>ERZ773359.421-NODE-421-length-60683-cov-5.700600_pt1 | contig 60683 bp, 66 predicted proteins | sample MGYA00374955_ERZ773359 | MGnify/ENA primary metagenome ERZ773359 (study PRJEB29098, sample SAMN04486028) | biogas fermenter metagenome | study: EMG produced TPA metagenomics assembly of the Biogas fermentation microbial communities from Germany - Plant 4 DNA1... | reverse complement strand
CCAGCAACCCTTCGGTTAACAGCCGAATGCTCTGCCATTGAGCTACCGAGGAACACTAAGCATACTTTAGCACAGCTTTTTGCTGCTGTCAAGAGGCACACATCCTCCTTTCCACTCATATCTTGGTATGAACCGCCAACGAGGACTAGGTCCGCGCGTGCCCTGTCCTCGCGGTATTGATGTGTAAAGGAGGATTCACGTTGGAAGACCAAGAGAAACTCGCCGCCGAGCAGGCCCAAGCTGAAGCCCAGGCCGACCCGGAAGCCACTCAAGTCTGCGGACCCAACACATTCCCCTACATCGTCCGCCCGGGAGACACCATGTTCTCCATCGCCCGCCAGTTTGGTGTGAGCCTCGATGCCTTGATCGCGGCTAATCCTCAAATCCCTGATCCCAGCCAGATCCGTCCAGGACAGGTCGTGTGCATTCCCCGCAACCAGACCGTCTGCCCGCCAGGCACCTTCCGCTACACGGTCCAGCCCGGAGATACCATGTTTTCCATTGCTCAGCGCTTTGGAGTACCTCTCGACGAGCTCATCGCGGCTAATCCGCAGATTCCCAACCCCAACCTCATCTTCCCAGGGCAGATCATCTGTGTGCCTGAGTTCACCTGTCCGCCCAACACCTTCGCCTACACGGTGCAGCCTGGTGACAGCATGTTTTCCATCGCTCAACGCTTCGGAGTGTCACTGAACGCCCTCATTGCCGCCAATCCGCAGATCACCAATCCCAACCTCATCTTCCCAGGGCAGATCGTCTGTGTACCGAGAACCGATGGCCGCTGCCCGCCCGGAACGTTCGCCTATACAGTTCAGCCCGGTGACAGCATGTTCACCATCGCCCAACGATTCGGCGTCTCGCTCAACGCCCTGATCGCTGCTAATCCACAGATCCCAAACCCGAATCTGATCTTCCCAGGACAGATTGTCTGTGTACCCATCGTCTCTACCCCACCGGGAGGCTGCCCCTCAGGAACCTTTGCCTACACAGTAAGGCCGGGCGACACCATGTTCAATATTGCCCGCAGGTTCGGGGTCTCCCTGGACGCATTGATCAAAGCCAATCCGCAGATCCCCAATCCCAATCAGATCAGGCCTGGGCAAGTTGTGTGTGTCCCAACCCGTTAGGTGACTCAAGCCTGCACCTTCTGGCCATACTATAACCAGGAGGTGTAGGCATTTTTATGCTCAAAGCACAGGTTTCCCTCTACCCAGTGGACCAGGACGGACTCGAAAACCTTACGGGCCTGCCCACCAAATTCTTGGCCGAGCACGCCCTTGATTACGATTTTCGCCAAAGCAGAACCTCGCTCGATACGACAATCACAGGCAGCGAGGATGAAGTCTGGCATGCTCTCCGCCAGCTCTTTCAAGAGAACTGCAGGCAGGGGTGGGATGTAGTCATGGTCACCACTTTAACCACTTACGGCTGATCGAGGCCATCTAGTGTCGGCATGCGTCAGTCGTCGCTTGCGCTCTGCATAGAAATATTTCTATCAAATGTCTTGACGACCTCTGTTTAATTTGTTAATCTAAAGCTGGGCCCGGTTGGTGAAAGAATTCACTATAACACATTAAATTGGAGGTTTGAGCGCATGAAAAAGCTTTCGCTGCTCCTTGCTGTCGTCTTGGTCTTGTCCTTCAGCGTCCTTTCCCATGCCCAGTACATCGACGGTACTTATGAAGGCTGGGGCGATGCCGGCGACAAGAGCATCTGCTACGCTAAGGTCTTCATCGAAGACGGCAAAATCGTTGGCGTCATTCTCCGTGAGTTCAACGACAGGATGGTGGAAAAAGACTGGACCACCTACCCCTGGCCGCAAGCTGCCGAAGCCGCTCGCACCCTGGGGCTGCAGTTTGTAGAGAATCAAGCTGCTAAAGCTGATATCATCACCGGGGCCACCGGCAGCTCCACGGGTTACATCCAGGCTGTAGAGAGGGCTCTTATCAAAGCCAGCCCCAACAAGCCCAACCAGAAGTACTTTGATGGCGTGTTCATGGGCCGTTCTGATGTCGCCAGCCGCGGCTACTACAAGGTAGTATGGGTCACCCTCAAAGACGACAAAATTGTAGACTACAAAGCGCAGCGCGTACTTGCCGACGGCAGCATCCAGGATCCCGCTGAGTATGGCTGGCCCCTGGAGATGGCTCGTGAGTCCTACAAGGAAGCTGCTATGCAATCCGAGCCTGGCTATGTGGACACCATCAGCGGCGCCACCGGTCTGACCTTAATGTCCAACCTGGCAGTACGCGATGCCTTGGATAAAGCTCGCATCGACAAGTAAATTCACCACCAAGCCCAAAAAAGCACCTGACCCTGCGTCAGGTGCTTTTTCACTGCTTAGATTGGCCTCAGTTCTACACACCCATCAGGTGGTAGCCCGTGTCAACATGAATCACTTCTCCCGTTATGGCGCTGGCCAGATCGCTGGCCAAGAACACCGCGGCAGCGGCCACTTCCCTTGATTCCACAGTGCGCTTAAGGGGCGCTTTGGCTTGGTGCAGCTCGAGGGCATTGAGGAAACCCGGCACTCCCCGGGCAGCCACCGTGTTGATGGGCCCAGCGGAAATGGCATTGACCCGCACCCCCGCGGGCCCTAGATCATGGGCTAGATAGCGCACGCTCGCTTCTAGAGCCGCCTTGGCCACTCCCATCACATTGTAACCAGGCATCACCTTTTCTGCGCCGTAGTAAGTAAGGGTGATAATGCTGGCTTCATGGGCAAAGAGGGGCATAAAGGCCCTGGCCAGGGCCACCAAGGAGTAGGTGCTGATCTCCAGCGTGGTGAGGAAATCCTCCCGTTCGGTAAACAGATAGGGATTGTGTAAGGCCTCCTGCGGTGCAAAAGCCAGGCTGTGCACTAGGGCATGCACTGTCCCCACCTTTTCCCCGACTGTCTCCTGCAGCGCCTCAACCTGTTCCGGAAAACTCACATCACAGGGCACCACAGCCTTGACCCCGGTCAGCTGCTCAGCTAATCTTCCCACCGTGCCCCTGGTGCGCTCATTTTGGTAGCCTAAAACCAGCTCAGCACCTTGGGCTGCCATTGCCTGCGCGATGGCCCAGGCGATACTGCGTTTGTTGGCCACATTGAAAATGGCTATGCGCTTTCCTTCCAGCAGCACATGAACACCTTCTTCATGCTTTTTGGAAAGTATTAGCCAGCGGGTCCGGCATTCCTGCACTGAACGCGCCGGGTGGCCCTAATCGTTGGAGCGCTGCTCTCGTTCGCTGAGGCGGAATGATAGGCGCAGGAGACTATCTGTAAGATGGATGTTCTCCACGATCACATGCTCCGGTACATCGAGTTGGGCAGGAGAGAAGTTCCAAATGCCCTTTACGCCGCCCTCCACCAACACATCGCAGACCGCTTGGGCGGCTTCTTTGGGAGTAGCGATAATACCGATTTCCGTGGGATGCTTCTGCAGGTACTGTCTCAGCTCATCCACATGGCGGATGGCACAACCCCCGTGGATGTTGCCGATCAAGTGGGGATCGACATCAAATATGGCTTCGATAATGAATCCCTCGGCGCGAAACCACCCGTAGCTGCCGATGGCTTTGCCGATGTTCCCCGCTCCCACCAGAACTAAGGCATGCTTCCTGCTCAGACCCAGAATCTGCCGGACCTGCTCCAGGAGTTCCGCAACGTTGTAGCCGTACCCCTGCTGACCGAAGGACCCGAAATAGCTGAGGTCGGAGCGAATTTGGGCAGCCGTGAAGTCTAGGGCTTCCCCCAGTTGAGCAGAAGAAACCTTGTCCACGCCTTGTGCGGCAAGTTCAGTGAGATAGCGGAAATAAACGGGTAAGCGTCCCACAACCCCCTGGGGGATTGCATCGCGCTTTTTTCTACCTCGTGCTGTCATCATATTCCCCCTTGAACATGGTTTACTTGTTAATACTACGACAAGTAAGTCTTGTATCCCTTTTCACAATTTCCATTAGTACACCACTACTTCCCGCTTTTCTTCGAGCTCTGCCCCTGAGAGCATATCCCGCACGGTGATCACGGCCACATAGGTACCTTTCGGTGCCCACCAGGGAATATCGACCCAGATGTAGAACCATGTACTATCTGGAGGTTCCAGGTACCACTCCTCCAAATCCAACACATCTTTTTGGGAAAAAAGCCTGAACCCCCTTTTGGTTTCGGCAGCCACATCCGCCTTGATGTGCAGGAAATAATAATCATCCTCGCGATCCACGGTGAATCCTTCCACCACTAGATAGGCGTACCCGCGCTCACCCCGGGGAAAACGCCCTTCAGGATTGGGATCGTAATCATCCTTGCCCCTCACTTCATACGCCCACTCGGCTTGAACCAGGCGCAAAGCGGGGCTTTCCTGGGCCCTGGCCCACGAGGGGTGGGGAACGAGCAGAGTGAAAAAGATACATATCGTTAACAACAGCAACACAACCATCTCCCCAACTGACTAGGATTTAGGGTACCGATGTGTAATACTTAGTAGTGGGAAAGGATGAAATCATGCTGAAAGAGCTCAATAAAGGCAAATGGAGTCGCCCGACCGACAAGTCTGCCGTTTACCTAGAGATCGCCCCAGGAGACAAATGGGGCATTCGGGTAACGCTCATCGCTGATTACGCCAAAGTGGAAGCAGTTGACGGCCCAGACACAGCGTGGTATAAGGCTCCTGAGCGCTACTGCTCGATCATCCGTCCCCCCAGGTTCTGGGAAAGGCTCAAAGGCGTCACCCTGGAAAGCAAGATCATGTCAGCCGTGCACGAAAAACGCCTCGTAGCCCAAGAAGAAAACGCCCGTCTCCGCGGAGAATTGGAGTAGGTACCCTGTCCACTTCGCAACGAAGTGGCCCGTGGCAACTTCGCTCTCTGACTGAGGTGATTTAGGTTGGGAGGTTCTAGCTTGACATTTCTTATTGTTGGGGATACGGTTGATCCGCAGCTCTACGACCATTTCCGGCGTGAACGCTTTCCAGAGTCCATCGATGCTATCCTCTCGGTCGGCGATTTACCCCCCTGGTACTTGTCATACCTCATGTCTGTGTTTAATGCACCCCTCTATTATGTCCGCGGCAACCACGATGACAACTATGCCCACAATCCACCCGATGGCGGTGAGAACATCCACGGAAAGGTGGTCTCCTTCAAGGGGTTGACCATCATTGGTTTTGAAGGATCCATGTTCTACCACCACCCTTCCGCAGTGCAGTATACTGAACGGCAGATGCGCGCCACGTGGCGCCGTATGGCCTGGCGCTTTCTGTTCGGCCGCAAAATAGATATTGTTCTGACCCACGCCCCTCCCTTTGGCATTCACGATGCGGAAGACCAGTGCCACAAGGGATTTCTAACCTTTTCCCACATCATCCATAAATACAAACCACGCTATTTCATCCACGGACACACCCACCTTAATTATGGACTTAAGCAGAACCGCATTGACGTGGTGAACGACACCGTGGTCATCAACGGCTACGGGTTTCACCTTTTACAAATAGATCCGCCGGTGGAGTGAGTTGTTGATGCGAGGACGACATGCCGCAGCATTTCAAAGTGCCAAGGAAGAGCTAGGGCTCACTGATTCGCTGTATTTGGGCCTGCGCACCGTTCCCGTGGACAACATTGTGGGCTCGGTCAACCGCTGGCGGGATTTTGATGCCCGCTTCCGGATCAAGAACCGGGCCACTATGCACCGCTACCAGAAGATCAAGCAAGCGGTGGAGCGCGGCACCACCCTGCCCCCGGTTTCCCTATATAAAGTCGGAGACAAGTATTACGTTGTGGACGGTAACCACCGGGTGGCAGCGGCAAAAGAAGTGGGCCAAACCTATATCGACGCTGAAGTGGTAGAGTTTTTCCCGCCTCCCGACAGCGAGTTCAATTTGCTCTGGCGCGAGCGTTCCATCTTCGAGCACAAAACGGGGCTCAACGGGATTGAGCTTACTGAGCTGGGCGCCTATGACAAACTGCTGATGCAGATCGAGCAGTATCGTGAAGAGGAATCTGAAGCCTTAGGAGTACAGCTTACCCTGCAGAACGCGGCAGCCAGCTGGGAACAGGAGATCTACAAGCCCGTCTGCAAGTTGATCAGGGAGCAGGGCCTGCTCTACGAGTTTCCCGGCAGAACTGAAGCAGATCTTTTCTTGTACGCCTCTTACCACAAAGTGGCCAAGAGCCGCTTAACCAAGCAAAACGTTAGCTACAAAGAAGCCCTGGCTGACTTCAAGGTGCCTAGACCGGATAAGTCCTTGGCCGAACAGATCAAAGACCTGATCACCAGCCTGTTCGGCCCGGATCCCCACGAAACCTGCCCTTACGGCCTGATCATGGACGAAGACGGCCTAGTTCGGGTTACCCGCGACTGCCGCGGCTGCGTGCACTGCCGGGATCGGGCCGGTGATCGCCCGTTGTTCCCAGATGAAGAGCGCTTCTTTGACCATTAATCCAGCAGGTGCATCCATGTTAGAAATCCTCGAGATCTTGGAAGCTATGTATCCCAATTCCAAAACGGCCCTGAGGCACGAAACCCCCTTTCAACTCCTGGTGGCGACCATCTTGTCGGCGCAGTGCACCGATGAAAGGGTCAATGAGATCACTGCAGGCCTTTTCCCCGCTTTTCCCACCCCACACGACCTGGCTCAAGCCAGTTTCGAGGAGGTGGCCGCCTATGTGCGCAGCGCGGGATTGTGGCGCAACAAGGCCAGCAATCTGATCAAAACCGCCCAAATACTGGTGGAACAGTACGGCGGAGAGGTGCCCCGCAGCCGCGAAGAACTAGAAAAGCTCCCTGGCGTGGGCCGCAAAACGGCCAATGTGGTGCTGGCCAATGCCTTTGGCATTCCCGCCATTGCGGTAGACACCCATGTCTTCAGGGTGGCCAACCGACTGGGGTTGTCCAGCGCCTCCACTCCCCTGCAGACGGAACAGCAGCTCATGGAGGCCATTCCCAAGGAGAAATGGATCGATGCCCATCACTGGCTGATCCGCCACGGCCGGGCCCTATGCAAAGCCCGCAAGCCCCTCTGCCAGGAGTGCCCCTTGCGCTTCCACTGCCGCTACTACTTGGAAAACCAAAAACAGCCAGACTAAGCGAGATCTTCTCCTTCGCTCTGGCTGTTCCCTGTTTCTCGCTTCTTGTTTCTTGCTTCTTGCTTCTTGCTTCTTGCTTCTTGCTTCTTGCTTCTTGCTTCTTGTTTCCTGTTCCGTCCCGCTCCTCCTGCTTTCTCACCCTCACGCCCCGTAGGGGTTGGGCTGCTCAGTCGTTGTCTCCAGGTACGCGTCGGCATCGTAGTCTGTATAGATGTAGATCAAGGATCCCGCATCCACTTCAGCCTGCGGTGCGGGGACCTGACCGATGATCCGGCTGCCCGGACCTACCACCTCGACGCGGAAACCCTGTTGCTCCAGCACAGCCTCAGCCTCTGCCACGCTCAACCCGCCCACATCAGGCACGCTAACCTGCCGTACCACACTGCTGCGAGCAGTAGCCTTGCGCTCCACGCCCATGTAGGTGAGCACCTTCTCCGCCAACCGAGCGAACACTGGTGAGGCGATAATACCTCCGTAGAAAGCCCCCTGAGGTTCCCAGAGTACGAGCAGGGCGGCCATCTGCGGGTCATCTTTGGGAGCAAAACCGGCGAAAGAGGTGACCATTTTCGAGTGGGAATAGCGTCCGTGTTCGGCCAGCTGTGCTGTTCCCGTCTTCCCCGCCACATCATAGCCGGGAACCTCCGCCCGTTTCCCCGACCCCCTTTCCACCGCCATGCGCAGCACATAAGCCGTGGTCTCCGCGATTTCGCTGGAGAGGATCTGGCGTGGTTCGGGAACATCTGGAGCAAAGCGTCCCTCCTCAGTAACCATCTCTTTCACGTAGCGCAGCGGTGTATAGATTCCTTTATTGGCAATGGCCCCGAAACAAGCCAGCAGCTGAACTGGCGTCACAGTCAACCCCTGCCCGAAGCCCATGTTGGCCCAGGTGACCAAGGGGACGTTGGGAGAAGGCGCCCGTAATATCCCTGCCATTTCTCCCGGAAAATCGATGCCTGTTTTCTGTCCCAGGTTGAATCTGAGCAGACCATCGTAGAAACGCTCCGGACCCAAGTCCAAGGCCAGCTTCGCATAGTAGGGGTTACAGGAGTTCTGCATGGTCTCCACAAAGGACTGCGGTCCGTGTCCCCCCCGATTCCAACAGCGCACATTCCAACCAGATACTCGAATGTATCCGGGATCGAAAAACCCCGACTGCAGTGTGGCCACACCCTCCTGGAGGGCCAAGGCGGCAGTGACCGCCTTGAAGGTAGACCCGGGTTCATAGGTATCAGTTACCGCGATATTCTTGCGGTTAGCGGCAGGATACTCTGCGAAGTTCTCGATGTCAAAGGTAGGATAGATGGCTGTGGCCAGGATCTCACCTGTTTTGGGATCGCTGACCAGGATCAGCCCTAGGCGGGAGCCCGTCTCCAAGGTGGCTCGGCGCACTTCCTCCTCTGCCATGCGCTGGATGAAGATATCAATTGTCAGAATCAAATCTCCGCCCTTTTTGCCGGGAAGATAGCCCCGCACGCCATCTTCCAGGGCCCGGCCCTGGGCGTCCCGTTCAAAAATCGTCTGGCCAGGAGTGCCGCGCAAGAAATCATCGTAAAAAAGCTCCAAGCCCTCCAGGCCTTGATTGTCTATGCCTACAAAACCCAGTACCTGGGGAGCTACCGACCCGTAAGGGTAGATTCGGGTTGAGGACGGCACTATCCCAATGCCGGGCAGATTCGCGGCAATGATGGCCATGGCCTCCTGATCGGTGATCTTTTTCTTCAACCACTCCACCGCGGAATGCTTCTGCAGGCGCTGCAGGATAAAGCCCTCATCCAAGTTGAGGATGGCAGCGAGCTGGCGGGCCGTTCCCTCTTTGTCCTCCACTTCCGCAGGTATGGCATAAGCGGTGTGTGCGCTGACGCTTACAGCCAAAGGAACTCCGTTTCGGTCATAAATGCCGCCCCGCAGTCCCTCAATGGGGATGCGCTGGAGGCGCTGCTCCAGTGCTTTGGCCTGGAAGAACTCGTTCTGCCAGATCTGCAAGTAGGCTAGGCGCACAGTGAGCAGCGCCGCCGCGATGATCATGACGACCAGCAAAAAGAGGACGCGCCGCTGAACCATAGCAGGAGAAAGGGTTCTTATCCTTATCCTCATCTTCATCCACCCATCCTAGCAAAAAAGAGCCGAAGATGATTGAAAATTCGCCGCAGCCACGTGGCCAAACCCGTACTCTGGCGGGCTACCAAATCGAGACGCACCACTCTTCCGTCGGCCCGCCGAATCACCAGTTCCCCCACCTTATCCCCCGCATCGATGGGGGCGCGCAGCTTGGGAAGCAGCTCCACCTCGGTGCTGAACTTGAGGTCTGCTTCGCCGGTCACCACAACGGAATACTCCCGGCCCAAAACTGCATCAACTTGATGCTGCACTCCATCGGGGACGACAATCTGGGCCTGCACTTCCTCCGTGGAGATGAGGGTACGCAGATTGGCAAAGGCCCACTCCAGCAGCTGCTCGTTTTCGGCGTTCCTCAACTCCCGGGTGCGCGCTCCCAGCACAACCGCGATCAGCCGGCGGCCGTGCCGGACACAGGACGTGATCAGCGTGTGACCTGCCGGAGTGGTCGCGCCGGTCTTTCCCCCCTCCACCCCGGGAGAATCTAGAAGGGGGTGGGAGTTGGTGATCTTGCGGTTTTGGCTCTTCAAAAAATAATCGGGAGCGGAAAGGATCTGTCGCATGAGCTCATGCTGCAGGGCGGCCTTGAGCAGCCTAGCCTGGTCGAGGGCGGTGGAGTAGTTGTTGCTGGACATGGACAGCAGTCCGGTACAGTCCACATAGTGCGTATCCTTGAGCCCGAGCTCTTCAGCCTTGGCATTCATAAGCTTGGTGAACTCCGCCTCGGAACCGGCCACATACTCCGCCAAAGCCACTGCGGCATCGTTAGCCGACTGCAGTGCAGAAGCATACAGAAGCTCCTCCACGGTGAGGCGCTGCCCCACCTTAAGGTTGATCTGCGTCCCTTCCCTGCTGGCCGCCCGAGCACTGACGGTTACCTCATCGCCCAAGCCGATTTTGCCCTCCTCCACCAGTTCCACAGCCACCAGCAGAGTCATCACTTTGGTGATGCTCGCTATGGAACGGCGCTGCTGGGCGTTTTTCTCCAAAACGAGGTAATCATAGTCGGCATCGTACACGGCATAGGCGATGGAGCTCAGTTCCGGCGGAGCCGTGCCGCTTTGAGCCTGCACAGGTGCCGCGACAAGCAGCAGGGCCACCAACGCTCCGGCAACAATGGGCCGCATGAACTTCCCCCTTCCCTGTTCTTAAGAATAATTACGCGGCGTGGAGAGTAATTAGTACATATACTACTGTGGTGCGGAAGGAGGAAGCCTGTGGAGATCAAGCTCTTCCGGGAAAAGCCTGCCCTGTTTGATCACTATGTGGCCACCCATCCCCGGGGTGATGTCCTGCAGACCACGGCCTGGGGTAGGGTCAAGGAGAGCACGGGTTGGACAGCCCATCCCCTGGGAGTGCTGGAAGGAGGAGTACTCTGCGCAGCGGCGTTAATTCTGACCAAGCCCCTTCCCGTGATCAAGGCCTGTGTGGCCTACTCACCGAGGGGACCCCTTTACTCCTCCCCTGAAGCCCTATCCTTTTTGCTAAAGGAAGGGGCCCGCTTCCTCAGGTCTGACAACGCCCTGGTCTGGAAAATGGACCCTGCGGTTCGGGAGGGAGATCCCATCTGGCTGGAGACTGCCCGCACCCACAGGCTCAAGCCCGTGGACACCGGTCTGGACTTCGACAGCGTTCAGCCCCGCCACGTTATGGTTCTGGATCTCAGCCCCTCCCTGGACACACTGCTTAGCAAAATGAAGAGCAAAACTCGCTACAACATCCGCTACGCGCAGCGCAAAGGAGTTCAGGTGCAGCAGGTCAAGGAAAAGGGCCAGCTGAGCGTGTTCTACTGCCTGCTTCAGGAAACCGCCCAGCGGGATCGTTTCACCATCCGCAGCCTCAGTTACTTCGAAGCCATCTGGGATCACCTGATCCAGGCAGGTCTGGCCAAAGTTTTCCTGGCTTACCATGAAGCAACGCCTCTGGCGGGGGCCATTTGCTTCCGGCTGGGTTCCAGGGCCTGGTACGTATACGGAGCTTCCAGCAGTGAGCAGCGCAATCTTCAGGCTTCCCACCTGATCCAGTGGGAAATGATCAAGTGGGCCAAGGGAACGGGCTGCACCGTCTACGATTTCCGCGGGGTATCGGGTGATCTGCGGCCTGAACATCCGCTTTATGGGCTGTACCGCTTCAAAGAAGGGTTTGGAGCGCAGCTGGAAACCTATGTGGGAGAATTCGATCTGCCCATTTGGCAAGGAGGTTATGGCCTGTGGCGCGGGGGACTGCAGGTACACAACTGGATTCGCAGGCGCAGAAGGAACCGCTAGAGTTTTCTGCCTGGGTAGAAGTGGATCTCTCCGCCCTAGAACGCAACCTCAAAGAAGCTGACGCCCGCACTACGGCGGCCATCCTGCCCATCCTCAAGGGCGATGCCTATGGGCACGGTGCCCCGGTGGTGGCCGCCTTCCTGAAGAGCAGGGGGTGTTCCGCCTTCGGAGTAAGCACCGTGGAAGAGGCTTTGGATATTCTCCACTGGACTCGGGCTCACATACTGCTGCTCACCCCTCCCCTGCCTGGCCAGCTGCCCCTGGTGGCCCAGCACAAGATGACAGCCACCGTAACCTCTCCTGAGACCGTTTTTCAGCTGAACCGGCTTGCTCGAATGGGACGCACCCACCTTAGCGTACAGATCAAAGTGGACACGGGTTTTGGACGCCTGGGGGTAGCCCCCCAGGACTTTGTGAGCTTGGCGGAGACGATCGCAAACGCCTCCCATCTGCACCTGGGAGGCGTTTTTACCCATTTTCCTGCGGCTGCTTCAGACCGGGCCTTTACGCGGCAGCAGCTCAAATGTTTTTTAGCCCTTAAAGATACCCTACCGCACGCAGCAGTTGATCCACCCGTGTTCTGGCATGCGGCCAACAGTGCCGCCTTCTTGACTCTTCCCGACAGCCACCTGGATCTGGTGCGCCTAGGCACTCTGCTCTACGGCCAAGCACCAGTGCCACCTCTGGGCTGGGAGCTTCAGGAAACCTGGCGGTTCAAGGCCCGCATCATCCAGACGCGCTGGCTGCCCCCTGGTCACAGCGTGGGCTATGGCCGGACTTACAGGACCACGCGGCCCACCCGCATCGGAGTGATTCCCGTGGGCTATGCCCACGGATTGGAGCTAGAGCCAGCCGGTTCTCCCCTGCGTCAGCTCAAGCGGGCAGCAGCCAAGGCCCTCTTTCCCCGGCATCCGGTGGTCCAGGAAACCACTCCCCTTCCCATTTTGGGCCGGATCGGCATGGGCCTGAGCTGCCTGGACCTGACTGGAAGCTTGCTCGCTGTGGGTGATGTGGTCACGGTGCACATGCGGCGTACAGTTGTGGGCCGGCAGATCCCCCGCTTCTACTATGTCCAGGGGGAACTCCGCTGCATCTTCTGGAACAACCAGCTGTTCAGTCCCCAAGGAAAAAGGATCAGCCTAAAGGGTCTCTTTTGAACAGGATTTCTTCTTCCGTGGGGCTCGCGGCCTGGGCCACGTAGCCATGCTGGTCAATAATGCTGGACTGGCCTTCAAACTCTATGTCCCACAGTCTCCCCACCAGCATGGGATTTATGGCCAGCTCAAACTCCTTGTTGCCGGCCACAGCGGCATAGGAGCTGCGCAGCCAGTCTTCCTGCTGCCATTCATCCCAGGGGTGGTTGTTGGCCGAGGGTTGGATCAGAATCCTAGCCCCGAGGTGCCGCAGGCGATCCCGGACTTCCCCATGGAAGGCATCCAGGCACACCGCCACACCCAGTGCGCCGAAGGGGCTCTGCACCGCGCTCACATAGTTAAGCGGTGCCGGTTCGAGATCAAGGCCCTTTTTCTGTTCCATCTCCACGAGGTTTACCTTGTGCTGGCGGTAGATCACCTGTCCCGTGGGGGTAATCACGGGCGCTGTGTTAAACACCCGTTTGGTCTGCCCCCAGCGCAAAGCCCCGGAGCCGGCCACAATCCATGCCTCGTATCGGCGGGCTGCTTCTACAAAGGGAGAAAGGTAGATGCGCTCCAGCTCTTGGGCGCGGGCCAGAAACAGGGCCCGTACCGGGGAAACCCTGTGCACGATCAGCTGGTGGAGCACCGCAGCCGCGTGGTGCAGCAGCAGGGCGCTGCTGGCCTGGGCGAAGGTCGGTTTGGACCAGATGCGTTCAGGAGCGTTGCAGAGGATGCAAAAAGTGCCGATATGCTCGGGAAAAGCCACCAAGAGCGGTCCTTCTCCTGCCTCTTGGCGGATGCGCTCCATGATGCCCATGACTTTGGCGGCGAAGCTCTGTTCAGTGCGGTAATCATCTGGGTTTAACTTCATCTGCACACAGGCGATCATGATCTTTCACCTCAATTTAATGGTTCGCCTTTGAGGTGCTATTTCCTTGCGCCAGAAGGCCGGTTTGACAGGGAATAGATTTGAAAGTAAGATCGAAAGGGAAAAGGAGGAACGCCTGTGCGTACTGTGAACGAAAAAAGGGTGCTGCAGCGCTTAGCACGCGTCGAAGGTCAGATTCGCGGCCTGCAGAGGATGGTTGAGGAGGGGCAGCCCTGCAGCGAAATACTCACCCAGATCGCCGCCGCCCGGGCTGCCCTAGCGGGGATCGCCACCATGATCTTCGAAGTGTACTCCAAAAACTGCATTGAACAGGCTGTCAACCGAGAAGAGGGATGTTCAGAAGCGCTGGAGGACATGCTGCGCTCGTTAAGCCGCCTGCTCAAATAGACGCTGTCTTGCTTTAGGGCAGCCACTGCAGGGGATCAACTGTCTGATCCCCGATTTTGATCCGGAAATCCAAATGGGGCCCTGTAGTCAGCCCGGTGCGCCCAACCAAAGCAATGGTTTGGCCCTGCTTGACCACTTCGCCTACGCGCACCAAGATCTTCGAGTTATGACCATACCAGGTGGTCACGCCAGAACCGTGGTCCACCACCACTCCGAGCCCATAGTTGCCCATATTCCCCGCCTTCACAACCCGGCCGGCCTCCGCTGCTTTCACCGGAGTTCCTTCGGGAGCAGCGATGTCAATCCCGCCGTGGAAATGGCGCACGTTTAGAACGGGATGAATGCGGGAACCGTATCCGGAACTGATCCGGCCTTTTACCGGCCACTGCAGGTTCAGCCTCGCCGCAGCAGCTGTGCTTGCCGCCACTGTCCCAGTGGGGATATACAGAACCTGACCGGGAAGCAGCCGGTCGGGATTGGACAGGCTGTTGTAGCTGGAGATCCTGGTCACGGTGGTGTTGTAGCGGCGGGCGATGCTGGTTAGATTATCTCCCCGCTGTACAGTGTACGTTACCACTTGCTCCCCTAAAGCCGCCAAGGCCGCCCTGGTGAGCGGACCCACTATGCCATCGGGATCCAAGCCCACTTCCCTTTGCACCTGCTTGACGATGGCCTCCGTCTCTGGGCCGAAAATGCCGTCCACCACGAGCTTGTACCCCAACTCCGCCAACAGTCCCTGCAGCTCCTTGACCTCTGCACCGCGCATGCCGCGCTTCAGAAGACGGCTCTCCGCCGCAGCGCAAGAGCTGACCAACATCAGAATCAAAGCCCCGACAACCAGGACGTGCATAACACCGCTGCGCAGCGACGGCATAAAAACCCCTCCCACAGCCTTTTGCCCATAGTATAGGCTGGGGAGGGAAAGAATATTCTAGATAATACCCTAGAGGTTTTCCAGGTAGTGATAGGCCTGCATGGCTGCGATGGCCCCATCCCCCGCCGCGGACACGATCTGGCGCAGCGGGGTGTTGCGCACATCGCCGGCCGCGAACACGCCGGGAATGGACGTCTTCATATCGGGGCCGGTCACCACGTAGCCCCATTCATCCAGGATGCCTGTTCCCTTGAGGAAGTCGGAGTTGGGGAAAAAGCCCACGTAGATAAACACTCCCGCGCAGGGGATCACCTGCTTGGAGCCGTCTTGGTTGTTGCGGACCAAGACGCCGGTCACACGCTTGTCGCCTTGGATTTCCTCCACTTCCGAGTTGAAGATGAACTTCATCTTAGGATTGGCAAAAGCACGCTCCTGAAGGATGGGCTGGGCCTTGAGCACGTCCCGGCGGTGGATGACGGTGACCGAACTGGCGTAGCGGGTGAGGAACATACCCTCTTCCACTGCCGAGTCTCCGCCTCCTACGACCACCACATCCAGATCCTCGTAAAACGCTCCGTCACACGTTGCGCAGTAGGAAACGCCGCGGCCGGACAGCTCCTTTTCACCAGGAACACCAAGTTTTCGGGGTTGCGCACCGCTGGCGATGATCACGCTGCGGGCCTCGATTGTTTCCCCGCCCACTTCGATCAACTTGGTCTGGCCTTCCAGCTGGACCTTGGTCACCTCGCCGTATTTCCACTCACAGCCGACCGCCAGGGCCTGCTGATACATATGTTCAGACAGATCTGGCCCGCCTATGTTCTGAAAGCCAGGATAATTCTCGATCTCTAAGGTGTTCTGCATCTGGCCTCCGTACAGGCCTTTTTCAATTATGATGGTTTTCAAATTGGCCCGTGCTCCATACAGGCCTGCGGTGAGCCCAGCGGGACCGCCGCCGATAATCGCTAGATCATACATGCGCCTCTCTCCTTCCGCTATTGAGTTACCACATCTTGCGCCAAGCCTGGGGAAATCCAGGCTTCGGTATCACTGATCATGATCGCCTCTATCCCGGGCAGCCTTTCCACCAAGGCGCGGCCTTCATCCCAGCCGAGAACAAAGACGGCGGTGGAGATGGCGTCGCACACCGCCGGATTGTCTCCCACGATGGTCACACTGCGCAGCCCTCTGGCGGGATAGCCTGTGGAAGGGTCGATGATGTGATGATAGCGTTCATTGCCTACCATGAAATAGCGCTGGTAGTCCCCGGAGGTAACGACACTGCGGTCGTCCAAAGGCATGATATAGCGGATGCTGCTGGGTTGATCCGGGTCCTGCACGCCAACCCGCCAAGGCCGGCCATCTGGTCTGCGGCCCACCACGGAAATGTCCCCGCCCGCGTTGATCAAGGCGCGCTCCACACCCGCCTCCCGGAGGATCTTGGTACCTTGATCGACGATGAACCCTTTGGCAATCCCGCCTAGATCCAAAACCGCTCCTTCCGGAATACGTACAGCACTGTTTTCCCGATCCACTTCAACCTGGGTGAAATCCACAGTGGCCAGGGCCCGGTCCAGTTCCTCCTCGCCGGGGAGCCGACGCAGGTCACTGCCAAAGCCCCACAGATCCAGCACCGCGCCTATGGTGATATCAAAGGCTCCACCAGTGATCTGGCCCATTTCCAACCCCAACTCGACGAGCTCCAGCGTGAGGGGGCTGACCTGAACCCTTTGACCAGCCTGCCGGTTTATGGCGCTCACTTCGCTTTCGGGAACGAAACGGGAAAAGAGGTTTTCCAGCTCCGCCATGAGCTGGAAAACCTGATCAACCAAGGCGGCTGAATTGCGCCCATCGACGCGCACATCCACGACCGTATCCATGAGGATCATGGACCTCTGGGTGGTGCTTTCCTGGGCCTTGGCCTGGGGAACCCAGACCAGATAGTAGCCCAACAGGGCGGCGCCGACCAAAACCATAAGAATTAGTCCTAGAAGCAGAACAGCCCGCTTCTTCAGTTGCATACCTTCACCCTTTTCCTAACTCACTGCCGCTTTTTCCAGCACCAAAGGCTTGCCATCCTGCCAGTCGATGGTCTTCATGGGACACACCGCCACGCATTCACGGCAGTTGGTGCACTTGTCGTAGTTGATGCGGGCCAGATTATCCTGCATGTAGATGGCGCCCGTGGGGCAGGCCTTTACGCAACGCTGACAGGCAATGCAGCCCACGCTGCACACTTGCCGCACCGCGCGGCCCGTATCCAAAGAACGGCAGCGGATGTGCACGCCCTGCTCTTCGGGGACCAGGATGATGATATCCCGCGGACATGCTTCTACGCACTTGCCGCAAGCGGTACAGTTCTCTTCAATGACTACAGGCAGCCCGTTGTCGCTCATATACATGGCGTCAAAGGCACAGGCCTTCACGCAGGAACCATAGCCCAGACAACCGTAAGAACAAGCTTTATCGCCGCCCTGAGTAGCATGGGCCAGACGGCAATCCTTGGGACCATCATAGGTTCCCCGCTGCTTAGCTTCAGCAAGGCCGCCTTTGCAGAGCACTTGGGCTACTTTGCGCACAGGCTCTGCGGCCTCCACTCCCAACACCGCAGCCACCATCTTCGCCACAGTGGCGCCGCCTACTGGGCAGCCGTTGGTGGGCGCCTCACCAGAAGCCACCGCTTCGGCAAAGGCACGGCAGCCAGCGAAACCGCAGCCGCCGCAATTCACACCAGGCAGTACTTCTTCTATGGCATCGATCGTCGGATCGGTTTCCACAGCTAGCTTCTTGCCGGCCACCGCAAGCCCCAAGGCAAACAGAGCAGCCAGCGAACCCATACTTACGAGGGACACTAGTGTAGTGTTCAAACTTCAACCCCTCCTACTCAGACTTAGATTAAGCCGGCAAACCCGCTGAAAGCCAGTGACAGCAGACCGGCGCAGATGAAAGCAATGGGGGCACCCAGCAGCGGTTCGGGAATATCAGCAAAACGCAGCTCTTCACGGATGCCCGCCATGAGCACCAGCGCCAGCGTAAACCCAGCGCCAGCCCCCAGGGCAAAAACTACAGATTCAATGAAAGTGTAGGCGTTCTGCACCGCCATGATGGCCAAACCCAAGATGGCGCAGTTGGTGGTGATCAGGGGCAGGAAGATGCCCATGGCCTTGTACAAAGCAGGGCTGGTTTTGTGAATGAACATCTCCACCAACTGAACAAGGGCTGCGATGACCAAAATGAAAGCCATGGTCTGCAAAAAGGGAAGGCCTAGCGGCTGGAGGATAAACGTCTCAATCAACCACGTAACCGCGGCAGCGACTACCATGACGAAGGTCGTGGCTACGCCCATCCCAAACGCAGAGTCAACGTCTTTGGAAACGCCCATGAACGGACAGATGCCCAGAAAACGCACAAGTACGAAGTTGTTCACCAGAAGCGCACTAAGGAAAAGAAGGAATAGATTCATGCCCGTCCCCCCTAACTAGCCCTTTTCTTCTGTCGAGCCGTGATCATGTTCATGAGAGCCATCAACAGGCCCAGAGTGATGAACGCGCCCGGCGGCAGCGACATGACACCGATTGTGGTAGCCCCATCTGCTAGGAACTTCTTGTCAAAGAGGGAACCGGAGCCAAGAATCTCCCGAACAGCGCCCAGAACGGTGAGAGCCCAGGTAAAGCCCAGACCCATGCCCAATCCGTCGAAAACAGAGGACACCAGAGAGTTCTTGCTGGCAAAAGCCTCAGCTCGCCCCAAGACGATACAGTTCACCACAATCAACGGGATAAAGAGGCCTAACACCTGATGGAGATCCGGCAGATAGGCGTTCATAAACAGATCGACGATAGTTACAAAAGTGGCAATAACGATGATGTAGGCCGGGATGCGCACCTTGTCCGGGATAACCCGGCGCAGCAGACTCACCAAGGCGCTGGAGCAGACCAGCACGAACGTGGTGGCCAAGCCCATGCCGATACCGTTGATGGCCTTGGTCGTCACCGCCAAGACCGGGCAAAGGCCGATCATAATGCGGAAGGTAGGGTTCTCGTTCCACAACCCATTCACTAAGTTCTTCCATAGACGAGCCATGCTTACTCCCCTCCCCTGTAGAGCGCGACTGTATCCCTAAGGCCTGTGCGCACGGCATCAGCCACTGCCCGGGAAGAAATGGTCGCTCCAGAAATGCTATCAATGTCCTGGTTTAAGGCAATGGGGTCATCCACGGTCTTGCCCACGAACTGGCTGCGGAACCCCTCTTCTTCAATGCGCGAACCCAGGCCTGGGGTTTCGGCATGATTCAGGACCTTCAAGTTAACGATTTGATCACTGGCTTCGTCCACTCCCACCAGGACTCGGATCACGCCGCCATAGCCGTTACCTTCTCCCACGAAGGCGTAACCCACGATCTTGCCCTGGGCATCAACACCTTGGTAGATGATGGTGGTTTCCTGCCCCTTCTCCCTCATTTCCTGAGGATCATCTATCCCAAGCTCATCTGGGCTCCGGCGGATGATGTTCACCGTACTGGTACCTGGCAGAACCTCGAGAACTGAGCTTTCCAAGGCACGGGCAGCATTCTCTTCTATTATAACACTTGTCTTCCCGTAAACCACAGACAAAACTGCGGCCGAGACCATGGCAATAAGTGATAAAACCACGATCATGCGCACAGACTCATTCACTGACTTTCACCCCTTGCCCATAGATTCGAGGGCGTGTCCACCGATTCAAAAGTGGAGTTACAGCATTCATGAGCAAAACAGCGAAGGTAACTCCCTCGGGATAGCCACCCCACAGCCTGATGACCATGATGATCACACCGATGCCCACTCCGAAAATCCAGCGTCCGACCTTAGTCACTGGCGAAGTGACCATATCGGTTGCCATAAACACCGCACCGAAGAGCACGCTTCCCGCCAGCAAGTGGAAGATGGGGTCTTCCCCAGCTAGCAGTGCGAACACGGTCACCGTGGCGCCAATGCCCACCGGGATGCGATAATCAATGACTCCCTTGTAGAACATATAGATCCCGCCCAGCAAAATGGCCAGCGCTGACGTCTCGCCTAACGAACCGGCCACCGAGCCAAAGAACAGATCAGGGATGCGGCTCACAGCGGCACCCATGGCCAGAGGTGTGGCAGCAGTCACTGCATCAAAGGGTGCGGTCCAGGCAGTCATGGCCCGCCCAAAGGAAGCGGTGAGGAATGCTCTGCCCACCAGCGCAGGGTTAAAGGGATTGTGACCCAATCCGCCAAATACCTGCTTACCGATGGCGATGGCAAAGGCTGAGCCCAAGATCACCATCCAGCTGGGCAGCGTTGGCGGAACACTCAGACCCAGCAGCACACCTGTAATCAGCGCACTGCCATCACCGATGCGGATGGGCTTCTTGCGCAAGCGCTGCCAGATCGCTTCGGTGGCCACTGCAGATGCCGAGGAAAGCAGTAGAAGGCGTACAGCATCCCAGCGGAAAAAGTAAATGGCGGCTGCTACAACCGGCAGCAAGCCGATCAAGACTGCGAACATAATCTTCTCAGTTGTATCTGTATCCCGAACATGGGGAGATGGAGATACCAGCAATTTCAGATCATCCATTGTCCACCCTCCTTCAGCTTTAGTGCGTCTCCCGCGCGATGATCTCCGCTTTAGCAAAACGGATGTAGTGCAGCAGCGGCCGCTTGGACGGGCAGATGTAAGTGCAGCAACCGCACTCGATGCAGTCGAGAGCCCCGTATTCACGGGCATTGTCGAACTGCTCGTTCATGCCGTAAGCTTCCAGTTTCAGCGGCAGCAGGTTCGCTGGGCACACATCAACGCAGCGTGCACACTTGATGCAAGGCTGGGAATCTGGTGTCTTACTCTCATCAACACCAAAAGCTAAGATGCCGCTGACCACCTTGGTTACCGGTGCATCCAAGTTGAACTGTGCCCCGCCCATCATGGGGCCGCCGGCAACCACCTTACCTGGAGTCTGGCTGAAGCCTCCGGCAGCGGCGATCACGTCTTTGAACGGCGTGCCAATGGGTACCCAGAAGTTCTGCGGCTCTGCAATGGCAGACCCCGTTACTGTGACCACCCGGGAAATGAGGGGTTCTCCATCACGCAGCGCTTTGGCCACTGCCCAGGCGGTGCCCACGTTCTGTACCACACAGCCCGCTTGGAAGGGCAGGCCCCTGCTGGGTACCTCTCGTCCGGTGAGAGCCTGGATGAGCTGCTTCTCTCCCCCTTGAGGGTATCTTGTGGGCAGGGCCACGACTTCTATTGACCCGGCCTTTTCCCGCAGAGCAGCAATGGCATCAGGTTTATTGTCCTCGACGCCAATCAGGATCTTGCGTGCCCCGCAGGCTTTGGCCATCAGCTTGGCCCCAAGGATGATCTCCTCAGCGTGCTCCACCATCAGGCGGTGGTCAGCAGTGAGATAGGGCTCGCATTCACAACCATTAAGAATCAAATAATCAATGATGACTCCCTTGGGCGGAGTAAGCTTAGGGGCCGTGGGAAAACCTGCGCCTCCCATGCCCACAATACCAGCCTCGGCGATGGCCTGTACAATGGTCTCGGCATCAAGCTGCACCGGGTCTGGATGCGGTTTCCTTTCTACCCATCTATCCTGACCATCGTTCTCAATTACCACACACATAACCGACCGACCGGAGGCGATGGTCCTCGGCTCGACGGCGGTCACCGTTCCTGATACAGGCGAGTGTACGGGGGCACTGATCTTGCCATCAGCTTCAGCGATTACCTGCCCTTTCAGTACCTCATCGCCCTTAGCCACAAGCGCTTCGGCCTGCCTTCCCGCATGCTGCAGAAGGGGCACGACCACTACTGCTGGGGCTGGTAGAGCTTGAATGGGAGTGCTGTTGCTGCTGGTTTTGTGCTCCTTGGGATGGATGCCCCCAAAAATAGCGCGAACTCGTCGCATGTATCCTGTCACCTCACAATCTCGTTTTTTGCAAACCATCCGACTAGATATTCGGGTCCCGGGTTCCGAATCCTGCCTCGGGCAGATTTTTCGCCCCCACAAACCCAAGCTGCCTCCAAGCCTCATAGACCACTATGGCTACAGTATTGGCCAAGTTCAAGGATCTTACATCGCGCTGGGGCAGACTGACCACTTGTCCGGGATGGGACTGAAGAAGCTCCGGGCTGAGGCCTTTGGTCTCGCTTCCGAAAACCAGGTAGTCGCCTGGTTCGTACTGCACTTGTGAATACAGCCTGCTCCCCCCTGTCTCCACAAAATACATGCGCCTGGGCTCCTGGGCAGCCAGGAAGTCTGCAAAGGAATCATGCACCTGCATGGTGAGGTACTGCCAGTAATCCAATCCCGCCCTTTTCAGCCGGGGATCACTCAAAAAAAAGCCCAAGGGCCTGATCAGATGCAGGGTAGCTCCTACCGCAACACACAACCGGGCGATATTTCCCGTATTTGCTGGGATCTCTGGTTCCACCAAAACCACATGCAAAGACCTCACTCCCCTTTGCGCAAGAAAAGAGGGCCACGTGGCGACCCTCAACCCGAAGTGGAAAATCAAAAAGAATAGCGTATGAACAGCTGGGCCTGCTCCTGGGTGAGCCCGGCACCCAAGGTGAGGGGATGCTCTGCTAACGAGAGCAGAACGTGCATGCTCAGACCCTCACGCACAAAGGTGATATCCAGCTTGACCTTTTCCTGGGGTTCTTGATAGGACATGCCAAATCCGATAGAACTGCCCAGCGACAAGGAAAACCTCCACACTCCCTGCCGCCGGAACTGCACATAAGGAATAATGCTGTATTCAAACTCGCCTGTTTCGGACACGGAAAACTGTGCTTGGCCAGCCAGGCCGTGGCCGATATCGCCATACATGCGGCTAACTTCGCCATAGGCCCCCACATGCGGTTCGGTGCTGTTAAGGAACGTTGAGAGGATGGGCCTTTCCGTATTGCCACCAAACAGTTCCAGGCTGTAGCCAATATTGCCCAGGATGACCTGTTTGTGCCCGCTGAACCAGCTGAAAGTCTCTTCTTGCCCCTCCGTTTGGGTCAAATACCCACCGATACCCGTTTTCTCATAGCCCAGCAGCCCTCTGGCCTTGATCTGCTCCTGGCTCAAGCCAAGGCCAGTCTGCCAACCCTGGGGCCCAAACCCGAAGGGCAGGTCCTCCGCCTCAAAGGCGGCGGCTGGCTGACCCGCTGCCAAGAACAGGCACCCGAGTAAGCTGAGCACAATCAGACTGCGCAACCAGGGCTCCAAGAGCCACCCCTCCCTCAGATCCGTTCTATCTTTACCTTGGGCAGATCAGTGATCTCCTCCACGCTCAGCCCTGAGTTCAGCACCACGTTGGAAAGCCGCATGGTGCCCTGCAGGACATCTTCCTCATATACGGAAATCTCGTGGGGGAACCAACTGTCATCTTTCACCCGCACATACCAGACCTCATCTTCAGGGGCATCGACTTTGAGCAGATAATCAGTGACGCCCTCCGTCTTCACCTTCTCCAAAATCTCCACATGATACTGGGAAAAGTCTAGATAGGAAGTGAGCTGGGTAAAATCTTGCCCGATGCTCAAGGCAGCCAAGGCCTCTTTGCTGGCATCCTCCAGCCCCCTGACCACAATGATATTGGTTACGGGCTGAAAAGTCTGCACCTCCATGTTGGCCTGATCGGCCACCATGATCATGCCTCTGACCGCACTCGGTGCTTGGAACTCGATGCGCGCCAGCTTGTGCTGCACGCTGGCCTTAACGTGCAGAACCACCTCTTCACTGCGCCGCTCGCGGATCTCCGTGATCGCGATGTCCACCGTCACATCCTGCACATCTTCCACGGCAGCCTTGATCTGGTCTACTACTTCCGCCGCTTCCTCCGAGATGGAGATCTCATTCATAACCTGCTGATACTTCTGATCGAAAGTGTCGCTCGTTTCTTCGACAGCAGGCGGAAGACTGAGCTGAATAGACTTGGGCGAGTCCTCGGCCAATGCGAGGGCAGAAAGGGACAGGGCTGCGACTGAGACCATAATGAATGCTGCGGTTGCTTTCAGACTACATTTCATTGCTAACGACTCCTCGCCTCTATTTCCTAATCTCCTGGCATCCTCAGCTGGTTGCACAGAAGGCAGACAAGTTGTACAATATCTCTTAGATGCCTGAAAGGAGGGATGCCAAATATGCCTATCTACGAGTACAAATGTCCTAACTGCGGCCGCTTTGAGCTGAAGCAGAGCATTAAGGACGGCAAGCTGAGTACCTGCCCCACATGTGACGCTCCCGTTGAGCGCCTCATCTCGAAGAACGTTGGCATTATCTTCAAAGGGCCCGGTTTCTACGTCAATGACAGCAGAAGCGATTCGAAAGAGAGTTCCTCAGGCGGCTCTGCCCTAGAAACCTCTGCGTCATAACATAGTGGTGCGCACCTTCTTCGGAAGGTGCTTTTTTTTGCTCAGCACCTGGTTACGGCGGAGTGAGCTCCGGCCTGGTCAACCTGAACGTGCTGCCCTCCTTGATCAAAGTGGGGGTTAAGACCCGCTTGCGCTGCAGCACCAACGGCACAGGCTCAGCCACCTGCACAGGAACCGTCTCAGGCGGTACGGTCCTGAACCAGTTTTCCCCGTTAAGGAAGTAGAGCCCATCCTGGAGCCAGAGGGCCCCGTGAGTACTCAGCCCGCTGCTTACTTCAGCGTAAGCATCTGCATCCAGATAGGCTACCACAATCCGGCTTCCCGAAGGGCCGGACACCTCCAGAGCTAGCATCGTGCCATCCGGCGACCAGCAGAAGGCTGTAATCGTTCCGGGAACTCTCTCCAGTTTGCGTACCACGTGGCCCCAGCGGTTCAACACCCAGAGCTCCCCTTGAGCTTGGCCATCCACCAGCAGGGCCAGATAGTCTCCTTGAGGAGACCACGCTGCCTCCTTGACCAGGGCGTTTTCCGCCCACAGTACGCGTTCTTGCGTCTGTTGGTCGAAAAGTGTGACGCCCGCGGTGCTCTCCCCAGACACTTCCAACACATACCGATCTTTAGAATCAGTTCGCCTATGCTGGTGTGAATTCCTGCACTGAATTAATCTTTCTAGGACCTGCACATCGGTGACCACAGCAGGCTCAGACCAGTAGGAAGCAAGCTTGCTTTCCAGGCGATCTCTCCTGTCGCCCGGATCGGGATGGGTGCGGAAAACATGCATTGCCTGCTCAGAATCATCCGCTGCGGCCAGGGCATCAAGGAGCCTAATGGCGCCAGCGGGATCAAAACCAGCCCGCGCCGCCAGTTCCTGGCCCAAAAGATCCGCCTCGTACTCCGCTTCCCGGCCCCAGCCCGCCTGGAGCACCTGCACCAGGGTAAGGCCAGCCATTCGCAGCAATTCCGCGGACAGGAAATCCAGAGCAACCACGCCTACCTCGGCCAATACTGTGAGGCCCATCTGCCGAAGTACCGCGTTCACCCCATGCTTTTTCTCCACGTGGGCGATTTCATGGCCCAAGACGGCAGCGAGCTTGGCCTCATCAGAGCCGATCAAGTTGAGCAGGCCCCTAGTTATAAACACATATCCCCCCGGGAGAGAAAAGGCATTGGCCTCTTTGGAATTGAGCACTGTGAGGCTGTACTCCAACTCTTCCCGCTCACTCTGGGCCACCAGGCGGGCAAAAACCTCCTCCACCCACAAACGCTGCTGAACGGGGAGAACGTACTCCCCGCCGTACTCCTTGATCAGAGCAGGAGCGGTACCGGCCCCAAGGGTTTTCTCAAAGCGGGCGGCCAAACCCGCGGCGGAACTGGGAGCTGCCACCCCCAGCACAACAAGCAGCACCAAGACTGCAGCAACTCGTCTATAGCCCTGCTTCCCCCTCAAAACAACCACCGCCAGTGCCGCAAAACATCCTCCAGGAATGGAGAACCGCTTGCGGCCTCAGGTCTATTATCACCAAACGCTATGGAAAAACCCTCTTGACCTGGCAGCACCAGGAAAATGCGGTATTCCCACAGCCTGTTCCCCTGGGCATCTTGATAGCTGTAGGCACAGGAGATGCCCTTGTGCCCAGCAACCTCCACCTCGGCAAAACCCTTGACCAATTCAAACTGGTCCAGGCCCCCGGGGCCTGCGTAGAGTTCTACGGAACGGCGGGCAAAATCAAGGGCGGAAGGATAGGCCACCTGGCCAAGCCGCTGGAAGTACAAAAGCTCGAAATCACCAGCACCGTAGAACACCATTAGCTCTGGTGTGCTGTGATGGGCCTGGTAGACCCAGTGATCACCAATCTGTGTGCTGTAAAGACCAGTGGGATCGGTGAGCTGGAAAGCCTGACAAGTCCCGGCTGTGCCCAAAAGCACTGCCGCCAGCAGAACAATGGCCAACTTACGCTCAACCACAACCCCACCCCCTTAAGCAGAACCGCGCACCACCAGCTCCACTTGGAGCATCTTGTGGTCCGGGTAAGCGCCTGAACCATAGATCTGTGCAGTGAGCATCTGCACCGCGATCTGACCCAGCTCATAGATAGGCACGTGCACCGAAGTCAAGGCGGGCTGCACATAAGCCCCCAAAATGGTGTTGTTGAAGCCCACTACGGCCACGTCATCCCCTACCTTGCAGCCCCGCTCCTGCAGAGCCCGCATAGCTCCAATGGCGATCAGGTCATCTACAGCGAAGATGGCTGAGAACTCCCTCTCCTTCTGCAGCAAACGCAGAGTGGCCTGGTACCCGCCTTCCACAGAAAACTCCGAATGCTCCACCAAAGCCTGATCAACATCGATACTGTGCGCGACTAACGCCTGTTCATAGCCCAGCCGGCGGTCTACGCTCACCACATAGCGGGGATCCCCATCCAAGCAGGCAATGCGCCGGTGCCCCCTGCCGAGGAGATATTCCACTGCCGCTCTGGCATCCGCCACGTTATCATTGTTCACCCAGTTGATCACCTCAGGCCCTTCATGCCTCCCGATCAAGACGAAAGGGAAACCCTCGGCAATAAGGCGCGGTATAAGCTTATCCTGGCGATGGGAAGCTAACAGTATCACCCCATCCACCCGGCGCTGCCTGAGCAGGTTCAAGCATTCTTCGTCCTCTTGGGTAAAACTGCTGCTGGTGGATAACACTAAGTGCAATCCGTATTTGTGGGCTACGGAGGAAATGCCTTGGATCACTGCAGGAAAAAAGGGGTTAGCAAAATCACCTTGTGTCAAGCGGGAGCGGATCACCCCGATGCTGCTGCTCGTCTGGTTCACCAAGCTGCGGGCAATGGCATTGGGATAGTAGCCCAACTCAGCCATGACCAGGCGCACCCGTTCCTTGGTATTGGGGCTGATGCGCGGGTGGTCGGCGATGACGCGGCTGACAGTAGATGGCGAAACGCCTGCCAGCCTTGCCACATCCTTGATGGTCACCTTGTTTGTCAACACAACCACATCCATTTTGCGCACTAAGCTGCTTCGTTAACTAAATACTACAACCAGTAGTTGATCCCTTCCCTCTAGCCTGATGGAGGTGATTCTTTGTCCAGCACTTCATCAAGATTATTCGCAGGAACCCTGGGTGTTCTGGGTGGACTGGCCGCTCTGCGCTGGCTGACCGGGCAGGCCTTCCGCCAGGGCGTGAAGATTATCATGACAGACCCCTACATGGAAAACCTGGCTGAACTCCTCTCGGCCACCAAGCGAACGGGGGTGCAGACAATCTTGGAAACCAACCTGCGGGCGCAAAAAGCACAGGTACTGAAGCGCCCCTTGGGCAGCCCCCGTAAGTTCATTGACTTCGACGGGCTCATGTTCATCTCTGCTCACCTGGACCGCCAGCCGCTGCCCCACACCATCCCGGTGAGCACGGAAGTCACCATCGGCCCCCGAAGCAGGCGGCCCTTGACTGTAGCCACGCCTCTGCTGGTTTCGGGCATGGCCTACCGCAAGGCCCTTTCCGACAGGGCCAAATACGCGCTGGCCTTGGGCAGCAGGCTGGCCGGAACCGCCTCCAACACTGGCGAAGGGCCTTTCCTGCCCAAAGAACGGGAACTCGCAGACCGCCTTATCGTCCAGTACCCCCGCCTGCCCCTGCACCGCACCCTAGACATGCTAGCCCAAGCCGATGCGCTAGAAATACAGCTGGGCCAAGGAGCTAGTGCCGGCGGGGCCCAGGCGCCTTATCCCCATCTGGTCCGCCCTGAGCTTCCCGCACTGCGCACCAGCGCAGACCTGCCCAAAATCGTCAGTTTTCTGAAACAGGCAGGCGGAGGTGTACCCGTGGGGGTCAAGCTTTCCTTTACCCACAATCTCGAGCGGGAACTGGACCTATGTTTGGAAGCGGGAGTAGACTATCTGGCCTTAGAAGGCGCCAAAGCGGGCACCGTGGCCGCTCCGCCCATCCTCGAGGACGACTTCGGGCTCCCCGCCCTCATCGGGCTGTGCCGCGCCGTGGAACACCTTAAGGCCCGGGGCGTGCACCGCCAGGTAAGCCTGATCGTCTCTGGCGGCTTTTTCTCACCGGGACAATGCCTAAAAGCTCTTGCTCTCGGGGCAGATGCTGTGTACCTGGGCACCATGCCCTTGTACGCCATGAGCCATACCCAGACTCTCAAGTCTATCCCCTGGGAACCCCCAACACAGCTGGTTGTACACGCGGGCAAACAGAGCAAGCAGTTCAACTGGAAACTGGGAGCCAAGCACCTAGCCAATTACCTCAAAGCCTGCACAGAAGAAATCAAAGAGGGAGTGCGGGCTTTGGGCAAGCACGGGCTCCATCAGGTCGACCCCTCCGACCTGGTGGCTTTGGACGAAACCACAAGTCAGATCACCGGGATTCCCCTTGCCTATGCCAAGCGCAGCGTGCGCGCCTTGGCCCCGGCAAAGGGGTAGTAAAAGAGCATGACTTGGGTTCCCGCCTCAAAGGGCAGTTCCTCCACCACAATCCTCTTGGCCAGTTCCCGCGGCGGCAGACCCGCGGTTTCCGGCAGAAGTTCGGCCAGGCGCCCCGACTGGATCAGATCATTCTCCAGCTGCCGATCCTGCCTGCCGCCAAGCCACTCAGGCGCCACCTGGCGCCGTTCATGGGAGCGAAAATCATACAGCAGCCAGGGCGTTAGATCGGGATTGCCCTGGGTGAAAAACTCCTGCAGGATGCGGTAGCGGTCGAGCAGAGAATGATCACTCCAGTGATAGCCGGCCTCTTCCCATTTCTCTGCAAACGCATTGAAGAACTCAAACGGCGAACGCCCGCCCCGCAGAAGATACTGCAGGGAGCGCTCAAAGCGGGGCCCGTAGTACTTCTCCACCAGATCTTCGATTACTTTCAGGCGCTGGATCTCCTGGAAGGACAGATCTTTGGTATACAGCACTTCATAGGGGGCTTCATCCGCAAACACGCAGCCGAACCGCTGCGCTTCCGCTCGCAGCTGCGAGCCGCGCAGGAGCTTCAGAAAGCCCAGATGGATGCGGTCGGGCTTGAGTGAGTACACAAAATCAAAAGACCGGCCGAACCGCCAGAAACCCTCCTCCGGCAGACCAGCAATCAAGTCCAACAGCACGATAACCGTTGTTCTCTCCTTGAGGAAACGGACCGCTTCTGCCAGCCGATTCAGATCTGTCCGGCGCTCCACGGCCTCCAGCGTGCTGGGGTTGGTGGACTGCACTCCAATCTCGAACTGAAAGCGGTTTTCGGGAGCTTTAGTCAAAAGCTCCAGGATGGGTTCAGTGAGGATATCTCCCCCCACCTCCAGCTGGAAGCGGGTTGTGGTCTCAAGGCCAATCATAAACTCCAACAGCTCATAGGCGCGCTGGGGATGGTAGTTGAAGGTCCGGTCCACAAAGCGCACCTGGGGCACTCCTGCCGCAGCCAAGGCCGCGAGTTCCCGTTTGGCCCTCTCCAAAGGAAAAGCCCGCACGGGGCCCATAACCGAGGAAAGGCAGTAAGCGCACCTGAACGGACAACCGCGGGTAGTCTCAAAATAGACGATCCTATCCTGCAGGTCACTGAGGTCTCCCGCATAGACCGGAGGCAGAGCAGCGAGATCCAGAGGCGGGTTGGGGTTCTGCACTACTCTACCCGCACCATCCCTATAGACAAGCCCAGGAATTGAGGACAGGATCTCTTCAGTCCAGCGGCCGCCGCAGCGCTCATATTCCTCCAAAAAGCGCCGCAGGGCCTCTTCCCCTTCTCCCGCGATCAAAAAGTCGATGCTCTCATATTTTCTCAGCCAGTACTCCCCATCAAACGACACTTCGGGGCCACCTAAGATAATGGTCACTCCGGGCAACACTTTGCGCAGGCTGCCCACCAGACGCACAATAATCTCAATGTTCCAGATATAGCACGATAGGCCTACCACATCTGGTTTTCTCCTAGCCAGTTCCCACAGCATATCCCGAGGATTCTGGTTGATGTTGAACTCCAGCACATCAATGCAGGGAAACTGCCGCGCGCAGTAGCGCTGCAGGTAGCGCAGAGCCAAGCTGGAATGGGTGAAGCGGGCATTCAGCGCGGCCAGCACAACTCTCATAAGCTTCCTCCCTCAGTCAAAGCATGATCCACCGATAAACTCCTGGAGGATGGAGTTGCAGGGTATGTCCGACCAGTCTTCCACGGCCAGGAAGTAGTCCAAAAAGCGCAGCAGGCGCCTGGCTTCACCGTATTGCGGATCCGCCGAAGTTATTTCCTCCAAAAGCGGCTTGGCCAAAGGCTTCAGCACCGCCAGCTCATAGATCAAAGTGGAGTTGAACATCACATCTGCGCTCTCCTGGAAAGGGAAGATGTGGCGCCGTTCGCCGCGAGTGACCGAAGGCCAGCGTTCGATGGTGGCCTTGGCATCGTGACCCCTGAACTGGTTGTCGCGCACCATGCGCCTCAGCAGACGCACATCGGTGGTGGAAATCCTGGTGTGATTGTCTAGGTTCAAATTGGTGAGTGCGGACACATAGATTTTGAACTTGCGCCCCTTGGGAATGGACTTGGTCAGCTCATCGTTGAGCCCGTGGATGCCCTCGATGATGATGGGCTGATCGGGCCGGACCTTGAGCTTGGTGCCGTTCCACTGCCTGGTTCCCGTGGGGAAGTGGAAAGTGGGAATCTCCACCTCTTCCCCTTGGATCAGCTTGGTGAGGTGTTCGTTAAACAGCTCCAGATCGATGGCCTCCAAAGCCTCGAAATCGGGCTTGCCGTCCTCATCCAGGGGCGTTAAGTGACGGTCGACAAAGTAATCATCTAAGCCGATGGCCACCGGCTCCAGGCCGCACACTCGCAGCTGCACCTTGAGTCTCTTGGCGAAAGTTGTCTTCCCAGAGCTGGAAGGCCCGGCGATGAGAATAAGGCGCAGCCGGTCCCTGTCTCTGGCGATGAGCTGGGCGATGTCCCGGATCTGGTTCTCGTGGTAGGCCTCGGAGACCCGCACCAGATCGCCAAACCCTCCCCGCCGGATGCAGTCATTGAGCGAAGGCACATCGGGGATACCCAGGTTATCCTGCCAGCGTTCCGCTTTGAAAAACTCGTTAAACAGCTTGCCCTGCTCCACGTATTCAGGGATCACTGTGGGGTTATGACGGCGCGGGTACTCCAGGATAAAGCCGGGCAGATAGTAGCGCAGTTTAAAGAGTCCCAGATATCCGCTACTGGGAACCAAAACCGAGCGCAGAGAATCGTGGAACCAGCCGAAGCTGTAGAGCACCACATCATCCCCATTTTGCTGATCCAAAAGACGGACTTTATCTTCAAACCCCTGCTCGGCGTAGATCTTCTTGGCCTCTTCCACCGGCACAATGCGCCGAACAAAGGGAATGTCTTCCTCTACCAGGGCACGCATGCGCTCTTCGATGGCCCGAATGTCCTTTTCGATCACGGGCTGGCTGTGATCAAACTCGCCGTACAGCCCGTTGTTCAGAGCATGCTTGATATGCACCGTACATCCCGGGATAACCTCCAGGGCAGCCCGCACGAAGAGAAAGACCAGGCTAGCCCGGTAAGCACGCATGCCGTCCTCAGTCCTGGTGTCCAGAAACTCGACCTGGCTGTCCTCAGTGAGGGGGAACTGGTAGCCGAAGATATCGTTGTTTACCCTAGCCACCACTGTCCCTGCAGACAGTTCCGGAACCATGGCAGCTACCTCACCTACCAGGGTACCCTCTGGAACCTCAAGCTTCTTTTCACCCACCTGGACTACGATGTGTTTCCTGCTCACGACAACTACCTCCCTTTGAGCTTTGTGCGGGAAAAGTTTCTGAAGACTGCACTAGTGATGATAATCCCCGCGGCGATGGCTCCAGCTAGAAACAACGTTGTTACCAGCAGCACCACACCTTGAGTATAGTCCTTCTGCACAAAGCTGAGCATGGTCAGATACGCTTTGCCGCCAGGCACGATGGGGATTATGCCCGGGGTCAAAAAGACGATTACCGGCTGATGATGCCGGCGGGCCAAGACCTCGCTGCAGACAGATGCCGCGGTGGCGGCCAGAAACACAGCGCCCACCTCACCCAAGTGTCCCTGAGCAGCCAGAAACACTGCCCAGCCCAAACCGCCCACTACGCCGCAGCGGACACTCTGGTTCGCTGGAACGCGGAAGATATAGCCAAAGGTGACAGCAGCCAAAAAGCCCATGGCGGTCTGCACCAGCATCTCAAGCACCTCCCAGACTCAACACCACAGCCACCCCGGTGGCTATGGCCACCGCGATCACCAGCGCTTCCGCGCTTCTGCTCAGTCCCGAGACCAGCTCTCCGCCTAACAGATCGCGGATGGCCGTAGTGATCACCATGCCAGGTGCCAAAACCATGACCGCACCCACGATGGCCACATTGACGTTGAGATCCAGATAAGAGGCCGCACAGCGGATCACCGCTGCAGCTACCATAGACCCTACAGCAGACTGGAGTACCTTGGGGAAGCGTCTTTCCATCAGGGAAACCACGAGAAGCACCAGGGTGCCCACGACTCCCGCGACTAAGCCTTCCCGCCAGCCGCCTCCCATCATCACAGCAAAAGCCAAGGCCCCCCCGCCCCCGATCAGCTTCCTCGAGAAGCTGTCAGGCGCTCCCTGCTCCTGCAGGCGTTCCAGGGCACGCTGCACCTCTTCAGCACTGATCTCGCCGGCGGCAAAAGCCCGGCTGAGGGAATTCACCTCAGCGATGAGGGCAATATTGCTCTGGCCTCCCCGTATTCGCTTAACCCGGGTGTACACTTTCCCCGCAGCATCGTGCAGAGAGACAAAGAGCCCGGTTGGGGTGGCGTAACTCTCCACCTGCACAAATCCTGCTGCACGGCCCATGCGTTCAATCGTCTCTTCCACACGGGCCATCTCGGCACCGCAAGTAAGCAGCAGTTCACCCGCGGTGAGAATCAGGCCCACTAGCTGTTCCACTGGGATCATCCCATTCCGTTGAGAGTGATGGCAGGAAATACTAGTACTGTGTTGAACAACCAAAGTCGAAGGAGGTCGACGTAATGGATATTAACAAGCAGCGTTTGCTGGATGAGTTTCTGGAACTGGTGCAGGTAGACAGCGCCTCCAAGGATGAACGCCTGATGGCCGATGCCCTCCGGCCCAAACTGGAAGCCTTGGGCTTTACCGTCACCGAAGACGATGCCGGCAGCAAAATCGGGGGCAACGCAGGCAACCTCATCGCCGTCCTGGAAGGCGAGAAAGACGCTCCCGCCCTTCTTTTCTGCGCACACATGGACCGGGTGGAACCCGGCCGAGGTATTAAGCCCGTGGTGGAAAACGGAACCATCAAAAGTGACGGCACCACTATTCTGGCCGCAGACGATGTGGCCGGCATAGTGGCTGTCTTGGAAGCGGTGCGCACTGCACAGGAACAAGAGATTCCCCATGGACGCCTGGAAATCCTCTTTACCATCGCCGAAGAAGGCGGCCTCTATGGCGCCAAGAACCTCGATCCAAGCGTGCTTAAGGCCAAAGCGGGATTCTTTTTGGATACGGGCGGCCCGGTGGGAACCATTGTGGTGCAGGCTCCAGCCCAAAAGAACGTCTCAGCAGTAATCCACGGCAGGGCGGCCCATGCCGGCGTGGCTCCGGAAAAGGGCATCAGCGCCATCCTCGTAGCTGCCGAGGCCCTGACCAGGATGAAACTGGGCCGGATCGACCCCGAGACTACTGCGAACATAGGGATCATCAAGGGCGGCGTAGCCACCAACATCATCCCTGATCGCGTCGAGCTCAAGGGCGAAGCCCGTTCCCTGGACCAAGACAAGCTGAACCGCCAAGCAGAGCACATGGTGGAAGTCATCAAGGCCGCCTGCGCTGCCCACGGTGTAGAAGCCGAGGTCCAAGTAGGCGACAGCTACAACTCCTTCCGCCTGACCGAACAGGATTATGTCGTGCAGTTGGCTGTGCAGGCCGCCAAAGCTCTGGGGCTGGAACCGAGAATCGAGAAAACAGGGGGCGGCAGCGATGCCAACATCATCAACGGCTATGGCATTCCCTCGGTTATCCTGGGCCTTGGCTACACCAACGTGCACACCACAGACGAAGCCATACCCATCGACCAGCTGGAGAAAGCCGCCCAGTATGTGCTTCAGATCATCAAAGAAAGCTGACAGAGGCAACCGATGCCCGTCCAGCCTCGGCCGGACGGGCATTTCCTTTTGCTATAGTATATTGTCCTTCAGGATTTTGGTCAACTCTTCCACCGATGGATTGCCTAGGGAGTAAGAGACGTTGCGGGTCTGGGCAGCTTTTTCTGCGTAAGCCCTGATCCGCTCTTCTGGCACATGCAGCTGACCCACGAAATCCTTGAACAACTCATTCATCAGCTCCCGAAAGGCCTCTAGTGAAGGCAGATCCAAGAGCTCCAAGACTGTCTCCACCTTCTCTGGTGCATACTGGTGCGTATACTCCAGGTAGGAGGCCATGAACATCCCGTTGGCTCGCCCGTGGGGATAGTCATGGTAATAGGTGAGGGGATATCCCAAAGCGTGCACAAAGGTGGTCCCGGTCTGGGCGATGGTAATCCCGCCCAGCATGGAGGCGAGGAGCAGATCTTCCCTATCCTGCATGGAGAATTCACCAGACCGCAGCGCTGGTATCACTCCTCCCCACACCGCGATGCCCTGCAGCGCCACCAGATCGCTGGCCTGGGTGGCTCGATTGGAAAGGTACCCTTCCACTAGGTGGGAAAGGGCATCCACTGCTGTGTCGATGGTTACCTGCCTGGGCAGGGAGGCCGTGTACTTAGGATCGAGGTAGGCCACAGTGGGAAAGAGATCGTCGCCCCGCAGCCCTTTCTTCGTTTCTTGTTCATGCAGGGTCAACACCGCGTATTGGGTAACTTCACTCCCCGTTCCTGCCGTGGTGGGAATGGCAACAATGGGCAGGGCCCGGTTTTCCCAGCCGCCGTAGAGTTCCAAAGGGCTTTTGTCATTCACAGCCAAGGCGGCTATGGCCTTCGCGGCATCCAGGGGCGATCCTCCGCCGATGGCTATGATGTAGTCGCAGTTTTCCTGCCTGGCCAGCTCTGCTCCTGCCAGGCAGTTCTCGCCGGTGGGGTTATTCTCCACCTGATCAAAGATAACATACTCACCCTTGAGCACAGACGTCACATCATCCAGGGCGCCGCTCTTGCGGGCAGAGGACCGTCCCGTGACAATGAGCGCCTTCTGGCCTAAGGATAGGCCGTCTCCCGCCTTTTTCACCACATCTTGTCCAAACACGATCTTTGTAGGCATGAAGAAACTGAACTCTCGCATCCTTACCGCTCCCTTCTGCTTCTATACTTTCACCAGTTTCCACTTCCCTCTGTTGAAGCGCAGCTGAATCAGGACGCTGCGCAGGAAAAGATCGGCAACCATGCCAATCCAGGCGCCAGTCAGACCGAACCCTAAACGCAAAGCCAACAGGTAGGCCAAGCCCACACGTACGCCCAGAAACGATACCATAACCATGTTCATAATGGCCCTGGTGTCCCCTGCTCCCCGCAGGCCACCGGCCAGAATCATCCAGATGGCCAGGGACGGCTGAGCGACAGCCACCAAACGCAGGCAGACTACGGCGAGGGCTATCACATCAGGATCCCGGGAGAAGATGCGCACAATCGGGCCCGGCAGCAAGAAAAAGATGATGCCCATGGCCGACATGACCAGCATGCCCATGTTGCGGGTGATGGCCCCCGCTCTCTCAGCGTCTTCAGGCTTTCCGGCCCCCAGGTTCTGCCCCACCAGCGTGGTGGCGGCCACCGCGAAGCCTGCCCCGGGCATGAACGACAGAGACTCTGCATTGAGGGCTACCTGGTGGGCCGCATAGGCGATGGTACCCAGCGAGGAGATGATCATGGTGTACACAAGCTGCCCCACGCGCAGCATCCCCTGCTCTAGACCGGCTGGCACTCCGATATTGGCGATACGCCGGATGATCCCCCAGTCGGGACGAAAAGAGTCCGTTGCCCGTACCTTGAGTACCTCATCCCGGAACAACACCCTCAAGGCCAGAATCCCTCCGCAGGCCTGGGAAATAGCGGTACCCAGAGCTGCGCCAGCTACACCTAAAGCGGGTACAGGACCCACACCGTAGATGAAAATGGTGTTACCGATGATGTTGATCACGTTCACCAGTGCTGTGATCCGCATGGGGGTCTTTGTATCCCCCGCTCCCCGCAGCACAGCGTTGATCACAATCAGGAAGTAGTTCAAGACCATGGCCAGGGCCACGATGCGCACGTAAGTAGCGGCCGCGCTGAGCACCTCTACTTCTGAACGCCGAAACAACAAACCCAACAGCCCCCGGGCGGTGGCAAGGAAGATGAGCATAACAGTGCCGGAAACAAACAAACCAAGAACTAAAGACTGCCTGGCCACATCTCTAGCCCTTTCCTGTTCCTGCGCCCCCACATACCTGGCCACTAACGCAGTGCTGCCCGTAGCTAGGGCCGAAAAGATGGTCAACCCCAGTTGGTTGATCTGGTTGCCCAGCCCCACAGCGGCCAATGCCGCTGCCCCTAGGCGCCCCACCATAGCTGTGTCCACAATGCCGACCATGGTATGCAAAAGGTTTTCCACGATCGCGGGCCAAGCTAAGCGCAGAATCCGGGAGCGGAATTCCGGCTGCTTGGCCGCTGCTGAATTGTCCACTGGACTCTCCCCTTCTCTATCTGGGAGGATTCGGCTCCTCCCAGGCGAACTACCTCCTATTATACATCAAGGTGGAGGGATCTAGCGTGCAGCTTTCAGTTTACCAGTCCCCACTCGGCCCGTTCTACCTCTGGTTTGCCCACGGCCAGCTGGTTTACGCTTCGTTTGACCAAACCGCGGGCGAGAAGTTCACTGCCCGGCATTTCTCCAAAACCGAGTTTACCCTGCGGGCCCTGCCTCAAACCTACAGTCAAGAACTGGACTCCTACTTTCGCGGTGAGAAAGTGGAGTTCAACTGGCCCCTCCTTTTTCGCGGTACACCGTTCCAGATGCAGGTGTGGGACGAGATCAAGCGCATCCCCCACGGATCGGTCTCCACCTACAAAACGATCGCTGCCAATTTGGGCACTAAGGCCTATCGGGCCGTGGGCCGAGCGGTGGGCGCCAATCCCATCAGCATCATCGTACCCTGTCACCGGGTGCTGGGAACCAACGGGTTAGGCGGCTATGCCTTCGGGCTGAACGTGAAGCGCTTGCTTTTGGAGCTGGAAAATGTTAATCTAGCACCAAACCTACAAGCTTAAGGAGGTGCACTACCATCAGACCATACATTTTCGGTTTCGACATAGACGGAGTTCTCACCAACGACGATGACGGCACCAGCAACATCTGGCTGCAGGCCGCGAGCGCGTATTTCGGCGAACCCATTTTGAGACCCGCCTACAATGTGGAAGAAGCCTTCAACAAAACCCGCGCGGAAGTCGAGGAGTTCTTCGCCGCTTGTATCCACGATATCTTTACGAACGTGCCGGCTCGCGAAGGCGCCGCGCAGACGCTGCGCAGCTTGGCCGACCGCGGCTGCAGCATTCACCTGATCACCCATCGCGATGAGCGCCATCGCCAAGTGACCGAAGACTGGCTGCGGCGCCACGGGTTTGTGTACGACAGCCTGACCATGTGCTCCACCGGCACGGGCTACTCGAAAAAAGAGGCCTGCCTGGAACTGGGCGTACAGTTCTTTGTAGATGACAAACTGGAGAACGCCCAGGAGGTAGCGGCAAGCGGCATTTACACCCTGCTCTTTTTTGCATCCCACAATGCCCAGCGCCCCAACGACCTGCCGCTGGTGAAGAACTGGACGGAAGTGTCCGAGCATATCGAGTTCTTCCTGAACCAACGGCAGCGGCAGGCCCGCTAACTACGACACGCTGCGTTCCAACTCCCCTTGGCACAACTCGTAGAAGTTGCACCAGGGACACTGTTCCCTAGCCTCCGTGAGGGCAAACTTCTCTTTGGACTGGGGTATGTTGAGCTCCGGTTCCCGCAGCAGCCCTTTCATGTCCTCCATACTGGCCACCGCTTTGTCCCTCACCGCTTGGAGATCCTGTTCTGTGAAGCACAGTTCGACCGTGGAAGGCTGATTGAGATACTCCAAGCGGGCGGTGATCCTTTCCGCCGGAACCCCGTACTTCTCCTGGACAAACAAAACGTAGAGGGCTACCTGGTCCCGGTTTTCCTCAACTTCTTCCCCACTTTTCCAATCCACAACCACCCACTGGCCCCCAGGGGTCGTGTAAATCAAGTCCGGCACGGCGTAAACCGGAGTATCGGCAATCATGATGGTGTCAAACTGTTCACAGCTCACCACAGCCGCGCCCGGCTGCGACAGTTCCAGCCACACCGAACTAGCCGCCAAAGCCTCAGCAGCCTGGCTGATGCGCTGGTTGATGCGCACAATCACGGCTTCACTGATGCCCGTCCCGTAGTAAAACTCCCGGAGCATGTCCACCCGGTTAGGACGGGCCAAGAACTGTTCCCGATTCTCCTGCGATGATCTCCACACCTTCCGCAGATGCCTGCGGATCTCCTCTTCCACAGCCCGGGCACAGGGCAGTTCGCCCCCATTGCTCACCCTCGATACCACAGACTGGGCAGCCCTATGTACGCCGTCCCCCAAGGCGGTGTAAATATTCCCCAACTGCTTTAGACGGTAAGCTAACGCTGCTTCCGGAGGCGCATCGCGCTCCCACCCATTATGTGAGGCGTAGTAGTTGTAATAATAGCGCCGGAGACAGCTTGCGAACATCTGCTGCCGGGAAAAGGACCAAGACCACTGGGGGTACTCTGTCCTAACGTACGCCAACTTCCATCCCCCTTCCTGCTGCTGCCCGCACCAGATCGTGACCGCTTGGATTCTGGAAGACGCGCAGCTCAAACTCGGGAACAATGGCCAGGATGTGGTCAAAAATGTCGGCGGCCACGCTTTCATGGTTCACCCAGGCCGTATCCTTAGTGAAGGCGTAGATCTCCATAGGGAGACCATTGGTAGTGGGCGGCAGCTGCCGCACGATGAGGATCAGATCTTGGTTGATTTGGGGATGGTTCTGCAGATAAGCCTGGAGGTAGGCGCGGAAGGTGCCTAAGTTGGTGAGATGCCTACCATTCACCAGCGAACTTTCATCGATGTTGTGCTTGCGGTTGTACTCCTCGATCTCTTCCTTCTTGCGGCGCAGGTAATCTTGGAGCAGCTGAATCTTGCTCAGGCGCTCCAAGAGTTCTTCATCGAGAAAGCGCACGCTCGTCTGGTCGATCAGCACCGAGCGCTTGATGCGCCTGCCGCCCCCTTCAAACATACCCCGCCAGTTTACAAAGGAATCGCCTGTGAGTTTGTGCGTGGGGATAGTGGTAATCGACCTGTCCCAATTGCGCACCTTGACGTAGTGCAGGGCCACTTCCACCACTGAACCATCTGCGTTGTATTTGGGCACCTCGATCCAGTCACCCACCCGCACCTGGTCGTTGATGGTCAGCTGCAGGCCGGCGAAGAAGGCCAATATAGTATCCTGGAAGACCACCAAGAGCACAGCACTGACGGCGCCCAGCCCGCTCAACAGGATCCAGGGCGACTGCCCCAACAGCAGAGAAAAGACGATGGTGCCGGCAAAAGCCCAGAGAGCAATCTGCAGGATCTGCACCAGGCCTTTGAGGGGCATCCTCACAGAAATGGGAAAGGTGTTGTAGACAGCCAGGCCGGCTCTGAGCAGGCGATCTAACGAGACAGCGGTCACCAAGATGACCGCTACTCTCAACAGCTGCGTCGCCCCGTCTTGCAGGACCGCTAGATACGGTGCCACTCGGTACAAAATGGCCGCGGGTATCAGCAGCGCAGCGCTGTCCAGCACCCCCTGCTCCATGAAGAACTCATCCCACTTGGTGGGGGTTTTCCGCAGCAGGCGGTGCAGCCAAGGCAGTATCTTGCCCCTGAGTACATAATAGGCCACTGCGCTTAGGCTCAACCCGAAAATGAGCAGCAAAAGATCGCGCACCACGGGGTTCTCTAGAAAGAGCATGTCAATCCTCCCTTAAATCCTAGCCCACAATCCAGGTGCCCAGCGCCTGACCAAGCTCCTCACCACCAGCCCGAGCAGCAGGGCCGCGCCGACAAACTCCAGTGGAATCAGCCACAGGGTGCCGCTGCGCATGTTCACATACAGCAGCAGGCCCAGAGCAAAACCGAAGCCCAGGCCGATGAACAGGCCCACGATAGCGTTCAGGTTGGATTTGACCGCCTTGATGGGATTGATCCAATCGAGCATGGGTTTGCGCAGGTCAAAAAGGACCAAAAAGCCGGCGAGGGCGGTCGCGAGCAGCACACCTAGGGTGGTGCCTACCACCACCGCTGCCGGGCCCCATCCCAGAAGGAACGCCACGGGAACAACGCCTACCAGACAGCCGATGGTGTTCACTATCTGCGCGCCCAAAACCTTGGCCGCGATGACTTGGTCAATGGTCAACGGCAAGCTGCGGATAATCCACAGATGCCGTCCCTCCCTGGAAAAAGTGGTAGCTGGTATCATGGACATGGCCGTCATGAACATGAAATAAAGGGCGAGGCCGCCAGCCACAACCAGAGGCGGAAGCTGATCCAAAGCCAACAGTTCAAAGGGGTTGTTCTGGAGGTTCTGGCCAAAAAGGGGCAGAGCCACCATGACGGGAAAGAGCACATAGCCCACCAAGCCGTTCAGGGCAAAGCCGGGATGGCGCACAAACAGCTTAGCTTCCAGGAGGCCCAAGTTGAGCAGAGGTGAGCGGCTCTGACCTTCTATTCGCACTGCACGGGCCTTGCCGGAACCCCTGGTGCCTTCCAAGCCGGCCAAAACACCCTGGAGGAACACCTTTTCACCGAGAAAAGACAGGATGAACAGGGCTACTGCGCTGGCGGCTGCTAGATAAAGCAGGTTCAGCCAGCCCTGCCAGGTGTGGGCATAGGCCATAGCCTGGGCGGCCCAAACACTTGGGGGGAATACCCGGCCTGCCATCTTGATAATGCCATCAGCGCGGCTGAGGAGCTGTTCCATGAGCAGTTCAGGGTCATCTACCCCCAAGCTGCTCTGCAACCAGAACTGAAAGCCCACTACCAACACTAAGAGCAGCAGGCCGCCCACTAAGGACAGTTTATCTCTGTGGCGGCTGACATTCACGACGCGCATAAACAGCAGTGTCAAGATGCTCGCCAGAGTCAACGGCAGCAGCGGCAGCGCGATAAAGACCACTGCGCCGCTGAGCACATAGCCAACCCCTACTCCCGCCAGCAGTCCGTAGCGCAGCCAGAGGGGCAGCAGGATCAAGAGATTGAGCGCATACTGACCGGTGAGCACTACCCCCAGCTTCGCCCCAAGAATCTCCCAAGAGCGCAGCGGCAGGGGTACCAAAACTGGCAGGTCAGTGCTGAAGTAAAAGGCTGATAGGACGGAGAAAAAGCCGAAAAAGAGCCCGGCCAAGGAAACCAGAAGAGCACCGTTGAGGAGGGCTAGATGGGGCTGCCCAAAGGCGAGTCCCGCCAGGAACAGCTTCTCCGTGAGATTCCAGATAAAAGCCACCGCCATAACAGCGACAGGAATCAGGCTGCCAACGATAACGATCGGTTCCCAGGTGCGCTGTTTTTTCTTGATGTAATAGTATTTGGCGGCAGACAAGCCATAGTGGTCTTTGAGCAATGTGCCGTATAGAGCCCAGAACCTACTCCTCATAGGCTTCACCCGAGTCCGTCAGCTCTAGGAACAGCTTCTCCAGATTCGAACCGACCTGGCCGGAGGCCTGCCGCAATTCGTCCATGGTTCCGCAGGCGATGAGCTGACCTTTGTTGATAATCCCCACGCGGTCACAGAGCTGCTCCGCAACCTCCAAAACGTGCGTAGAGAAGAACACCGTATTGCCCTGGTTAACATGTTCCCGCATCACCTTCTTGAACAAGTGAGCGGATCTGGGATCTAGACCCACCATAGGTTCATCCAAGATAAACAGGGGCGGCTGATGCAAAAGCGCACCGGTCAACGCCAGCTTCTGCTGCATGCCCCGGGAATAGCTCTGGATCAGATCACCCAGCGCGCCAGTAAGTTCAAACATGCCCAGGAAGTAGTCCAGGCGCCGCTTGCGCGTGGGCCCATCCACCCCATAGACGTCCCCAATCAGGTTCAGGTACTCCAACCCCGTCAACCTGGGGTACAAATTGGGATTGTCAGGTACATAACCGATGGAACGCTTGACTGCCATGGGGTCTGCTGCCATGTCATGTCCGTTGACAATGATCCGCCCGCGATCGGCCCGCAAAAGCCCAACTATCATCTTGATCGTGGTGGTCTTCCCCGCTCCGTTCGGTCCGAGAAAGCCAAAAATCTCACCAGGGCGCACTGTCAAGTCCAGCTGATCTACCGCGTTGACATTTGCACCTTTATAGCGTTTGGTCACGCCTTCTAGCTTAAGCATGGATCCACCCCTTCTATCCTCTCTGCCTAACCATGTTATTCGCCTTTATACACACGTTCCCTTCCTAAAATCCAGCTATCCCCCAGGAGGTTAAAGCCCACCACAGCCAGAGCTATAAAGGCTCCTGGAGCTAAAACCAGCCAAGGAGCCAAGGCACCGAAGGCCTGCGCCTCCCGGAGCATACGGCCCCAAGATGGTTCAGGAGGTTGAATACCCACACCCAGATAGCTAAGGGAAGCTTCCGCCAAGATGGCTCCGGCTAGGCTGACCGAAAACTGGACCATGAGAGCTCCACCTAAGTTGGGAAGGATATGGTGCAGCACAATCCGCAGATCGCTGGCCCCCAAGGCCCGGGCCGCTTCCACGTAAGGGCGCTCTTTGATGCTGAGCACCTGGTTTCTAGTGACGCGCAGAAAAACGGGTATGTTGCCCAAAGCTATGCCCCAGAGCACCACCGGTACCCCTGGAGACCAAATGGTAGCCAGAAGCAGCGCCAGCAGGATGCTGGGCAGAGCCTGCAGAGTCGTGCTCAGGCGCATGAGCAGCTCATCCCACCAGCCTCCCAGAAAGCCCGAGGCCAACCCCAGCGCTATCCCGGCGACAGCCCCCAGGCATACGGCAGCGGCCCCTACTGCCAAGGAAATGCGGGCACCCCACAGAAGACGGCTGAGTACATCCCGGCCGAAATGATCGGTGCCCAAAAGGTGCTTCCAGCCAGGCGGCTGAAAACGTTCAGCAACCCTGGTTTCGTTGGGATCATAGGGAGTATAGAACCAACCAACTACGGTACACGCCAGCAGCAATCCCACCAAGAATATGCCCCATCTGCGGCTGTTCACTGCGCATTACCACCTTCACTCATAACGAATCCTGGGATCCAGCAGGCCCAGGCAGAGATCGAAGACGAGGTCAAAAGCCAGGATCACCAGCACCACCAGCATCACAACGGTCTGCACCAAGGGTAGATCGCGCTGGAAGACCCCGTTCAGAAGCAGCTGCCCCAGCCCGGGCAACCCGAAGACCTGTTCCACAACTATGGTGCCCGCCAGGAGCTGGGCAAACTGCACTCCAGCTGCAGTCAACGGCCCCAAGGCCGCGTTGCGCAGCACGTGTTTGAACAAGACCACGGGACCGGCTACGCCTTTGGCCTGTGCCGTGCGCACATAGTCCTGCCCCAGCCCTTCCAGCATTCCCGCGCGTAAGAAGCGGCTGAGGATCGCTGTCCTCGGCAGCGCCAGGGTCAGGGTGGGCAGAATCAGACTCTGCCATCCCTCGAACCCCCCGGCTGGCAGGAGGTGGAAGCCCACGGCGAACAGCTGGATCAGGAGAATTCCCACCCAGAACTGGGGCATCCCCAGCGCCACCTGGGTAAGCACAGAAAGAACGCGGCTGCTGGGACTGTGGGGACGCACAGCCATGTACATGCCCGCGGGCAGCGAGGCCAGGGCCGCCAGGGCCACCGCCAGAAGGGCCAAGGCAAAGGAGAGGGGAAACGCCTGGCTCACCAGCTCCCGCACGGGAAGCGAGTAGCGCCAGGAATTTCCCCACTGGCCGCTGATGAAACTGCCTAACCACTGCAGGTAGCGCTGCAGCGCAGGTTGATCAAGATTGAGCTCTCGACGCAGCCTGGCGTACGACGCTGGACTGGCCTCGGTGCCCAGCATAAGCAGCGCAGGATCACCAGGAAGTACCTGTACGATGAAAAACGTGGCGAAGCTCACCAGGAGCGCGGTAAAGATAAACCCTCCTGTCCTGCGCCACAGGAAACGCTTCATGGCGCGATTCTCCCCTCTTACTGATACAAACTAGCCAGATCTACCACGTAGGTTGGGTAGCTCCTCCAGCCCTGAATGTCCTCACGCATAGCAGCCATCTGCAGCGGATCCATGATGAAAATACCAGGCAGTTCCCGGGCCAGGATCTCCTGGGCTTCCAGGTAGATCGCCCGGCGCTCTTCCCCTTGGGCCCTCAAGCCCAGCTCGATGAGCTCGTCGTAGCGGCTGTTGGAGAAGTTGAAGAAGTTGCGGCTGCTGTCGGTGGTGTAGCGCACTAGAATGGCATGGGGATCCAAGCGCCCGGCCAGACCGATAATAGATACCTCATAGTTTCTCTGGGTGTACACGCGCTCCAACCAGGTTCCCCACTCCACGATCTCCAAGTCTACTTCCAGTCCCAACCTCTCCCACTGCTGTGCGGCCAGTTCACCAGCCTGCACATGCAGGGGATAGTTGGCGGGCAGAGTTAAGGTAAAGCGCAGGTTCTCCTGTCCTGCTTCCCGCAGGAGTTCTTTGGCCTGCTGCGGGTCGTAGGGATTGATCTCGTTCAACTGATCGTTATAAAACCCGGCCATGGCAGGGCTCAAGGCGCTGTCCAAAAGCACTCCCTGCCCCCAGGCGGCACCCAAGAGGATTTCCTCCCGGTTCAGCCCTAAGGCCAACGCCCTGCGCACCCGCAGGTCATCAAAGGGCGGCCGGGAGTTGTTGATGGCAAAAAGCTGAACCAGGTTCATGGGAGAAGTGTGGATTTTGATCCCGGGACTGTTTTCCACTTGATGCAATACGGATACCTCCAGGCGGGGAATAAGCTGGACCCGCCCGGCCTTGAGGTTGAGCACCATGCTGTTCTCATCGGGGATGATCAAAAAGTTGACTTGGGAGAAATAGGGCAGCTCCCCAGACCAGTGCTGTTCAAAGCGGCGCAGCTCCAAGTGCTGGTTGGGCCGCCAGTCGGCCAAGTAGTAGGGACCGGTGCCGACTGGCTGCCGGCTGAGGTTTTCGGCCTCCGCAGGGTAGATGGATGCATAGACCTCTGTAAGCAGGTAAAGAAAAGCCCCGTTCGGTTCGTAGAGCTCAACCTGCACCGCGTTGTCTAATGCCTTTACTTCTTTAATCATACTCAGTTCACCAGCCCGAACTGCCAGCTCTGGGTCGCGGGCACGGTTGAGGCTCTCCACCACATCCCGCACCGTCACCGAGCTTCCATCGTGGAACACGGCCTCCCTCAAGAAAAAGGTGTATTTGGTACCGCTGGCATCCACCTCCCAATGAGTGGCCAAAGCCGGTGCTACCCCGCCTTCCGGGGTGGCCTTGACCAACCCTTCGTAGATGTTGAAGGCCACTTCACTGGTGGCTGCTGCCACAGTGCGGATGGGATCAAAACTGTCTGGATCCTGAGGGATCGCGATATTCAAAACCTGAGCGCCAGCCCCGCCGCTCCACACAATGATCAACAAGACTGCTATTCCTAAACCCATGCGTCTCCACACGGCATTTCGCCTCCTGCCTGGCTAATTTCGTGCTGCTAAACCATATTTCAACACATCCAACACCTGCTGCAAGAACTGGTCATCACACCCCTGGTGGAACTGATCGATGAGCTCCTTGCCTACCGCATGGTAAACGAAGAAGACCGCCTCCGGATCGAGCCCAGCATTGACCGCCCCCTCGTCCATGGCTTCCTCCAGTACCCTGGCGAAGTCTCTGGCCCGGCTGAGCCGGCCCTTCTCCAGTTCCATGCGGAGAGCTTCTGAGCTGCTGTCCCAGAACTTGTTGGCCACCTGATGCAGCAGCGGATGATCGAGGGCAAACTGATACGACCGGCGGTAATACTCGTTAAGCACGTCGAAAATGTCCCCTGGTATACTGAAGGCTGGGCCCACGTAAGCCTTTTTCTGTTCGTAAGCCAAATCCACGATGTACAGGTACAGGTCCTTTTTGTCCTCGAAGTACTGATACATACTACCCTTGGCGATGCCGCAGCTTTCCACGATCTTGGTCAGTGACGCCTGCTCAAAGGGGTGTTCGGCGAACTCGCGCACGGCAGCAGCGACAATTGCCTCGCGCTTCTCTGGCTCTAGATTGAAGAAGGTCTTCTTGGGCACAGCCCTCACCCCCATGTGACCACCCGGTCATACTCATATAAAAAGTATACCACGGAGGCCAGCTCTTGCCTAGACCCCCGTGGCAATTTTCTCCACCAGTTTTCCTTGGTGTTGCCTAACGAAACACGATCAGGCCAACGACAGCCGCGCCCACAATCACCTTAATGGGATCCCAGCGTCTAAAGCCCACCGCATAGAACGCGCCTCCAGCGATCAGCGCCGTCCAAATCTGACCCAGGGCCCCCTCCACATACCGAAACGTGGCCAGGGCAATGAGCACAGCGGCCGCGGCCACCAAACCGGCCACCGCAGGGCGAATTCCAGCAAACATATTCTGGACAACGCGTGCTGACTTGTACCGTTCCCACATGCGGGTCACGATGGAGACGCAGATGAGAGACGGCAGTACCACTGCAATGGAGGCGAGCAATGCTCCCGGAATACCCCCAGTACGGAACCCAACAAAAGTCGCCGAGTTGATCGCGATGGGCCCCGGTGTCACTTCGGCGATGCCCACCACATCCACAAACTCTTGAGGCGTCATCCAGCCATGGCGCACAATCTCTTGCTGAATCAAGGCCAGCATGGCATAGCCGCCGCCAATGGTAAACAGGCCGATCTTGAAAAACGTAAAGAACAACTGCCAGAAAATCACTTCGCCTCACCCCTTTGGCTCCGGCCGAAATAGATAATGCCGCTCACTCCGCCCAAGATGATGATCCACACGATGGACAGAACCCCAGATACGCTCAAGATCAGCGCGCAGAGGGCTGCCACCAAACCATAGCGGTTGACGATGGCATTGCGGCCAGCGCGCAGGGCCGCTGCTGCCACCAAGCCGATGACCGCAGCCTTCACTCCGGAAAAAGCCCTAAGCAAGAAGGGGTTCGCTTGGAACTGGGCGAAAAAGTGTGCTATGATCAAGATGATCAAGATCGAAGGGGTAATGGTTCCCAAAAGCGCCGCAATCGCTCCGACCAGGCCGCGCAGGCGCAGCCCGATAAAAACGGCGCTGTTCACAGCAATGGCTCCGGGGACAGATTGGGATAGAGCCACAATATCGAGGATCTCGTCCTTGTCTACCCACCCCTGTACATCCACGACCTCCCTTTCGATCAAGGGAAGCATGGCCAAGCCTCCGCCGAAGGTAAAAGCGCCGATGCGGAAAAAAACACTGAACAACTGCCAAAGACTTGCTGGTTTCTGCTGCACTTAGGCCACTCCTTTTGAGACATACCAGATAGACCTTATTCCCCCTTGGACCTGAATGTCCTTGTTAAATGTTACCTAACTCTTTGTAAGGGGTGAACGGCATGCCCTTTTTTGAAGCCGACCTGGTGACCACCATCAGGAGCTTTACCCGTGCTGGGGACATCAACAAAGAAACGTTCTTGGATCATGCCGAACGGGTGGCCCATATTGCCTACCGCCTAGGCCGCGAGCTGGGCCTTAGCCAAGCGGAGCTGTCGGAACTGGTGCTCAGTGCCCTTCTCCACGATGTGGGTATCCTCACCGATGAAGAGCAGCTGCGCCTAGCCGATCTAGAACCTGTGCGGGACCAGGTTTCGCCCCACTGCTACCGGGGCTGGACCCTGCTGAAGTCCACCACACTGTTCGGCCATCTGGCTCAAAACATCTTAGAACATCACGATTACTACTCTCCCGACCTGCGCCCCATCCCCGCCGTCATCCACGTAGCGGACCGGGTAGATATCCTTCTGGACAAAGAACTCTATTGTCTCTGGCAGGCCGACGACATTCTCGATTACTTCCAACGCCAACAGGGGAACGTTTTCTGCCCGCGAGTGGTCGCTGCTCTACAGAAGGTGGGCCAGGCACCCAGTTTTTGGCTCGATCTGCAGCACGGTCACTATGAATATGCTGTGGGGGACTTCCACCGCCTTTTGACTATTGAAGAACTGGAAGAGCTGGCCTGGTTCATCGCCACCATTGTCGACGCCAAATCGCCCTGGACCGGGGATCACTCCCAAGGCGTGGCTGCGGTAGCCGAGTTCCTGGCCCGCCAAGTGGGCCTGTCTGAGGACAGGGCCCGGATGATCAAGGTCGCCGGTTGGCTCCACGATATCGGCAAACTGGCCATCCCAGACGAGATTCTGATGCATCCGGGCGGCCTAAACCGCGCCCAGCGAGCTGTGATGCAGCAGCATACCTACCACACCTATCACCTTATTCGGGAAATCGGCCCAGGCGCAGAGAAATTGGCCCAATGGGCCGCCTACCACCATGAGCGGTTGAACGGGACGGGTTACCCCTTTGGCCTCACTGCTGACCAGCTCGATTTGGAATCTCGCCTCATGGCCGTCACCGATATCACCCAGTCGCTCTTGGAAAAACGGCCCTATCGTCCCCGGATGTCCAAGGATAAGGTGACCACCATCCTGCGCAATAACGTGGAAGCGGGGCACATTGACCCTGACCTTACTGAACTCGCCATAGGGCATCTCGATGAGATTACTGATATAGTGGATGCCTACCGCTGACAACACAGCACCACACCCCTTGAGGTGTGGTGCTTAACTTTTAGTCCGCCTGCAGGCCCTGCCTGATCAGCTCATGGCAGGCCGCTTTCAAGCTCTGCAGCCTCTGCTCCGCCTCCTTGCGGCTGCAGCCCTGCACTTCTAGATAGAGCTTGATCTTCGGCTCCGTGCCCGAAGGGCGCAGAGACACTTTACTGCCTGTTTCTGTTAACCACTGCAGTACATCCTCCCGCGGCAGATCAATGGGCTGCTCTTCGCCTGTGGCTGCCATCACGGCCACGCCGCGGCCGTAGTCCCTGACCTCCTGAACCCTCTCCCCTCCAAGGGAGCTCAAGTGATTCTCCCGCAGGGTCTGCACCAACCGCCGGGAGCGCTCTGCCTCGAGGCTCGTGGCAAAGGAATACGAAGCTAGATCCTGCAGAAAACACCCGTGTTCAGCAAAGAGCTGCTCCAAGCGCTCCACAAGATCGAGTCCCTGCTGTGCGAAAAAGGCAGCCGCTTGGGCCGCGAGCAGACTGGCGATGACCGCATCCTTGTCACGGGCATAGGTGCCGGCAAGATAGCCGTAGCTTTCCTCAAAGCCGAACATAAACCTGCGGCCTTCCTTGGCCAGCTCATCCATGAGCGCCCCGATGTACTTAAAGCCAGTCAAAGTGTTGCGCACCTCTACCCCGTATTTGCGTGCCAGCGGCATTATCATTTCCGTAGTGACAATGGTTTTGACCAGCACGCCCCCCTGGAGCTGCTCCGGCTTAGTCCGAGACAGCAGGTAGTCAGCCAGAAGGACGCCCATCTGATTGCCGTTGAGCAGCACCCACTCACCCCCATGGCGCACGGCCACGCCCATGCGGTCTGCATCGGGGTCGGTGGCGATGATCAGCTGGCACTCTTCTTCCTCAGCCTGGGCAAACGCCAGCTCAAACGCCTGGGCATCTTCCGGATTGGGCGAGCTGAGCGTGGGAAAGCGCCCATCTGGTTGGAGCTGCTCCGGCACAGTGGAAACGCGCCCAAATCCCCCGCGCCGCAGTACCTCCGGGACATAACTCCCGCCCGTGCCGTGGAGGGGAGTATATAGAATCCGCAGCTGGCCATCGTGCTCCAAGGGAGGGACGGCCGCAAGGATCTGTCGGTAGTACTCCTCTACAACTTCGTCCTTCACCAGGCGCAGCAGGGAACTTTCCAAAGGCTGTGGGTCAAACTGCACCTCTTCCAGGGTGAGACTGGCCATCCTGGAACTGATCTGTTCCGCTGCGTCGCTGAGGATTTGGCCGCCATACTGATTGTAGACCTTGTAGCCGTTGTACTGCGGCGGATTGTGGCTGGCTGTAATCACAATGCCCGCGGCTCCCTGCAGGTACCGCACCGCGAAGGACAACAGCGGTGTGGGCGCCACTTCGGGGAACAAATAGACTGGGATGCCATTGCCAACCAGCACTCCAGCTGCCGCCTCGGCAAACTCCCGGGACAGATGGCGCGAATCGTAGGCAATGACTACACATCGCCCATCCATACCTGCTTCGTTCAGGGTGTCAGCCAGGGCTTGGGTAGCCAGGCGGATGGTGTAGACGTTGATCCTGTTGGTCCCAGCGCCGATGGTCCCCCTCAAACCCCCTGTCCCGAACTCCAGCCATTTATAGAACCGATCCTCCAGCTCAGCCCTGTCCTGCAGGCTCGTCAGTTCGGCCTTGGTCGCTTCATCAATCAGTGGATTGGCGAGCCAGGCTTCGTATTGTGCCTTCGCATCCATGCGCAGCGCCTCCTTAGTACATGGTCAGAAATGAGTCCTAAGACTTATTCGAGGTAGCTCCACCGCCTCCTGCCTGCGCCCGCCGAGCGTTCCCCTGTTTGCCCTTTTCCGCGCTGCCTCGCGTTCTGATCTCCGCGATCATCCACACCACCACCGGAGCCACAACTTGCAGAGCAATTTCACTTACAGAGTGCGTGGCCGTGGCGGAGCGCTCTACCTCCAGAACTGTGGTGATGAACCACTGGGACCCTGGGATCACCCCCATAGCCAGGGGAGTAACCACAAAGCGGTAATCGCTGAAGCCAAAGGCGTATGCTAGGGCCTTGCTGGCGGCCAGGAGGCACACGGCCATCTTGATGAAGCTGCCGATGGCGAACGATATACCCACTATCGCTTCCAGCCGGGTTAAGAACGCGGCTACATTGATGCGGCCCACAGCAGTCCACACCGGGAAAAAGAACTGGGCATACCGATGGGCGCCCACAACAGATAAGCTCGCGCTGGCCATAATCATCAGAGTCAGAGCCGCCAGAAGAAAACCCGGTACAAACACCTTGTAAGGAGAGTTCTTGGTGGAAAAGCAGTCAAATACCCAGACCAGGATCACAGGTTCCAGGAAGGGAAAATAAAGGAGCTGCAGGGCTCCCTGCACGACGGGTTTGAGGCCGCCATACATCACCGGCTGAAACTCGGCCAGGTCAACTTCGCTGAGCAGCAGGAGAAAAATGACCGCGAGTACGCCAAATACGATTTTGCTCATCAGCACTGCGAAGCGGGCCATAACTTCCACGCCTTCTTTGGCCGCCCAGAGCATAAGTAAGGCGAACAAGGTGGCCAGCACAACCTGAGGCGTTGTAGGCAGAGCAACGGCCTGCACGAAGTTGGTCACATCACTGACCACATAACAGGCCAGCCGCCAAGAATGGCCAGCGTAAAGCAGAGCCAGCAGGCGTGCAGGCCATTTTCCTATGATGCCCTCCAAGCCGGCACCAAGAGACGTGCCATGGAGCAGACTGCGTATTCGCGCCAGAAGCAGAACCATGGGCAGGGCTGCCCCCATGGCTATCAAAAAAGCCAGCCAGATATCTGCGCCTGCTAGCCCGCCCAGAGAGTAAAGTAGTGTGTTGCCCACCACAAACATGAGCACCAAGATCATACCCTGTTGATCGGGCACCAGCTCCCTCATGAACCGCCACCTCCCTGCCACAGCCGCTTGAACAGCTTCTGCACAAACCCTATGGGCTCGGGAACCTTGAGGTCATTGTCCAGGATGATCAAAACGGCCAAGGTACCCGCGGCGGCAGAGAGCACCAGATAGAGCAGCACCTTCTTCCAAGGCCGCTCTTTCCACTGCCAGAGCTCAAACGCCGCCACAGCCACATAAGCCAGAATTACCACGGCCACCAAGGTCAATCCCTCACCGCGATAGGTTCAGCGGCCACTCCAGATACCACCACCCTGCACTGGACATCAAGATCAACCTGGAGATCCTTAAGGTGGTCTTGCCAGTTCTCGCGCAGACTGCGCCAAACTTGCGGCTGCTTGCGCTTAATCAGCTGTCCAAGCCCGATCACATCCACATTGTACTCTCGATGCGTTTTCTGCAGGAAGTCCCTCAGTCGGCGGGTAAAAGCGGTGGCTAGTTGGTCTTCCACACTGTGCACCATCTGCTCATCGCGGAAGCTGATGGGCGCGGCCCCCACCTCTTCTATACCGAACTGCATAGTCAGGGAGATGGATATGCTTATCTTGCCGCCTTTAGCCACAGGTTCGATCTTGATCTGGTTGCCTACCAGTTCATAGGTGATGGGGTAGAAACCCTCCTCTCCTACCTTGGTGTGGATGACGTAATAGGCCCGCTGGTTAATTCCTTTGAGCAGGCACAATAGATCGCTCTCCTGCCCATCTAACCAGCCCACCATACGATCCCCCTTGAAAACGGCAGTACCCTCCACTATTGGCATCAGATCACCCTGCTCATGGACGAGCTTCACGGTGGGCAGTACCGGCGCAATCCCTTCGGCGGTAAAGGCCTTGTTGAGCTCCCAAATCTGAAGGGGGATGAATCCCGCTATGCTTTCCTGCATGAGCACGATGGCGTTGAGGTGTTCACTTACCGAGTTGGCTACAGGCGGTTTGCTCTTAAACACCTCTTCGGCAGTGCATTCCTTGGTGACAAACACCCAGATAGTACTGCGCACATGACGGCTGCGGATGATATGCTCCACGGCGGGTAGAATGCCGTCTTTGGCCACCTGCTCCGAAATCAAAAAGACATAGGCGTGGGGCCAAAAGGCGCGCAGACCAGCAGGATTGGACAGGGCGCTGGCCGCACTGGAGACGCTCTGCCCTCTGGTGGCAAGCACTTTCGCTTCCACTTGGGGCTGCTGGCCGCCTCCGCTGGTCTTCACCATCTCCAAAACCACAACATACTCAGGTTCTACCTGATCTACCCCCAACCCAAACACAAACTCCAAAGCTTCGATCTCAATGTAATCCCAGCAGCCAGAGAGCAGCAGGCAAAGCAGCAGGACAATGAGGATGCGCAGTCCCCTCCGTCTCATGTAGCCTTACTCCCATCCGATCTGGTGAGCCGCTGGCGGTCTTTGGCCGCGATGAACCTGGGGCGCAGCACCATCTGCCACCAAGGTACCCGCAGCAGGGTATCCTTCACATCCTGTGGTACCAGAGTTGTCATGGTGGAAAGATAGGGGACGCCAAAGGATTCCATGGAGGAAAGGAGCAGCCCAATGGCGATGGCCCCGAGGACAAACCCGTATAGGCCTAAGACTGCCGCCAGCAGCACGAAGAACAGGCGCATGAGGACTGAGATATCGTTGAGGGTGGGAACGACAAACCCCGCTACCCCAGTAATACCCACTACGATAATCATGGGGGCACTGATTAGACTAGCGCTCACCGCGGCATCCCCCAAGACAATGGCCCCCACGATACTGATGGCTTGGCCGATGGGCCGGGGCAAGCGCACTCCTCCTTCGCGCAGAATCTCAAACACCAACCCCATGCCAACCACTTCCACAATTCCCGGAAAAGGGGTGTTCTTGCGGGCAGCAGCTATGCTCACCACCAGGTTAGTGGGAATGAGCTGAGGATGATAGCTGATCAAGGCGATATAGAGAGCTGGAGTGCTGGTGGTAATGAAAAAGCTGATGTAGCGCACCAAGCGGTGAAAGCTGGCGATAATCCAGTGATTATAGTAGTCCTCATTGGCTTGGAACGCTTCCACAAGCAAATAGGGCATGGTAAGGGCAAAAGGCGACCCATCCACCAAGACGGCCACCCGCCCTTCCAGGATCTTAGCAGCCACCACATCGGGCCGCTCTGTCTGCCCAATCGTGGGAAAAGGAGAGAAGGGCGCATCTTGGATCAACTCCTGAATGTACCCGGAATCCAGGACGGCATCAATTTTGATCTGTTCAATGCGCCTCTGCACTTCTTCTACCAGAGCCATGGAGGTAACGTTCTCGAGATACATGATGGCCACGCGCGTCTTGCTCTGGGTACCCACGGAGAGAAACCTGGTTTTGAAATGGGGGCTGGCGATTTTCAGACGCACCATGCTGATGTTGACCCCCAAGTCTTCACTAAACCCCTGGCGGGGGCCGCGCACAACACTCTCGGTGGGGGGTTCAGTCACGGCCCGCTTGGCCCAGCCCTTGGCGTCTACTACAATGCCTAGGGAACAGCCGTCCACAAGGATCACGGCTACCCCTTCCATGATCCGGTCTCCAATATCGCTGTAGCTCGCGACAAACTGAGAATCATCGGAATATATGACCTGCTCTGCGAAGTAATGGGCCAGCTGACGTCCGCGCACGCTGCCGGGTACCTCCGCCTGCATCATGGGGCGAAGGACAGAGAGGCTCAAGTACTCGTGCTTCACCATGTTGTCGGCGTAAACCAGGGCGCAGTCCAGGGCCCTGGGTTTCTTTGTCTTGAAGCGTCGGTAGACGATAGTCTCGTCGTTGGCAAAGATTTCCCCTTGCAGCTTCTGCAGGTTGGCAGCAAGCGATGGGCTGAGCGAATCCGAGCCCTTGGGCTGAGTTGTGTCCCGTGATTTCTGCTTCCAGAAGAACATGCCTGGTCCCCCCTGCTCTGCCTAGTATATCCGGGGCTGTGAGCTTTCAGTCTCCAGCAACTATTTTCCCTACTTCGCGGCGCAGGAATTCCCTCGCCAATGCGGAACATAAGCAAAAAGCAGAAGGGGGATTGCTCATGAACACCATGTTCGAATGCGGCCAGTATTTCGTCAGGATCCAGAACAAGAGCGGTCGGCTGAAAATTACCATTTGGAACAACAGAGGAGATAAAATCTTCAGCGACATCCTCGGTCCCGAGCCTGCCATCCAGTTTTGGAACGCGGTCGAATCCTTAACTGACAGCACCGTTGCCGCTGAGATTAGAGAAAAGGCCTTGGCGGCCCGCACATAAGCACACAAAAAAGGCGTCCCCTGTATCTACAGACAGAGGACGCCTTATCGTTTTTCCCGCTTAGGAATGGGCTGGGATCAGTTCCAGCTCCTTCAGGGCATTGTAGATGGTGCTGTACACCTTAGCCAACGAACCCCAATCCAGCTCCGCTGTGCGAGCGAAGGCATCGCCTTTGAAGGAGGTGGTGTAGCGAGCCGGAAGTTCATTGAGCACGCTGGCCATGACTTGGCTCAACTGCTCTCTGCTGATCTCCAGCTTTTCCTGGGTCAAGACTTCGCCCAAGGCTTTGCGCACCATCCGCTCAGTGCAGTTCTGCATGGGGGCCCGGTCGTGCTCGTGGCGGGGATTGTTGCGCACCAGCATCATGGCTCGGTGGGCTTCCCACACCACCTTGGTGGTTTCGTCTGCGTCCAGGTCTTCTATGATCAGAGCCTCGGGGGCAGCACCGGGGAGAACTGGAACATACCGCGGCCGCAGTTGATTGAGCAGAAACGACTGCATGTCGTCGCGGCACATGCCGCAGCTGCAGCCCTCGGGGTGTTCCTCCAGGACTATGGCCACAGCCTGCTTGGCCACATCTTCCATCCTGTTGTAGATGGAGTAATCGCTCGCGTTAATTCTCACCTGTATCCCCTCCTAGGCCTGGTTCCTGTCAGCCCCTTCAGACGCTTTCCACGCCCCAAAGCAGCCAGCCCTCACCTCTCGAAAAAAAGGCCGCGGTTGACTACGGCCTAACGTCTTTTATCAATGAACGCCCCTTCAGCGCTCACACTACCGAAATAGGCGCGCTGAGACTGCCTGCCCTCCTGGATCGTCTTGGCCTGTTCCCGCAGCTGCGCCATGCTGCTCTGCAGCACAGTTTCCAGCTGCGCATTCTGCGCGCGCAACTGCGCCATCTCCGCCAAGATGGCTTGTTTTACCTCTTCCCCTACGCCCGCTGCACCGTGTTGAGCGATCTCCAAATCAAGCTCATCAATCTGTTTCATGAGCTGTTCTCGCTCGTCCAGGAGCTGCAGCACCCGCTGGTGCGGTTCTTCCTCATGCACCAACTGGTGCGGGGTGAACTGCAGCAGCTCAGCGGTATGCTGCCGGAGCTGACGAAAGAGGGTCAGTTTTCTCTGATAGAGTTCTAGAGCCACTCAGATCATCCCTGCATGGCCATGAGCTGTTGATAGAGCCAATCACTCTGGGCGTACAATTGTCCCAGAGCTTTTTCCATGGCCGTAAATTTTCTCCACTGCTGTTCTTCGTAGCGCTGCAGGCGCTCTTCCATGGTCTGCAGGCGGGATTCGAACTCCCTAATGCGGTTACCCAAGAAGCTGGTATCATAGGGGACGGTAGCCTTGCCCGCAGTCTTAGTAATGCGGTCCATGCCCCGATCCAAAGCCGAGGTCAACCTGCGGGCAATCCCTTCGCTGTCGCCCTGCTGTGTAAACAAGTCACGGACGGCATCAGGATTCTCTTCCAGAGCAGAGCGCAGCTTGCCTTCATCTAGGTACAACTTGCCGTACTCATACCAGGCGCCGGTTGTGATCCCAATATCCCTGAGGCCGATGGAGCCTTCTGCACTCTGCACAACGCCGTTGAGAGCCATGCGCATATCACTTAAGATCGAGCTGAGCATGGAATCAGAACGGAGCAGGCCGCTCTTAGCCTTCTCTTCCCAAAGCTCGATTTCCTTGTCCGACATGGCTTCCTTCTGCTCATCGGTGAGAGGCAGGAAATCTCTGTACACTTCCTCCCGCAGCAGCCCGTTCAGCTCGCTGACAAGCTCATTGTACAGGTTCACGAACTCCTTGACCTTGTCCACCACCGCGTCCACATCAGGTTTTACCTCAATGAAGACTGTGGCGTTACTATCGGCAGCAAGGAGGTTAACCGTGATGCCGTTGAATTCGAAGGTGTTAGTGCTGTAGGAGGCCGTAATGCCATTGATCTCAACTTTCGCATCAACACCTGTGAGGGGCTCGTCTTGACCGCTCAAAGCCAGAGCGCCAATAGAAACATTATCTTCCCCGATCGTCACAGACTGGAGATCCGTGAGGCCAGCACCAAAAAGTTGGGTGAAATTCTCATCCACAAAGAACTTAGCTCCTGCCCCTGTGGCGGTGGTGGTAAAGGAAATCTTGTTCCCGTTAGCGAAAGCATTGACCCCTACTTTCGCTGCGTTGATCTTCGCTGCCAAGTCCGCTAGTGTTTCTCCCGCCTCAAACTCAATCTTTACCACCTTATCCGCGGCTGTGCCAATGTAGAAGTGACCATCATCCTCCAGGACACCTTTGTCCGAAACCGGCAGCGTTGCGGTAGGCTCTGAATCTGGCTCAAAGACAAACCTTGCCGCCTCGGCCAACTGCTCCACCTTGATTTCGTACCTGCCCTCCTGGGCTGCGCCCGAGGCTGAAACGGTCAAAAGGTCGGTCCGTGAGGAAGTGGCGGTCTTCCTTAAGAACGTGCCCTGCAGAGTGAAATCCCAGGCCAGGTTCCTGAACCGCAGGAGTTTGCTGTTTACTTCTCGGTAGGCGTCGCGCTTCCATTCGGCTTGCACCTTCTGCTGGTACACCCGATCCATGGGTATGCGCTGTGCCCTAACTAGATCACTGACGAGTTGTTCTATATCTAATCCTGAATTCAGTCCGGAGATTCTCATTTTCTCCACCTCATCCCTTAGCTGTTCCTAAATAACTATCGGCATCGGTTCCCGATTTCTTTAGCGGCCCACCCCCAGGCGCCGCAGAAGGGGGCTCCTGAAGGTTCTGACTTGTTCTTCTTGTCCCGCAAGTATCGCTTGACAGGCGCATCTGCCTGTGATATGCTAAACCCGGTTAAGAGTTTAAATGAAGCGAACATAGATGGCCTCTAGGTCCAACCAAAGGTAGGGCGAGGGCTGGACGATGTTTGCGTAGTTTAAGCCTAGCCTAGCATTAAATTTTCAGGAGGCCATTGCATGACAGGTAAAGTAAAATGGTTCAGCGCGGAAAAAGGTTACGGATTCATCGAGTGTGAAGACGGCCAGGACGTATTCGTCCACTTCACAGCCATCCAGGGTTCCGGTTTTCGGACTCTGAACGAAGGCGAAGAAGTCAGCTTTGACATCGTTCAAGGCGACCGCGGACCGCAAGCTGCTAACGTTGTTCGTCTGTAGATAGCGATCTTGCCAAGAAAAGCCCCATTCTTCGGAATGGGGCTTTTTGTTGTGTGATCAGAGATTATCAGCCAGCCAAGCTACTACCGTCTCAATCAGTTCCGGGTTGAGCGCGAAAGGATTGAGGGCATCAAACTTGTCGCTGGTGTGCGCGTACGTGAAAAGGTGTGTGGTTTCCGGCAAGTACTTCACCGTCACCCGATCATTGCCTGCTGCCCGCAAGCTTTGAGCCAAAGCCTCGGCATGGTAGGGCATAACTTGGAGGTCTTCTTCCCCTTGAACGATGAGCACCGGGCATCGTACCTTGCTCACATTCTCCAGCGGGCGGAGCTCCATATGCTGCCGGATCCAGTCTAGGTTAGCGGGTAATCCAGAGCTTTCCTCTTTGCCCGCCCGTGCATCCTGGAGCAGAGCTTCCACCTGGGGTTTCAGGGCCTGCAGATAGGCACGCTCCTGTTCTGACAGCCAAGGCTGGGCGATCTGATGGTCCAACTGCTCGATCATAATCTCATCCAAGGGGATGGATGGACCGGCGAGCAGCACCATGGCACTCAAGCGCTCGTGGAAAATGGGGGCGAAATAGGCGCCTTCGCTGTGGCCCAACATGGCCAAGCGCTCCGCGTCGATCTGGGGATGAGCACTCAGGAAATTAAGGAGAACTGCCACGTCAGAGAGCAGATCGTTTAGGTCTGCCGCGTCATAATCACCTGTACTCTCACCCACTCCGCGCTCATCATAACAGAGCACAGCAATGCCCCGTTCAGTCAGGCGCTCAGCTAGGATGGCAAACATATTGGTCATCGCGCTGGGCGGAGTGTTGCCGTGACGGTCCTGCGGACCCGACCCGGAGTTGAGCAGCACCGCTGGGAATGGGCCATCGCCCAGGGGAAGGCTCAAGGTGCCGGCGAGAGTAATGTCTCCGTTCTGCACCTGGAACTCTTCAGTGCGGAAATGGGCAGCTGCCGCTGGGCTCTCCTCCACTTGCTTGAGGCCCACATAACCTTCTCGGATCACCTCAACTGCCTGGACAGGCACTTCCAAACTGATAAGCTTATCTCCATCAGCCAGCAGGCGCATCTGAACACCGCCTGCCAGGGTTACTACATACTCCTGCAGACCGAGGGGCTCTCCCGCAAGCTCGTAGGACGCTGGACCTCGGCGTTCCACTGAACCGGTCAGTACTGGATTTTGATTGGCCAGAATCAGGCTGGGCACCACCAGCGTGAAGCTCGTTTCCTCCGCCTCCTGCGGTAGGAGGCCCAGAACCTGCTCATAATGGGCAAAGACGTTGTTCTCCAAGATAACGAAAGGCTCTTCCAGTGCGTAGCTCCTGCGCAGGGGCCCAACTTCAGCCTCCATAGTTCCAGGCCTAAAACTCACAGTGAGGGACGCTCCAGGAATCAGGGTCAAGTCGTACTGGGACCACTGCCCCGAACTTCCCCGCAGCGCGCTGGTTACCTCCAGACGCTGCCCACCAACCGCGATCACGCCTGAGGTTTTCAGCTCCTGATCGCTGAACGAATACTCTTCCCGGCCAGCCTCAACCCCGCCTAGAAACAGGATGAACGTGCCTGCCTTAGCGGCGGCCTGCGCAGCTCCAGCAAAGAAAGTGAACAAAAGCACAAACACTACCAGACTTTGGACACGCCTCACTCTACTCCTCCTCTACTTTGAGCTTGCTCAGCACCCAGTTCAGCTCTTCGATGGCTCTTTCCAGGGCATCCCAGCGAGCTTGGTCCGATTGGATGAAAGGCCTTAACCCCACTTGCTCCGACCTCAGCTCATAGATTCTGGCCTGCACCTCGCGAGCCAGTGATCTTGCATCCCAAGCCATATCCATCATCTTTCCCAACTCCCTAAAGGATATCTACATTGTACTTGATCCGACTCCCGAGCGCAACACTCACCAGAACGTGCAGGATTCGGGGGACGAGACTAGAAAGACTAGGTAGTATACTATTGAGAAGGTGAACTCGCTTTGTCCTTACAAATCATAACCGACAGCGGATGTGATCTCCCTGATCGGATCATCAAGGAGTACAACATCCGGGTCCTTCCTTTCCTCATCTACATTGATGGCAGGGAACACATAGATGGCGTGGACATCAGCACTGAGCAGGTATTCGCGGCCATGCAGGATGGTAAGGTGCCCACCACCGGGCAGGTGCCCCTAGAGACATACCTGAAAGTGTTCATGGAGCACGCTCGGGAAAGCAGACCCTGCCTCTTCCTCAGCCTTTCCTCCACTTTTTCCGGCAGCTGCAGTACAGCCCGCCTGGCCCTTGAGGAGGTGAAGCGGGCGTATCCTTCGGCCCCCATCACCATTGTCGATTCCCGCAGCGGCAGTCTCGGGCAGGGCATCATAGCCCTGGAAGCTGCCCACATGGCCCAAGAGGGCCGTCCAGCTGAAGAGATTATCCAGCATGCTAAAC
>ERZ773359.420-NODE-420-length-60733-cov-947.931392_pt1 | contig 60733 bp, 60 predicted proteins | sample MGYA00374955_ERZ773359 | MGnify/ENA primary metagenome ERZ773359 (study PRJEB29098, sample SAMN04486028) | biogas fermenter metagenome | study: EMG produced TPA metagenomics assembly of the Biogas fermentation microbial communities from Germany - Plant 4 DNA1... | reverse complement strand
ACGGCGTCCATCTCGCTCTTGGCGCTGCCGCTGCCCATGGTGGCCTTAACCAGGGCTTCGTTCAGCTCATTGGCCAGGCCGGGTACGTTGTCCCACAGTCTAGCTTTGTGCAGCATCTGCTTGATGGTCTCCAGGGAATCCCAATCCTTCACGTAGGGCAGGAAGTACTCCACGTACTCATCCTCGTAGGCATCGATATCCCTGTACTTGGCAGTGGTTTCAAAGAGCATATCAACCAGCTCGGCCATGGCCTCAGGCTCCTGGCAGGATACGGGCAGGACAAACATATCCATACCCCAGACCGGGTTCACGAAGTCCGTGGCTCTGGGGCCCATGGGGAAGAAGACCCAGCCGTAGTCGAAGTCCACCTCTTTGGCATGGTCCGGCAGGGCATAGAGGTCCAGGCGGAACATGGCCACTTTGCCCTGGTTGAACTCGGCACGGATGTCGTACTTATCGCCAACCATGACGCAGCCGTGTACTTGATCCAGCTCTTTCCACATCTCGATGGCTTCGATGGCTTCCGGATCGTTCATGGCGAAGACCGCTTTGCCGTCCACGAACTTGATGATCCCGCCGCCGTTGGCGTAAACAGCCATCTCCTGCTCGATGGGCCAGGGATCGAGGCGGGCGCCAACGCCGTAGATGTCAACCACTCCATCGCCATCGATATCCTGCGTCAAAGCGATGGCCAGCTCCTTCATGGTCTCCCAGTTCCAGCGGCCTTCATTCTGCAGCTCGTTGGGTGTGGGCAGCCCAGCCTGTACAAACAGGTCACGGTTGTAGATCCAGCCCTGGGCAGAACCGATATCCATGTTCCTCTGGTAGCTGCCGTTGACGGAGATGCCGTAGGCCTTACCCTGGTAGCTGGAGTACAGTTCCCGCATGTTCTTGTGGGAGCCGGGCAGGCTTGCATAGTACTCCTCAGTTAGGATATCATCCAAGGGTAGGAGCGCCCCATTTCCAGCCAGGAGCGGCAGCCAGCGGTTGGTAATGTAGATCAGATCGCCCACTGGATCGCCCGCGATGATGCTGGCTAAAATGCGGTGCTCCGCACCATCCCAATCCACCTGCACAAACTCGATCTTGCAGTTGAAGGCCTCCTCCACTTTCTCCAAGCGGCCGCGGCCCTCGCCATCGGTGAAATACTCCCGCATGCCATCAGCCATGTAGCTGGCGATCTTGATGGTCTGCCCGCCGAGATCGTACTCAGCAGCCAGAACCGGCACGCTGAACAGCAGAACAACCAACAGCACACTAACCAAGCGTTTCACTCTTTGATTCCTCCTTCTCTATTTTTTGCATCCTGCTTCCTGCATCTTGTTCTTGCCTTCTGAACGCATCCCCCCTTTACCCAACCAAACCTGTCTTCTCAATACTCTCAATGAAGTACCTCTGCAAAAACGCATAGAGGATCAGCACCGGCAGAACGTAAAGGAGCATGCCGGCGTTGTTCACCAGCTGGATGTACGTCCCCTCCACCGCCTTATTGGCCCAGGGGTAGTTGTACTGCGAGTTGATGGTGGCCAGGCCCAGCTGCAGCAGCTTCGCGCCTGGCAGAAACAGATTGGTGTAAAACAGATCATTCCAGTTCCACACAAAGGAGAAGAGGAACACGATCATGGCAATGGGTTTGGCATTGGGCAGCATGATCTGGAAAAAGGTGCGCAAATGCCCCGCCCCATCCACGTAAGCCGCCTCTTCCAGGCTGGTGGACATGCCTCGGAAGAAGTTGCGGGTGATGAAGATGAACAGTCCGCTGCGCTTGGCCGTTCCCGTGAGGGCCATGAGCACCAGGGGCCAGAAGCTGCCGATCAAGTTCAGCCCCGGCTCGGGGATGAGCCCGAAAAGATCGAAGTAGCGGAAGTTCAGGAACAAAGGCACCATCACCATCTGCGGCGGGATCACTATGGAGAGGATCACCAAGGCAAAGACCAAGTTAGAGCCGGGATAGCGCCAGCGGGCAAAGCCGTAGCCGATGATCATGGTCGCGGCCAGCTCCAAGGTGCTCAAAAGCACCGTCACCCCCACGGTGTTCACCAGGGCCCGGGGGTAGTCCAGCATCTTCCAGGCCACCTCGAAGTTCAGCCTGGTGAGCTGCCGGGGGATCCAGTTCACGGTGAGATCGTACATATCATCGGGATGCATCACCGCCGCGGAAAGCTGCCTTAAGAGGGGATAGAGGATGATAAACCCAATCCCCACCAAAAGGCCGAAGCGCACCAGTTTTGCACCCGTTGCCAACAGCTTATTAAGTCTCATAGTGCACCCTCCGCCCCAGCAGGATGATGGTTACAGCCAAGATGCCTAACACCGCGAGGAAATAGATCCAGGACATGGCCGTGCTCACGCCAAAGCCCGCCCCCATCCAGGCCGCGTTTTGAATCAGCTCCAACAGGGCGTTATCCGCGGCCGTAAAGGAATCCACGATGGTGTAGACCACATTCACCAAAAGCAGCGGCGATACCAAAGGGAAGGTGATCTTCCAAAAGGCCTCCCAGCCCGTGGCCCCTTCCATATGGGCCGCCTCGTAAAGGGATTTGGGGATGGACTGGAGCGCGGCCAAAAAGATCAGGATCTGGATGCCCGAAGCCCGGATAATCAACGGCACCTCGTTGATGGCCTGGAAGATGAACCCGATAAAGCCCTGGGGCAGCTTCAAAGTGGTGAGCAGCTGCTGGAGGGTGCTCAAAGAGAGCAAGCCCGACTCGCTGAAGCTCACCGCCTGCTGCATGTAATCGGCCTGCTGCATCTTGAGGCTGATCTCCGCCCCCATAATCACCGGCAGGAAGAAGATCACCCGGGCCAGCATGCGCCCCCGGAATTTCTGGTTGAGCAGGTTGGCGGCGAAGAAGCTGAAGATGAGGACCACCGGGATGCGGGCCGCCATGGTGACCACCGTTTCCACAAAGACCTGGCGGAAGCGGGGATCTACCGTGAGCACATGCCGGTAGTTATCCAGGCCCACGAAATCAAGCTCATAGCCTGTGGGCACGATGGTGAGCTTGCTCAGGCTGAAGATCACCGACTGGGCAAAGGGATAGGCCAAAAAGGCCAGAAAGCCCACGATAAAAGGCAGGGTGAAGAGCAGCCCCAAAAGGCTTTTCTGGGCGCTTAAGGATAATCGCAGCCGCCGCATCTAACTCCCTCCCCTCAGGCGCACAAAATCCCTGGCTGGCACGGTTACCCCGTTGTACTGTGCTTCGCTGAAGCCGAAGTTCACCACCACCAGATCGCCGTTGGCGAAACGGGTTGCGGTAAGTTCGGGGCTGAGGCGGGTAAAGTCCACGATGCGCTCCCCCGCCAGATCCCCAAGTTCAGCGTTGTAGCGCCGGTAGATGCGGGCCCCTTCCTGGAGCCAGTAGTCTTTTTGCACACTCAAAAGCCGCGCGTATTCCGTCTCCTTGAGGAGCGAAGCGTCTTCCCAGATCAGCAGGAGGTAAAGGCCGCTCGCGGTCTGGGCGGAGCGCAGGATGTGCTCCTCCAGATCGATGGCAAGGTTCATAGGTCCCCCCGCGTAATCCACCAGCCCCTGCAGGACCATCTGCAGGAAGGGCACGGACTCATCTGCCAAGTTGTAGCCGGTGCTGGTCTGGGGTACATTCAGCACCGAGCTGGCATAGGGCAGGGCCAGGGCATTGCCCCCATCGATCTGGAGGGCAAGGCCCGCTGCCTGGATCTTTTCCAGCTGAGCCTGGATCTGGGCCGCGGCCTGCACCCGGTCCACCACCCGCCTTTCATCCCGCTGCAGGTCGGAGTGCACCTCCCTGCCCATGCTGGGCACAGCCAGGCCCGTCAGGCCCAAAGCGCGGTAGTCTTCCAGGAACCCATCTACCAGCTGGGGCAGGACCGCGGGGGATAGGATATACCGCACGGGTTTGGCCAAGGCCTGATAGGTTACGGGATCGAAATCCGGCCAGGTGGCATACATCCCGTTCACCGCCCGGGCCGCCTGGCGCGCGGGGAGAAAGCCCTGCAGCACTCCGGAGCGCTGCACCTTCAAGAACTCCACCGCGGGGTAAAAGGGCACCCCATTTTCCGCCAGAAACTGGGCCAGCTCCACAAGGCCCTTCCTTCCCCCCAGCCCCGGGGCGAGCTTGACCCCTGCGGGGTACTGATGCTCCAGGCCCCCCTTGAGCCAGCCGGAATAGCGCAGACTGAGGTTAGTTATCCCCAGGTCTAAAAGCTCTTCCACCATGGCCCCGGCCTGGCTGAAGGTGGTCAGGGGCAGCTGCACTTCCCGGGCCACGCCCAAGACAGGCTGCACCTTGGGCACCACACCGATCACTTCCAGGAAGAAGGGAATCCCCTCCCCCTGGCGGCGCTGGGACAGAAGGCCCCGTTCCAGGAGGTAGTTTTGGTAATAGCGGGCCATGCCGCTGTAGCTCGCCTCCTCTCCGTAGAGGAAGGCATAGCGCACGGTGAGATCGCCCAAGTAGGGCCGGCTCTGGTAGAGGTTGATCTGGGTAAACTGATCCAGGCGCCGCGCGGCCTTGGGGATGGTCTGGAAGACCGGGTAGGCGATGTTGTACTGGCCGGTGGGCCGGGCAATGTCCGCCCGGATCTGGGCGATGGCTTCGCCCTCTTCAATCACGGCGAAAAACGCCCTTCCCCCCTGTTTGAGGCCGAAGACGGGCAGATGGTTCACTTCCCTGTCGAAGGGCCGCCGCTCGCTTAAGGGCAGGGCCCCATCCTGGCCGTAAACGGACTCGCTGTACAGCGTCTGGCCCGTCTTCCCGTTGTTCAGGTAGATCAGGGCTCCGCTGCCATCTGGGACGAAGATGTAGCCTTGCGCTTGGCTGTCCGCGGCACCGAAGTAGCGGAGCAGGGTGATGCTGGTCAAGGGATAGGTGGCCAGCTCCTTGCTGTGGTCGTAGATGACCACCTCCTCCCCTAAGGAGCCGTCCCAGTTCACTTCAAAGGCTGTGGGCCGGTCCTTGGGGTAGACCACTTCCGCCATGGGGATGCGCACCACAAGCTCTCTTCCGTCCAGATGGTATTCCACCGGGACGAAGAAGCGCTCCAAAGACGGAATGGGGGGATCCAGGCGGTTTTGCACATGGTCCCTGGTCAGCTCCGCCACCCCGTAGCCCACCTTGGCGAAAATGCGGACCACCTGTTCCTGGATGAGCGGTGCCAACCGGGCCAGGAGGTAGCTTGGCTCCTCCTTCAGATGGGAAAAATCATCCTTGGTCAAATCCGAAGTGCTGGTAATGTCCTGGCGGAAGCCCACTGATCTGGCCCCTTCCCCGCTGGCCAGGAGATACCCCGTGAACTTTTCCAAAAGGAGGTAGAGAACATCCATGCGCTCCTTGGCGATTCTCTCTTCCAGGCGGCGGAGCTCCTGGGAGCCCGCCTCCAGTTCCTTGGCTTCCGCCACCAGAGACTGGTATTCTTCCGTGAGGGGCACGATCACCAGCTCGCCGAAGAGGCGCCGCTCCAGCTCCCGGGCCGCGCTGGTCACCCCCAGCTCGAAGGGATAAGGCTCCCGCAGATAGATGGGGGTGTAGTAGCGCAGCAGGGTGTTTTGGTCCCCTGGGCTCACCTTGGCCAGGACCTCTTCCTCAAAGATGCCCGCCTTGATCAGCTGGGGTATGAGGGCAGCGCTTTCCGGGTACTCCGGCCCGAAGAGGTATTCCACCCGCACCCCGTCCCCGAGGGGTATGATCTCCGCCTGGCCCAGCTGCACGCTGTGGGCCCAGCTGTCCATGAGCTTGTCGGGGCTGGTGGGGGCATCGTAGCGGAGCTGCAGCACATCCTGCCCCACGCCGTGGCGCATGCTGCGCCCCTGGGGGTTGGAAAACCAGGTTTCCCCCGCGGCTCTATCGTAGACCGCTATTTCCGTGGTCTCGGGGTGGATGTACAGGGCCAAATGCTCATTTTCCGCGCACAGGCTGAATCCTTCCGGCACCTGGGCGCAGGCCTTGGGCGCCAGAACCAATAGGAGCAGTACGAGGAACGCTGGGATCAAGCGGCGCATCTTTTCACCCCCTTACAAGCGCAGGACCAGCTCGGCGTAGACCGAGGAGATAAAGCCCACCACAACGTTGATCACATGGATGAAGAGCAGTCCAATAAAGAGCACCACACCGATACCCACGATGGTCAAAAGGCAGGTCCAGAAGTTCTTCCCCTTCTCGTAGTCGTGGGTGACCGCCATACCGATGAAGATCAGGTAAGCGGTCCAGAGGGCCGCGGCGATGCGGAAAAAGTGGTAAAACGTCCCCTCCTCCATGGTGAGGTAGTTGCTCACCAAGGTGAGCGGCAGATTGATCAGCACAAAGGGCACCAGGGCATAGGCGGTGGCGATGATAATATCCCGCAGGGTGCCCTTGCCGTCCATGAGCGTGGTCAAGGCCCAGTTCACCACCGCCCAGAGGAAGAAAGGTACAAGGACGCTGAGCAGTTCCACTAAAACATTGAGCCGGGATAGGTCCCTGGGGTTAAAGATAAAGCCGGTGTACTGCCGCATCACCACGTAGGTCAGGGCCACCAGGCCCACGATGGTCAAGGCCGCGCCCATGGTCCCCCGCTTTTCGTGCTTCAGATCCCAAAAGCCGTCGTAGGGATGGAAGATCACATGTTTGGCATAGAGCAGGCTCGGCCAAAAACTCTGGCGGTTGGGTACCGGCTGGGGGCGGGTCGCGGCCGCTTCCACCCGCGCCAAGCGGGGACGGAGCCCCCTGCCCACCAGGGCCGCAGCCAGGGCCACCAAAAGGACCGCCATCACCTTGCCGAAGTTTTTAGCCATCACTTCCCGGCGGTAAAGGCTGAAGGCTTTGGAGTACTGCTCCCGGTTATTACCCAGCCGGAAGTTGGCCATAGCCTCGGCAAAGCGGTCCTGCCGAAGCAGCGCGCTGCCAATCCCGGTGTAGGCCAAATCGTAGTTGAGGTTGAGCCGCAGCACTTCCCCCCACAGTTCCGCGGAGCGGTCATAGTGACCCCCCTGGTACTCCCGGATGGCCGCGTGGATCAGCTGCGCATAGACCGTGGGCTCGAACACAACCACCCGGTTGGCGCCCCGATCCACCACCAAAATGGTCTCCCCCAGTACATCCAGGGCCACAGGCACCCGGAAGGTGGCCTCGGTGGTGCCCAGCCCGCCAAAGACATAGAGCAGGTGGCCATCGCTCTCGTAGGTGAAAATGCGGCCCCGCTGGCGGTCCAGCACCGAGTAGAGCCCCCCGGGCCTGGCCGCTATATCAATGAACGAGGTGGACGGGATCTCTTCCGACACACGGTATTCCGGCGCGGTGGGCACATCACCGATGGGCTCGAAAAAGCCGTTGCGGCGCAGCACATCGGTGCCGCTGGGGTTGAGGCGCCGGATCTGGTTGAACTCCGCTACATAGAGGAAGCCCCGCTCGTCCAGATCCACAGTGGTGTACTCCGTGGGCAGGAAGAGCGCCATCCGTTTGCGCTGCTCCCTGGTGGCGATCTTCGCCCAGAAGCGCTCCAGGATGGTGGGCCTCACAGGCGGTGCCCCTAGGAAGCCCCGGAAGTTGCCATCCACGTCAAACTCCAAAAGGCCTTCGTAAATGCCGTCCGCGAGTACGTAGATGCGCCCGCCCTGATCCACCGCCACTTTGAAGGGGCGGTAGTTGAAATTCTCCGGCAGAGTCCCGGGCAGATCCGCCTTCGGCGGGCCGATCACCCGGACCAGCTCTCCGTCTGTGGTGAGCTCCACCAGGCGGGCATTATCCCGGTCGGCAACGTACAGGCGCTCCCGCTCGGTGACATACAGGGCCACGGGGGCGGCGAAGGTGTCCCAGGTATCGCCGTGCCAAAAACCGTCGATGATCTGGATCAGTTCGAAATCGCTGTTCAGCCTGAGGATGCGGTTGTTCCCCGTATCGGCGATGAGGATCTCCCCCGCGGGGGACACGGCCAGATCCCGGGGCTCCCGCAGGGGCAAGGTGCCCAGACTGGGCCCGTCGATGATGCCCCGGGCGGTGTAAGCCTGAGGTGCCGGCACCGGGTTTCCGTAAAAATCGAAGGTATAACTAGCATAGGGGGCAGCCCAGGCCAGCTGTGCCCCAGCTAGGATCATGGCAATGGCGAGCCAGGTGCGGAATTTGCCCACGGCGCTTCCCCCCTTTACTCCTTCAGGCCCGAGGTGCCCATGGTCTGCACCACATTGCGCTGGTTGAGGATGAACACGGTCACCGGGACGATCATCATCACCAGGGCAACAGCGGCGCCCACTCCGGCCCGGGCGATACCCCCGGCCACGATCTGGTTCAAGGCGTAGGGCAGGGTTTTCAAGTTCTCGCTGTAGATGAAGTTGCTCCCGGTGTTGCCCCACAGACTTTGGAAGGACAGGATAATCAAGGTCAGCCAGGCCGGGCGCACGGTGGGCATGGCCACCTTGCGGAACACCTGCCACTCGTTGGCCCCGTCAATGCGGGCCGCCTCCAGGAGGCTGTCGGGGACCATCTGGTCCATGAACTGCTTCATGAGAAAGAGCCCCAGGCTGGACTGCCAGGCGGGCACGATTACCGCCCGGTAGGTGTCCAGCCAGCCCAGGCGGGCGATGATCAGGTAGTTGGGAATGGCGGTGACCTCCGGAGCGAACATGAGGGAGATCACGATCAGGTTGAAGACCAGCCGGGACCCAGGGAAGCGGTGCTTGGCCAGGGCAAAGGCGCAGAGCGAAGCAAAGAGCACATGGCCCGCGGTCCCCAAGCAGGTGATGAGCAAGGTGTTGAGCAGGTAACGGGAAATGGGCACCCAGGATTCCCCCATGAGCACCGCCAGGTCCTTGAAATTATCCAGAGTGGGGTTGCGCACGAAAAACCTGGGCGGGAAGAGGAACAGCTCATTGAGGGGCTTAAAGGCGCTGCTGATCACATACACCATGGGCAGGGCGGTAAAGGACCCCAAGGCCACCAAAAGCACCAGGGCCGCCAGATCGCCCCCCGGCGAACGTGTAACCCTTTTGCGGTAGATGGGCAGCTGCATGCCTTTTCCCCCCTCAACCGATCTTGCGCAGCATCCGCTGCACCGCCTGCTGCGTAATGAGCATCACGGCAAAGAGCAGCGTGGCGATGGCGGAGGCGTAGCCCATTTCAAAGCGGATGTTGCCGTAGTCCATCAGGTGCGTAATGACCGTGTGCCCAGCATAGTCCGTGCTGGGAAAGCCCACCAGGGCCACAATGTGGCTTCCGGCAGCAAAGGCATTGGTGATGTTGATAATGGCGCCGAACAAGAGCTGGGGCCGCATGGCGGGCAGGGTGATAAACCACAACTCCTGCCAGCGGTTGCGCACCCCGTCGATGGCCCCCGCCTCGTACAGGGTCTCATCGATGCCCTGGAGCCCGGCGATGAAGGCCAGAAAGGAGGTCCCCAGGCTCATCCAGAGCGTGACCAGCATGGTCACCCAGAGCAGGGTATCGGGGTTGGTGAGCCAGCGCACCGGCTCGTAGATGATACCCAGGCGCAGCAGCACGCTGTTCACCCAGCCGTACATATCCCCGCTGAAGAGGATGGTCCAGATCATGAACACGTTCCCCGAAATGGAGGGGGCGTAAAAGAGCAGGGTCAAGATGGTACGCCAGGTGGGCTTGAGCTCGTTGATGAACCAGGCCAAAAGCAGGCAGAGCATGTAGCTCAAGGGCCCGGTGATGGCGGCAAAGAGCAAAGTGTTCTTCACCGCGATCAGGAACACGTCATCGGCGAAAAGCAGCTTTACGTAGTTGGCCCACCCCACCCAAACTGGCGGCTGGAGCATGTTGTACGAGGTGAAGCTTAAGCCCATGGCCACCAGGACCGGGATCACGGTAAAGAGCAGGAAGAGGAGCACATAGGGCGCGGCAAAGAGGTAGGAGATGCCCCACTTCTTCCAAAAAGCCCGCAGCTTCACGGCCTGCTCCCCCCTTCTGTGTCCAGACCCAGCTCCAGCCTTTTGGCCCGGATCTCTTCGTTCATTACCCGGTTGTAATCCAACAGGGTTTCCCGCACCGGCGCCTGCTTTTCCACCACCCGCCGGAAGGCGTTATCCAGGTGGCGCCCCACCATATAGCCGCCGGGAACCTCCGGCACACCCTTCACCCACCGCAGCTGCTCCTCCAGCTTGCGGTAATCTTCCAGGGGCCAGGGTAGGCTGCGCAGGGTCTCGGGATTGGCCGCGGGATAGCGGGCCGCCGCGCCCATGAGGGCCTCCAGATCCAGGGCGTAGCGGGTCTGGGTTTCCGCCTGGGTCCACCACTTCACAAACTCCCAGGCCGCCTCCTTATCCTGCGTATCGCTTAAGATCACCGCGGCGGTACCGCTGGCGGGCACGGTGCGGTCAATGGTGCCATCCTCCCGCCGGGTCCCCGGTACCGGGGCAAAGCCCCACTCGCCCCTGAGCTCCGGGGCAAAAACGGTGAGGGTGTTGTACAGGGTGTAAGGGGCAATCAACAAGGGCATTTCGCCTAAGCGGAAGCGGTTTTCCGCGTTGTATTCCACCGGCAGGTCATAAAGCTCATACAGATCCGTCCAGAACTGGAAGGCCTCGTAAGCTTCCTGGGTGTGCAGATTGGTCTGGGCGGCATCTTCCCCGAAGAGCTCCATGCCCCTTTGGTTTAAGAACATGAGGAAGGTCAAAACGCCCTGACTGGCGGAAAGGCTCCCCACACCAGCGGGGGTTTCCCCCACCCGGCCCCCCACGTTGCGCTTGATCTCGGTCCAGGGGAGGCCGAAGTTCATGTTCAGCTTCTGCAGCTCCGGGATAACCTGCAGCACTTCATCCCAGGTTTGGGGGACCTCGATCCCCAGCTCATCTAGGATATCCTGCCGGTAAAAGAGCATGAAGAAGGGCAACTGCTCCGGCAAGGCAAACACCCAGTCCCGGAAGGTAAAAGGTTCCAAAGAAGCCGGGTAGAAGCGCTGCGCGATCTCGGGAAAGTCGGGGAATTCCGCCAGATCGAGCACCGCTCCCCTCAGGCCGAAGTTCATGGGCTGGGAAGGATCCACACCCAGGGCCACATCGGGGCCGTGGCCGGCCAAGGTGGCCTGGAGCAGGATGTTCATGTCCACAAGTTCTAGTTCCACCCGGATCCCCGTTTGGGGGGTAAAGGTATCTTCGATTATGGTCTTGAGGGCTTGGGCCTGGTCCCGGCCGGTGCCGATCCACACCTTGATGGTACGGTCCCCGGCCCGGGCCGTCCCTAAATCGCCCAAGGCGCTGTAGTCGAATGTGAAAGAAGCCACAAGTTTGGCCAGTTCATGGCGGACCGTTTCCCAGAAGGTGGGCTCGGCCCGGGGCAGCTCCTGTTCGGGACTGGTGATGAGAATATAGTCGATCTGCAGGGGCTGCTCCACCGTCTGCAGGAGCCAAGTTCCCAAAGCGCTTAGATTATCCCGGTACTCATCCAGGCGGAGCTGGATGGTCTCGGGCCTGGCGGCCATGCTCTCCAGCTGCAGGGCCAGGTTGCGCACGGTGAGCATGTGCCCGCCCCGCTGGCCGGAGGCGCTTTCCAGCTCATCGGCTAGGCCATGGAGGATCTGGGCCTGCTCCCCCATGGCGGCCAGCACCTGGGGGATCCGCTCTTCCAGCTGGTAATCCCGGAGGGGATCGGGATCCGGCGAGAGCACCATGATCAGCTGGCGGTAGATCCTGTTCAGCTCGTAGAGGCTGTCTTCCACCGCCTGGATCAAGGCGGCCTGCTGGCCCAAGACCACCTCCAGGGTCAGTTCGTGGCGGCCCTTTTCCAGGTAGATCAGGTAGGGCTCCTCGCCTCCCAAGCGGTGCATTTGGTAGCGGGTGGAATAGGGGAACTCCACCGCATCCAGCTCGGCAAAGGGCACTTGACCGTCAATGAGCACCCGCCGGCTGCTGGCAATGCCCCGGCGCAGGTTCTGCTTGGCCTTAAAGGCGATGGTATACAAGCCCGACTCGGGCACCTCAAACTCCCAGCTGATCCACTGCCCGGGCTGGCTGAAGCGCCACCCGCCTATGGAGTTGAGGCGGATCTGGGCGGGATGATAGGGTTCCACAGTGGGATCCCCCATATCCGCCAGGGCAAAGAGGGTGGAATGGGAGCGGTAGAGGGCCTGTTCCCCCTGGATCTTGATGAAGATATCCCGGGGCTCAACCTGGGGCCACATGGCCGCGACCTCAGCGTAGGGCAGGGGCTCCTGGGTCTGGCCCACGATCAGTTCCTCGATGAAGATGGACTCCTGCCTGGCCTCGAGACGGATGGTGTTGAGCCCCTGGGCCAAATAGAACAGGAACGGCGCTTGGGTGTAACCCCGGGAATCCACCAGGGGCTGGCGGCGCACCTGGGGGAATTCCACCTGCGGGGCGCGTACTTCGTTGCCCAGGCTATCCCGCACCACCGGGCCCGCATCGCCGAAGATGCGGTGGAAAAGGAGATACCCCGCCTCCGCAAAGGGCCGCTCTCCGTTGATGGTAAGCTCCAGCTCCATGCTGGCCCCCCGGCCCGGCCAGGGAAGGTAGACCAAGGTTAGGTTGTAGAGGCCCTCCACCGGCACCTCTACGGTCCACTCCACGGCCTCCCCTTCCGGGAGGAGGACGCCAGCTGGCACCACCAGCTGGAGATCGGGGCGCTCCTTCCCCTCCCACAGCTGGAGGTACTCATGGTAGCGCAGCTCCCGCCCGAATGCAGAAAGCGGACACACTGCCCCCGCAATCAGCAGCGCGATGAGGCCGGTAATGCTGATGCTTCGGAGTTTGTGTCCGCAACTCACCTTCTTGCCATCCTTTCGCCTGGATTAAGTCCGGCGGGCCGCTAAAAGACTATCTCATCAAGCTCTATGCCCGCCACGCCGATAACCTGGTCGGCCGCGCCGTAGTACACGTAGAGGAAACCGTCCTTCACCACCTGCCCGCAGCTGAAGACCACATTGGGCACGTGCCCCTGCCTTTCCCACTCCAGCTCCGGCTCGAGGATGGGCTCCGGCAGGCGCCGCACCACCTTGGTGGGATCTTCCCCATCCAGCAGGGCTGCCCCTAGGCGGTAGGTTCGCCGCCCATCCACAGCATGGTAGATCATCAGGTAGCCCTGGCGGATGCGCAGAGGCGGGCCGGCGATGCCGATCTTCAAGCTCTCCCAGCCTCCGGGAATGGTTTCCATGATGATTTTGTGATCATGCCAGCTGCGCAGGTCAGCCGACACAGCTGACCAGATATGGGGAACCCGCCGGTGGAAGAGGAGGTATCTGCCATTCACCTTTTCTTCCAGCAGGGCCCCGTCTTTGTTGGGCTCATCCAGGAGCACGCCGTGGCGCTGCCAGGTGCGCAGATCCTGGGATGAGGCCAGGGCGATTCTGTGATCGTCCCAGCTTCGTCCGCCGAAGGCGGTGTAGACCATGTAGAAGGTCTCGCCGATCTTGCTCAGGCGGGGATCCTCCACACCCCACGCTTCCTGGGGCCCTTCCCCCACATAGATGGGCTCCGCTTCCCGTTTGAAGCTGAGGCCGTCCTCGCTTACCGCGAGGCCGAAGCTGGATGTAAACTGAAGGGCTGCTTCCGGCTGCGCCTGGCGCAGCACGGAAAAATCACGGTCCGCGGCCCTGTAGATCATGTGGATTTTGTCCTGGTACATAGTTACGGCACAGTTGAACACAGCCGCCCGTTCCCACGGGTGTGCCGGGATGGGTGCGAGAATGGGTTGGTCCGATAGGCGGCGCAGTTTGAACATGAACTTTCCTCCTGTTATCACTACTGCTGTTGGGGTGGTGTCACCGACTGGCGGATGATCAGCTCCGTGCCTAAGATGATCCGCATGGCCACATCGGCATCCTGGCCTTCCATGAGCTCGTGCAGCCTACGGGCGGCTATGGCCCCCATGCGCTGTTTGGGAATATGCACTGTGGTCAGGGGCGGGTTGACGAACTCGCTCAGCTCCACATTGTCAAAACCCACCAGGGACAGGTCATCGGGCACCTTCACCCCCGCCTGTGCACAGGCCTGGAGCACTCCGAAGGCGGTGCTGTCGTTGTCGGTGATCACCGCGGTCACGGGCAGACCCCGGGCCAGCAGTGCTTCCATCCCTTCCCGACCCTGATCCACCTGGGGGCCGGGTTGGGAGTGGATCCAGCCCCATTCGTGCTGGCAGGTGATGCCGTTTTCCCGCAGGGCGGCCCGGTAGCCGTCATAGCGCTCCTGCAGGGAGCGGTGGGAAAGGGGCCCGCCGATAAAGCCAATGCGCTTGTGGCCCTGACTGACCAGATAGTTGACCAGGCGCATTACCCCGCCCCGGTTGTCGGTGACCACCGCATCCACGGCCATCTCCGGCATCCAGTTGTCGATGAGTACAGCGGGGATCCCGTACTGCTTGGCCTGGCGCACGATGCTGGGGTAGACATCTGCCCCCACGAAGATCAGGCCATCCACCCGTACCGCCTGGTGCAGCTCCCGGACGGTGCGGTCATCGGGCTTGCCGATGGTCTGCAGGAAGACCTTGTACCCGTATTTCTGGCACTCGTTTTCCACGCCCACCATCACGGTGCTGTAAAAAGGGTCGCCGGAAAGGGACTGCAAACGGGCGTTGAACACGATGCAGATGTGCCGGGTGTCATCCCGCCGGCCCAGTCCGGGCTTCACGTCATAGCCCATTTCCAGGGCTTTTTGGAGCACCCTTTCCCGGGTTGCACTGCTGATGCGGCCCTGCCCGTTTAGGGCCCGGGAGACGGTGGTAACCGATATGCCCAATGCTTCTGCTATATCCTTCAGGGTGACGCTCACTGGTAAGCCTCCTGTCCTCAGCGCACCTTGTTCCTAAACCTAGCGGAAAAGGGGTCGGCGATGAGCACCCGGCCGGCCTCGGCATCGCTTAAGCCGGCGTACAGCCAGGCCCTATCGCCTGCGATCCTCACCAAGCCGCCGCTGAAAATGACGTTCTGCAGATCAGGCCGCTTGCTTTCCCCGGCGGGAAAGTCAGTGCGGGTGGCGATAATGCGCATGGCTTCAGGCTTTCTCGTTAGGGGATCGAAGGTGAAGGCCATGGCGTAGTAATGCCGATCCCCCGCTTCATCGAAGCGGGCGATGTGGCCCAGTACCCCCAAACAGCCGTCGGCCAGCACATGCACTTCGTTCACGCCGCCCCATTCGTCGGGCATGAACTGTTCCAAGAGATCTGCCCCGTTGATGGTGGCGGGGTGCAGCTGATCTAGGGATAAAATCTGGGTGTAGCCGATGGTGCCAAGTCCCCCGGGATCGCCCTGGGGCCGGGTGAAGACGGCAATGGCCCCGCTGGGCAGCTGCGCCAAGCGGATATCTTTCATCATGTCGGGGCCGGTGGCAAAGTGCTCCAGTTCCCTGAGAGTCTTGCCCCGGTAGAACTTGGTGCGCCAGCCCAAACCTGGCCTGGTGGGATGGGGAAACACCTCCACACCACCTACGATCAGCTCCCCGTGGATCCGGCTCCAGAAGGGGTCCTGAAGGTTCAGAACCGGTACGTCCTCGGCTGCATACCAGTGGCCATCGCGCTTGCGGAAGGCCACCACTTGGGAATACTCCGAGGCCCGGGGCTCCACCCGCCCTAGGATGAACTCTTCCCCCTGATCCCACAGGGGTGCGGTGATATTGTACACATCCAGGCCGGATATGCCTTTGAAAACCAGTTTCTCCGACTGGTGGATTTCCCGCTGCTGGGTATAGGTCTCGAGAAGCTCAGCGCAGCTCTGCCGCATGTTCACCATCCTGCTCCGTTGCGCAATTTGCGCAACATGATAGAACTGACCAATCAGCCAGTTGCACGATCTTTATTCTATCTAGCCTTCCATTTTCCTCTTAACTGTGTAACTTTTTAACAAGGAATTGCGCTACGTGCGGTTCTGTTGCGCAGTTTTGCGCAGGGGCTTTCCGCTCGGCAGGTACACATGTAGGCCCCTGCCTGGGGGCGGAAGGACGGGGCACAGCCGATCAAAAAGCTCCTTTGCCCGAAACCGAGCAAAGGAGCTTGTTCGCTTGTTGTTCTAGAGTGTGCTAGCCTAGGAACGTGATCAAGTCAGTGCCCACTGCAGCCCAGGCAAAAAGGAGGGCGTTCAAGAACGCACCGATATAGAGGTTCTTGGTTTTGTGGTAGAAGCCGGTACTGATGAAGCTGACGGGAAGCATTAAGAGCAGTGCATCGAGCATCGAGCCGTTTGCTCTGGACATGGCAGCGTTGGTAATGGGCGTGAGACCGGTGAAGATGATCTTCCCGTACACGTACAACACAAAGAGCAGCGCCGGCAGGGTGTTGGCCGCCCAGACCAGGAGCCTGAACAGCCTAGGTCTGTTTTCGAAGTAATAGGCCGAGGTCTGCAGGATGTTGAAAACGACCATCGGGATGAGGTACAGCGGCAGGTAAATCAGCCACAAACTGAGGCGTTTGGGCGTCAGCACGTTGAGCTGGACTTTCCAAAAACGCGGGCTGATCTTGAGGAACTGATCGCCCAGGGATACCAGGAAATACGCGAACAGGATGACTGTCAGGCCCAACAGCAGGCTCTTGAGGAGATCGGGAATAGATGTCCTGACATGGTCCTTGAGGGCCGCCTTGTCCAGGTTCTTATCGAAAAGAATGCGCGCAACCAAAAGGACGATGGAAAAGGCGGTGAGGCACAGCAACCAGAAAACAAAGCCATTCACATTGGCGATTTGCAGGAACCCTGTCTTGTTCAGGATTTGCTGTCCGTTGTAAACAGCCGTTTTGGCGATGAGGGCACCAAAGAGGCTGAAAAGGACCAACATGCCCCACATTACAGGGCCGCCCTGCGCTTGAATCACTTGTTTGTCGGTCTTAAGGAGCGGCCTGAAGAAGCTCGTTTTCAGCAGGAGGCTGCCCAAAGCGACCATGACAACGACCAAAGCCACCATGGCCAGGGCAGTGCTCAGTTCTTTCCAGCCAAAGATGAAGTTGGTGACATGGCTGTTGGGCGCAGGAGCGAGTGCATCATTAAAGAAGTGGCATGCCGCCCAGACACCGGATTTCGAGATCAGGCCCAGGATATGTCCAGTCCACCCGGTGTAGAGAATGCGGCCCTTGTTATTGGCCAGATCGCCATACCAAGTGGCGAACTCCACGTAGTCGGTCTGCATACCGGCAGTGAAGGCCCTTGAGGTGTTGATATCCCTCTGCTTCTCCACTCCGAAGCCGTAGGTTGTCTCGATCTTGCCGATGAAAAAGCCTTGGTTGATGGGCAGCTCAGGGTCGCCAGGAGCCCCTGCTCCGAAGCCAAACAGCGCCTTTACACCATTGGGACTTCCATCTGGGTTAATCGCTGCCGCGTTCATCCGCCCAACACCCGCTGACCAGCCCACCATGCCGATGGCGTCCTTGTCCACAAAGTCCAGCTGCTTGATATAGGCGAGGGTCGAGCTCGCCCCCAAGTCTGGACTCGGTTGGATTACATCAGACCTGCCGATGGTGAAAGGATCGATGGCTATGGCGACATAACCTCTGCGGGCTAGCTCCAAGGACGTAGCTGACATATACTCCAAGTTGGCATTCCCACCTGGGACCAGGATCACTGCGGGCGCCGGATTTTCTGCCGATGCGTTCTTGGGCCGCCACAGTTTAGCACTCAACACAGCTCCTTCGCTGGTTGCGATGGTGAGTCGGTCCACATCCACCTTTCCACCATTTGTCTCAACAATGTGTGCGATCGACAGGAAGACGAAAAAGGGCCAGTACTGCAAGGATCAGTGTAGTTGCAGTTTTACAGTCGCGAGCGCCTTTCACTTCTCACCCTCCATTCGTGGTTTTGGTAGCTAGATCGAACCAACTCGGCCGGCGTAGAAGAGACTATTCACCTACCGTCGGCTCAACGACACGGCGAGGCCGCACCTTTTACGAGAAGAATTCACGCTAAGTGCACCTCGTTTCATTTTTCTTCCTAAACCGTGCATATCCCGCAAGAAATTTCACAACTCCACCTGCGGCGAAGTGCCAAAAACAGCCATCCGATCAGTGCTCTACCGGGCCATAGGGCCAGCCTATCCTCCCGCAGACGGTTCACCTTCCTCAGAGAAGATCCATCAGACCTGCCTCTATCAGAAGCTGTCGATACCTACCCCGGGATATATACCCAGCTTCAAGAGCGATCTTGGCTTTCTCGACATAGGGAAAAGTGTAACTTAGATAGCAGAGCCTTCTCCTGCCGCCCCGTGGCGTCGAGGGACAAAAAAGCTCCCCTGCCAAATCCGACCGGGGAGCCCACGTTACCACTTCGTAAATCCGCTACTTCTTGATTTCCCAATAGCACCTTTTGGGAGAGACGATCTTGCCTTCCTTTTTCAACTTGTTCATGGCCTTTTCTACTTCTTTTTTGTCCAGGCCAGTTGCCTCCACTATGTCCCCAGTTCGGGCTGGTTCAGTGGCTTTCTCGAAGTACTCCAAAACCACTTGGTAGCTGTCCATCGCTTCTCTCCTTCCCATGTGGATATGTTGGTATTATTCTACCCGATGTTGCCGTGCCCGTCCACCCCTAAAGCGAACGTAAGTTCCGAAGATCCTGAGCCGTGTGGTATAATATACTCAAGAAAACGGGGGAGGCGGATCAAAGTGGCTAAATTTGACTTCAAAAAAGAGGAGAAGCACCTCTATCAGCCCAAAACCACTCCAGCCATTGTGGACGTTCCCGAAATGCTGTTCCTGGCCGTGGACGGGCAGGGTGATCCCAACACGTCCCAAGAGTATCGGGAAGCGGTGGAACTACTCTACGGCCTGTCCTATACGATCAAGATGAGCCCCAAAAGCGGTAGTGCTCCCGAAGGGTACTTCGACTACGTCATCCCGCCTCTGGAGGGACTTTGGTGGGGCGGTGATGTGGATGCCGAGTCTTGGGTAGTAACCAACAAACAGGGGCTCCTCTGGACCATGCTGCTCAGGCAGCCTTCCTTCGTAAACGAAGATGTCGTGGCCTGGGCCAAGGAAAAGCTGGGCAAAAAGAAACCAGACCTGGATCTGACCAAGGCCCAGCTCATCTCCTTTGCCGAGGGGCTGTGCGTGCAGATGCTGCATGTAGGTCCTTACGATACCGAACCGCAAAGCGTTCAACGCATGCACGCCTTCGCCGCAGAGCACGGTTACAGAATAGACTTTTCCCCAAAGCGCCTGCATCATGAGATCTATCTCAGCGATCCTAGAAAGACCGCTCCCGAGAAGCTGAAGACGGTACTGCGCCATCCCATTGCCAAGGCTTAATCTGCTTTCTAGGCTTCTTCCTGCACAGACTTCAAGCCTATGCCTTGAGCCGAGTTCAGTCTTGCGGACTCAAATACCTACGGACTATGGCAGAGATAAAGCGCCGGAAGTCGTCAAGGCGTTCACGGATGATCTGGTATACTATTGCGGGCTCCACCTCGTCGTACAAGTGCACAACCCTGTTTCGAAAACGGACCATAGCCACGTAGTTGGCTGTCTGTTCACGGTCAATGACGCCATGCTCTGCCAATAAGGTAATGATACCGGCATATGTCTTGGGTATCCCATAGCCCTCACGTGCTACAATATGCCCTCCGATATCAAGCATGGCTTCGATCAAAACCTGCAGCGATCGCACCGCCGCATCAAAGGCGAAGGGGTGGCTGGCAAAGTCCTCGAAGCTCATGGAACCAACTAGTTCGAGCTGCTTAAGCCTGTCTCGCATAAACTGCACTTTCTGTCTGATCTTCTCATGTTCGATCATGGCCATATTCCTCCAACAGCCCAAGATCGTAATCCCGGTAGAACTGGTTGAGATCGATCTGGAAGTCGCAGTAGTACTTAATCGTGTACTCTACAAAATCCGCAAGGAAAACCTCGTCCCTGTTATACAAAAGCGTGCCTTCGCTGAGCACCTTGTGCTGCAGGACCAACCCAGCTCCAGGAAGGAAGATAATGTCCACATCGTCCCTGCCCAGAATGTCCATGAAGTCGGTGAGGATCGCGGCCTGTTCAGCAAAACCTAGACTTTCTCTAGAGATAACGGCAAAATCGATATCGCTTAGCGGTGTATGGTACCCAGTTCCATATGAACCCACCAGATAGAGAGCCATGATGCGGTCATGGTGCTGCGCGTAATGGATTACACCGCTGAAGTCCAAGCTCATCCCTCCCTTTTGTTCTACCCCTTGCTTCAACAGCCTCAGTTCGATTCCTGCTCTGCTCCTAAAGGCGCTGCACTAAAACAGGCTGCTTCACCACATCGTATACTACATCCGCCTCTGGATCGTGTAGCCTGCGCTTGACCAGCTTGCCCACGGATGCGCCTAGCGCCCTGGGGCTTTGGTTCACGTAGTAGATGGTAGTCCCCGGCAGCATGAGCGTATCCACCGCGCCGTATGATCCAAAGACCAAATCCGTACCGATCTTGCAGCCCCTCTTGAGCAGTTCGGAGAGGGCACCCATGGCCATGAGGTTGTTCATGGCCAGCAGCGCCTCTGGGCAGCCCTTCTCCAGGAAGCGCCTGGCGGCCCTGAGCCCGGAGTTGAAATAGAAGTCTCCGTAGTATTCCGTGACCGCGACCCTTGGGGCCGTGTCCCTGATGGCGGCGCGCACGCCTGCCGCCCGCTGCTGCGCGGTGCTGGCCGTTTGGGGGCCGTGGATCACAGCCAAAGAGTGCACCCCTTGCTCCAGCACCCTTTGGGTGAGTTCATAGGCTGCCCCGTAGTTGTCCTCCACCACCGCATCCATGGAATCGGCCAGTTCCTCCGGCAGGCGGTCCACCAGCACGATGGGCAGGCCGCCGAAGTGCACGGCCTCGATCACTTCCTCGTTGCTGCCTGCAGTGGCCAAGATCAAGCAGTCGCAGCGATCCTCCGCCAGCACGTTAAGGAGGCGCTGTTCCTTCATGGGGTCCTCGTCGGAACTGGCCATGAGCAAGCTGTATTCCAGGGGCGAGATCACATCTTCAATGCCCTTGATGATGTGCATGAAATAGGGGTTGGAAATGTCGGGAACGAGAATGCCAATGGCCCGGGTCTTCTTGGTTTTCAGGGCGCGGGCAGCGGCATTAGGCCGGTAGCCCAGCTTAGCGATGGATTTCTGCACGCGCTCAATCAGGTCCTCAGTAACCAAAGGACTCTTATTGAGGACCCTGGAAACGGTGGCCGTGGAAACGCCGGCATCCTCAGCCACATCTTTAATGGTGACGTTGTTCCGCTCTTTGCTGCGTTCCTTCTTCAACATGAAAATCGCCCCTCAACTGGTCTACCTATTTACCCAATTATAACATGTTTCGCCAAAGATTGTAAAAAATCCAACCCGGTTCGTAAGTGTCAACGTTTAGTAGGTTGAGACCTCGCAGTTGCTTGTTTCACGGACCCAAGACCAGGATGGGGCGGTTGCGCTTCTAGGTACTGGCCAGGCCAGCTAATGCCCGAAGCGCGATTTTCCACGGCCGAGTCGGCCCGTTCAAACGAGGAGGGAATCCGGCTCACCGGATTCGCCAACCCAGGTCAGGATGAACATGGGTACCTTCCCCTGAGCCCGGATGTCGTTGAAGCCAGCGGCATCCACAGTCTGGATGGTCAGGAAAATGTTAGCTTCCTTCAGCGACTGCTCCAGGTACTGGAGGATCACCGTTGTGGCGGCGGTATCGGTGGTGATGGCTTGGATGTGCAGGCCATCGGGATAGCCGGCGCTGGCCAGGATCTCCTTGGCTTTGGCCGGGTTGTACTCAATGGGCTCCAGATCTGGGTCGTAGCCGAGTACGCTGTTGGGCAGGATGCTCTTGGCCGGTGTGTACAGCCCCTGCAGGAGCTGGTTGGCGATTTCCTCCCGGTTGATGGCCATGCTGATCGCCCGGCGCACTTCCCGATCGGTGAAGGGCTCCATCTGCATGTTGAAGCTCAAGAGGATCACGCCAGACTGCTCAACCCGGTGCACCATATCTCTATACTCAGGGCTGCCCAGATACCAGGCAATGAGGCGGGCGTCGCTGATGTCGGTGATGTCAATGTTGCCAGCTTCAAACTCCATGAGCGCGGTGTTCTCGTCCATGTGCACGAACTCCATACGCTGCAGCTTCTTCACGCCGCCATGGTAGTTGTCATAGCGCTCCAGGACCAGCTTTTCGGTGGGCCTGAATTCCTTAAGCATAAAGGGACCGGTACCGATCACGGTTTCCACACCCCAGCCCGGGATGTCCTTGGCTTCCGCGGGGTAAATGGCAAAGGCCAGGTCGCTGAGGCTGTTGAGGAAGGTTACGTTGGGACTTGTCAAGGTGAAGGAGAAGGTGTAGTCATTCATCATAGACCGTAATGCCAGCGATTTCATCCGCTTCCCCGGCGGCGAATTCGGCAGCGCCAAGGATCAGCCTGGTGAGCACGCCCGAATGCACGCTGACGTTCTCCGGATCCAGCAGCCGCTCAAAGGTGGCCACCACGTCTTCAGTGGTGAGCAGGCTGCCGTCGTGGAAGGTGATCCCTTCCTTCAGTTTGAAGGTGTACACCAAACCGTCCTGGGAGATCTCCGGCAGGTCCTCCACCAGGTGGGGATGGATGGTACCATCCACATCTTTGGCCACGAGGGGCTCGAAAATGTTCTCGCCAGCGATGAAGGGCCCGGCGGCGGTGGTGTAGTGCAGGTCAAGGTTACCCGTTTGGTCCATGCGCAGACCGTAGCAGGGTATTATCCTGGGCATAGGCAGGCGCGGCCAGAACCACAACCAGCGCCAAGAGCAGCAGAGCTAATCTTGCCTTTTTCATAGCAATTCCCCCTTAAAGTTGAAGTGATGGAACAAGCTGAGCAACATACCTTTTGCCGTAAACCTAGAGCGGCTGCTTCACCTCCTTTATTGGAGCCTGTCGAGCACAGCTCGCAGATCGTCCATGATATCCTGGGGATCCTCTAAGCCCACGGAAAGGCGCACTAGACCATCGGTGATTCCGCAGGCCAGGCGATCTTCCCGTGTATAGGTGGCATGGGTCATGGTGGCGGGATGCTGGATCAGAGTTTCCGTATCCCCCAAGCTCACCGCCAAGGTGCAGAGCTGGACGTTATCCATGAGGGTGACGCCAGCTTCCATTCCGCCCTTCAGTTCAAAGGCGATCATGCCCCCGGGCAGCCGCATCTGCCTTTGGGCCAGCTCGTACTGGGGATGGCTGGGCAGGCCTGGGTAGTAGACCCTCTCCACCGCTGGATGCTGCTCCAGGAACTCCGCCACCACCTGGGCATTGGCGCAGTGCCGTTCCATGCGGATTGTTAACGTTTTCAGGCCGCGGCAAATGAGATAAGCGTCAAAGGGGCTCAAAACGGAACCGGTCATATCTCTTATCGCGAACTGCCGGACCCGGTCCACAAACGCTTTGGGTCCCACCACGATACCCGCCAGCACATCTCCGTGCCCGTTGAGGTATTTGGTGGCGGAATGGAGCACCACATCCGCGCCCAGCTCCAAGGGCCTTTGCAGGTACGGCGTGCAGTAGGTGTTGTCCACAAACACCATACACCCAGGAACCCCGTGGGCAATTTTGCTGATGGCCCCGATGTCCGCCAGGGAGAGGGTGGGGTTGGCCGGTGTTTCCAGGTGCACCACCTTGGTGTTGGGCCGCAGGGCCCTGCGCACTTCCTCCGGATCAGTGGTGTCCACAAAGGTGGTTTCCACGCCGAAGCTGGCTACGCCCTGGGAAAGGAACACATAGACGCTGCCGTAAAGGGCTTTGCCGGCCACCACGTGGTCTCCCGGCTTGAGAATGCTCCAGTAAGCGGAAGTGATCGCTCCCATACCGGAGGCGGTGGCCACCGCCGCTTCGCCCCCTTCCAAGAGGGCCAGCTTCTGTTCCAGTTCCGTGGAGTTGGGATTCCCTGTGCGGGTGTAGATGTACCCGTCCTCTTCAAAGCGGTGCCTGCGCGCCCCCTGTTCCGCCGACGAGAAGCGGTAGGTCGAGGTCTGATAGATGGGGGTGATCAGGGCCCCGGCCGCATTGGGGCTGTAACCTCCGTGAATGGCCTTGGTGGCAAAACCCCATTTCTTTGCCTGTTCACTGCTCATGACTGTCCCCTCCGTCTGCACTGCTGGCCTTAGCTGAGAAGGCACCGGCAGCTGATTGTATATTGTAAACGATTACAACCTTTTGGACAGAAAAGCGCACCCAGACCAAGGAGGATCTGCGGCTGCGCACGTAAATCTGTTGTTTCCATTATATTATGAGAACTCCTGCTCTGTCAATGTTAGCCTCGGCCCCAGCTTAAGGAGCAGACGCCGTTAGCGCCCCGCTAATCGTTTTTCAGCAGACCTGCCCTCCGCAGGGCCATGACCACCACGGGAATAAAGACGATCTGGAAGATGATCCCCGGCAGGGGGTTGATGAACGCGCTGGCGGTAAACACCTGCCAGCCGAAGGCGGAGCCCGTTAAGCCGTAAAGGACAAGGCTCACCACACCCCAGACCAGCCTGCCCCCGAGCATGGCCAAGATGAGCGCCAGGAAAACTTGACGGGTCCTCTGGTAGAGCACCCCCGTGAGCAGGCCGTAGGCAGCCAGTTCAAAGGCCATGGCCACCGCGGTGGGAAACATGGGCGGCATGCCAAACAAAAAGCTGCGCAGAAGGGGAGTGATCAGCCCCACCACCAGAGCCAGGGGGCCTCCCAGGATGAACCCACCCAAAAGGACAGGAAGATGCATGGGCAAAAAACGCGCCCCTAAAGCTGGAACCTGGGCGGTGAAAAACGGCATGAGCAGCCCTAAGGCCACAAAGAACGCTGCCAAAACCAGATTGCGAGTTGATTCCCTAGCCATGTTTTTCTCCTCCTCAGCAGATCTCTTGCTGCGTATGCAGGCCCGTTCCAAGGCCACTGAATCTTATTCAACGACTTAAGATTAACTCCTGCCCAAAAGCAAAGATAAATGCCGGGAAGGCTTGTCCCCATCCTCAGCGCAGTGAAGGGCGCACCCTCCAAAGGTGCGCCCACCTAACCCTCTCTAAACCATCTCTGCTTAATGTCTCTGCCGTGGAGCCGATCCACGTACACCGCCGCCTTTACCGCCACGTGAATCAACTTCATCTCCTCCCCGTGATCCCAGGGGCAGAGCTCTTCCGCCATCTCGTAAAGCTGGGATTGGGCCTGGGCCACCTGGGCTCGGCCGAAAAACTGCACCCCTCGGATCTGATGCAGATCATCGGCAAACGGCGTGGAAACCAAGAGGCAGACTTGGTCATTGACCGCCAGGTTCTCAAACTTGGTTCCCCCCCGGGAATGGATGTAGATGTTGAGCTCTGGGTCGATGAAGTACTTCACCGGGCTCACATGCACACCGCCGGGGCCCGCTGTTCCCAGGTAGCCCGTATCCCTGCCCTGGGCGAATTCCAGGATGGCCCTGCGCAGCTCAACTTGGGTAAGCGGTGCAGCGATTACCTTGGACATGGCAACCCCCCTTCCCTTTTCCTGGGGTTATTATACCCCCCTCTATACAGCAAAAGCCCCGGCCTGGGCCGAGACTTTCTGGGAGTTGGCAGATGAAAGCTGAGTACAAGCGGGATAATTCTGGGGCGGCTACTCCGCTCCGACCCTGCCCCCCCCAAACAAGAAGGTCAGGCAGTACAGGCCCGCAACGCCCACCAGTGTGTACACGATCCGCGCCAGCATGGATGAGGCCCGCATGGTTTCCCCTCCGAAGACGGAAGCCACCAGATCCCACTGGAAGAGCCCCACCAAAAGCCAGTTCAAAGCACCGATAATCACCAGAAGCAGAGCCAGCCGGGACAACCAGTTCATGTCTTAACCCCCTTCAGCCTAGTTTGTCCTAATATTTCCCAAAAAGGCCCGGCTGATACGCGGCGGGGAGCCCCGAAAAAAGGACCCACCGCGCTCTGGCGCGATGGGCCTTGTTTCCCTGCTGCTTACTTCAGTCTCACCTTAAAGGTCTTGATCTCGTAGGGCTTGATGGTCCCGTTGAAGGCATCGCCCGCGGCCACAGCGTTTTCAAAGAATCCTTCATTATCGCGGACATTTTTTTCATCAATTGGCATGTGTCGAATATCTTCAGAGAAAACGGCCAGCTACAAGAACTTGCTATTTTTTGCCAAGAAACAGTCAATGAAACAATCTTTCATAGAGACCCTTGATGGGTTAGATAAACTCGGAATAACAAAAAAGCCCCTGGCGGGGCAGTCAAAACGCAGGAAAGACATGTCAGCCGGTTCAAGCCCATTCCGGCAGAGCTCTGGCCGCGGGACCCGGCCTAGAGCTGCTAAGTGCTTACAGTTGTGCCCCCGGCAAAATGGGGGCACTCGCAGTACAGGCTCTCAATTCCTCCCTCGTTTAGCTCGATCAGAACCGGGTAGTGGGTGGACCCGCGAACCAAACCCGGAATCTGGTTTCCGTCCCGTTCCAGCTCCACCACGCGTCCTTCTTCGTAGTAAAGGAAACCTTTGTCCAGGATATAATCTCAAAACCGTCATAGGTCAGCCCTTTCTAGTGCGCCTTTGTCTGATGAGTTCAACATCTTCTTGGGTCCTTGTGGTATTTCCGGGGCTGCCGGCAACCGTTTCGATGCAAAACCTAAGAAACCGAAGGGGAATTTCGAGGTTTTGAGTGGAATATATGCCTTGAACGACTTTGCAGGGGGGTATACCCATGGACGCTTTCCTGCGCGAGCTGACGTTAATGCTATGGCAGGAAAGGGGCCTGGAGACCTTCCGCTGCAGCTGGAAAGGTTATTCCTTCGACGTTTTGAACCAACTGTCGGATGAAAACCTGATCCGCGGCACCACCCAGGCCAAAACCGTCCACCTGACAGAAGCGGGCATTGCCGAAGCCCAACGCTTGCTGGAAAAATACGGGCTGGACCACGTTCTCGCTAAGAAGGCTCAGCCCTGAAGAAGGAAGTGTCACAAGGCTATGGCTGGAGATAACAACATGCTGTACCTGCTGTTTGGCACCTTAGTCGGTGTTGTGCTGGGCATCAACCTCGCTATCCTCTACTACCGCTTCTTGGGCAGCAGGGGAAAAGTGGAGCAGAAGCTGCGGGCGGAGATCCGCGAGCTGGAGAAACGGCTCCGGCAGAAAGATGACTATATCGCCCGCGCCATCAAAAGCTTTAAAGAAGAAGAAAAAAGAAGGGAGCTGGCAAAGTGAGAAAGATAGCGAAGACGACTGCAGCAGGCGGAGCTGGCTTTCTAGCGGGGCTGCTCTTGGAAAAGGGCCTGGAAAGCCTCACCGGTCTCGATTTCGTCGATGGCCTCTTCGCCGTGAGCGGCTCCATCTTGGCTGCCCTTTCCGTGAATCGGGACTTGGTGGAAGCCGCTGCCCGGAATATTGAGCAGATGTTCGGGAAGGACCCCCTGGAGATCACGGAGAGCGAGTGGCGCCAGTTCAAAGAAACGAACCCGAAAACCGCGGAGTGGCTGGAGAAAGCCCTGAAGGTTTAGGATGGTTCCTGCCCTTTCCTTTCTCGCGAAGGTGCTGGCTGGGCTCATTACCGCAGCTGGCCTTGACCAGCTCACTAAGCACGGTTACATGCCCCAAGCCACCTACATTAAAGCCGCCCTCAAGGCACTGGAAAAGGACGACCTTGATGAGGCGATCCGCAACTACAAACTATCCGTCAAGAAGTGGCGCCCTTCGCAGCGCAGCGAGGTCACCGCGGAGATCATCTCCAGCGCCATCTCCCTGCGCCTGGCCAAACTGGAGAGCCGCCTTGCTGAACTGCAGGCCATCCTCCATCCCCCCTGGTATTCCCTGCAATACTGGCGCAATCTGCTGCCCAAAAACCGCGATAGGCTGGAACAGCTGAGGCAGGAACAAGAGGGTTTTGGAGAAGCCATGCGTGTCCTGCAAAAACTCCAGGCCAAACTGGAGGAAAACGACAAGGTTCCCCAAGGAAACTGAGCTGCACCCCTGCTCATCCTGGGGAGCCTTGTCGCGCCAAGACCCCCGGGTGCGCTCAGCTAGTTGAGTTCCGCGATGTAATCTTTTTGAGCTTCATAGAGTTCATCGAACATGGCTTTGATCTCACTGAGGGAACAGACGGCTGCCGTGAGGGGATCCATCATCAGGGCCCGCATGGCCATCTCCCGATCCTTTTGCAGGACCGATTCCACCGCTAGCTCGAAAAACGCCATGTTGCTCCTGTTCAGCGCGGCCAGGTGCTCCGGCAGGCGGCCGAAGTAACAGGGGTTGATCCCGTTGCGGTTGATCATGCAGGCCACTTCCACGATGCCGTCTTGGGGCAGGTTCTCGATGAGTCCGGTGTTCTTCACGTTACCGTAGATCACCGCCGGCTCGTTCTTGAAGACCGCCTCGATGATCACCGCTGCGTACTCGTGGCTGCGCTTGAGAGTAAGCTCCTTTTCACCGGAGACGAGCTGCTGAATCTCCCGATCGGTGTTGGCGCGCCAAGTGGGCCACTGGGTGGCGTAGAAGCCGGTTTCCCCGTCGTAGCCGCTACCACAGTGCTTATCAATGAGGTCTTGCCGCTTGCGGTAGTAGGGGATGTACTCGGAGAAGTGGCCGCTGGATTCGGTCACGAACGCACCGAGGTAGAGCATGGCATCCAGGCGGACAGGGTCAAGGGCCAGGAATTCTGGGTCCTTGGCCTTTTCTTTCAGAACTGGATACATATCCTGTCCGTTGTGCTCCAAGGTGGTAAACCAGGCCATGTGGTTAATGCCTGCGCACTCCCATTTCAGCTCCTCATAGGGAACGCCCAGCATCTCGGCGAGCTTGCGGCTGGTTCCCTGCACCGAATGGCAGAGGCCCACCACCGGCAGATCAGTGATTCTGGTGGTAGCCAGGACCACCGCCGACATGGGGTTGGTGTAGTTGAGGATCATCGCACCCGGAGCCAGATCTTCGATGTCCCGTACGATCTCTATCCAGGCCGGCAGGGTGCGCAGGGTTTTGAACAGCCCTCCCGGCCCTAAGGTATCGCCGATGCACTGCTTCACCCCATATTTCAACGGTATTTCATAGTCCAGCCGCACCGTTTCTAGGCCGCTCACTTCGATCTGGTTGATCACGAAGTCTGAATCGGCGATCACTTCCCTGCGGTCGGTGGAAGAGATCACTTTCCAGTTCTTCCCCGTTTTGGCGATGACCATTTCCACCAACTTATGGGCCAGTTCCAGGCGCTTGGGGTCGATATCCACCAGAGCGAAGACGCCCTCCTCCAGGCCTTCGATGGTCAAAATGTCCACGGTCAGGGCCCGGGTAAACATGCTGCCGGCGCCGATAATGGAAATCTTCATGCAGATACCTCCTAACGCTGTGCGTTCATGTTGTTCAGCCAAAAGCCTCCGCTAGCCACATAAGGATTCAACCTCCTGCGTTCTAATCCTCTTACCAGACAGGACTCTTCTGTTTTTTGCGTTACTGAAACTGCGTCCAAGCCAGCTTGAGCGGGCAGGCTTCATCCTTGAGCTACATCTACTCAGCGGTTCCGAAGCCAAACAAGAACTGACCGCCGTCTCAACCGACAGCGGCCAGTCTTCCATTTCGCTCCGTCTAGGAAGCAAGCACTTTGGGGCTACCCAGCGCGCCCTGGCTTTCTTGACTTCTTAGTCTTTCCACAACAGCGGCTGGGTATTCCGCTTCTGGATTGTCCAGGATGAGGGCATACAGGGCAGCGCCAGAAACGGGACTCAGCACGGGCTGTTTCAGGGCAACCCTGAAGTCCTGGAGGAAGGAGCGCAGGGGCTCCAGGATCAACTCGCCGGCCTTGAACACCCCGCCGGAATAGGAAACGGTCACTTCCTCCTTGGGGGAAAATTGCAGCTGCTTGAGGAGGGACTTCACGATCAAACTGCACTCGTAAGCGGCCTGCCGGTAAGCCTCCCGGGCATGGGGATCCCCCTGCTGGGCGGCTTCATGGAGGATCAGAGCCAGCCTAGCCACCTGATCCCTTTCCAGCTTTAACTCCTTGTGGACATAGGCAATGAGGTCAAAATCCCGTTCCAGCCGCAGACGGCTGCGCATAATCTCGTAAATGGCCGTTTTCTCCATGCGCAGGTCAGCCTGTTTGGAAAACAGCTCGATCGCTTTCTTACCCAGCCAGAAGGCGGAGCCTTCGTCTCCGCAGAAATAGCCCCAACCGCTGGAGCGCGCTCCCAAGCCGGTCCGGTTTTTCCCATAGCCGATCGCGCCTGTTCCGCACACCAAGTTGATCCCGGGGCGGCAGGCCAGCGAACCGGCCCAGCCCGCCTCCACATCATTGCCGCACCTGAAGCTGGTCCGCAGGAAGGCTCCAAGGCGCTCTTCGATTTGCGCCGCATCGCTTGCGCTCTCGCCGAAGCCCGGCACTCCCAAGAAGGCACAGCGAATATCTTCTATCCCCACTCCAGCAAGGCGGCAAGCTTCCTCAATGCCCCGGCGAATCAGGCTTACCGCCTGGTTCATGCCGATCTGCATATAATGGGTGGTATCGGTGCGCACATGGGACGCGATCTTCCCGGTGTAGTCCATAAGAATGTAATCTGTTTTGGTTCCACCACCATCCATGCCTAGGTACAACTTAACGGCAGCCTCCTCTTCAGCGAATTCCTATCCAATCGAGCTGCACCAACCTATGGGCGGCCTTGACGAAGAATGGATAGTTGTCCCTATCATCTTCCGGGACTTTTTCAGCAATCACTTTGCGGTAATACTCCAAAGCGCTGGGGAAGTTGCCCCGTTTTTCCTCCACCAGGCCCATGTAGAAGTAAAGCTCGGCAAACTTCTCCTCGTAGCGCTTCTCCATATTCAGGCACTTCTCCAGGGCCTGGGCCGCTGGGTCGTAGTCCTTTTGCGCCAGAGCCTGGCGGGCGATTCCCTTATACGTATCCTTGTACAGTTTGTTGTAGGGGAGCAGACCCTCTGGGTTATGTTCCCAGACATGGAAATTCGTGGCTTCCAGTATTTCCGCAGCCTTTGCATGTTCTCCAAGGTAGTTCAAAAGGTCAATGAGAACGCTGGCCTCTTTCTCGCTAAGCTGTTTTCGAGTCTGCAGCGTTTCCACCAGCAGCCGACACTGCTCCACATCCGCAAGCTGCCGATAGCAGGCAGCCAGAATCACATACAGATCATCGTTGCGGGGCTGTTTGGTTAGGCCTTTTGTGGCGATCTCCACTGCCCGTGCGTAGTCCTCCTCATGCTTCTGACAGTAAAAAGCCAGGTTGCGGTAAACGACGGAGTAAGCATAGTCCTCTTCCACCAGGCTCTCCCACAAGCGCTTCGCTTCCCCGTAGTTCTCGGCTTTGTAGCACATGAGACCGTACAAGTACCTGGCCTTGGGCGAGCGGGCCAGAACCTGGCCCAGGATCTGGCGATCCAGGGGGTGATTCGGGAAAACATAGTCCAAGGAGATGGCCTCCACCGCTTCCTGCAGGGCTGCTACGCTGTCCGCGCCGGACACCAGGGCAGCGTAGTAACGCTGATAGCAGCGGAGCAGCGCATCCTCGCCACCTGCAGTGGCATATTCCACCAGCAGCCAATAGCAGATCCGCCAGTTTTGAACCCCATGGAAGAAGTTCAGAACCTCGTAAACGTTTTGCGCCTGACCCAGCACAAAGGCGCCGAAATCATCCCTTTCGCTCGCCAGATCCTTAAGGTACATGGCCACATAGTCCACGGGATGCTCATCCAGATATTCGTCAAGCAGGGCAGCTGCCTCTCCTTTGGCACCTGACATGAACAGGGCATAGGCCAAAAGGAGCGTACTCTTGTAGTGGAACCCCTGCAGCTCCATATTGTACCGGAGTTTAGGTACTGCTTTCTCATACTCCCCTTGGAGTAGATGGGCCAAGGCGGTGAAGTAGGAAGCGGCGGCGAATAGCTTCGACGAATTGGGCACTTTGAAAAAGGCTTTGAGGGCTCTTTCCCTTTGCCCTGTCTGCCACAAAGAGAGGCCGTAGTAGTACTGCAGCTCCACATGTTCTGGATTACCCTTGGCTATCTCCTCCAAGGTTTCTAGAGCTTTCTGCGGTAGGCCCTTTTTTAAATAGCAGCGGGCCAGCTGGACGTGGGCTTCCACGTAGTCAGGGTTGTGTGCAATGATCTCCTCGAGCAGGTTAATGGCTTTGTTGTAGAAGCGAAACTTCTCCGCTTGGGCAGTCTGTTCTGTACTGGACGGCGGATAGTTTTCCGGGATATATTCCTCCCGATCAATCATGGTCAGCGTATCATCGTTTTCCAGCACCTTCTCCCTGAGCAGCACATCATTTCCACGGAGAAAGGCCACTTCCAGATCGCGATCGAGCCAATCCAGGTCGAAGGGGACACTGACTCTACGATTGCTGATCGGATCAAGGTCCAGTTCCTGGCGGAATACTTCCTTCCCTCCGCTTGTCAGGACCATGGTTGTCCCTGGGAATCGGTCGGTGGCGATCACGCTGAAGTTGAGTTTGTTGCCCTTAAGCTCGTAAGAACAGATCACATCTTTACTGGCTGCGCCTAAGGGGCCGTTATCATGGGAGTAAAGCCAGTATTCCCGGAACAATAACGTGTTGTGGGGTTCCAGGAAGTTGAACTGGTTCTGTGTCTCTACGGCCCCCGCCTGCAGTTCCACATAGCAATCATCGTTGTCCGTGAGCCGCCGGCACCAAAGACGGCCCGCGGACTCGCTGCCCCAGGACCAGATCTTTTTGCCGGGAACCTGTCGGTAATCTGCCACATGCACGATACCGCTGTTGGTGCCAGGATCATACAGCCCCATGTAATCCTCCAACACTTCACTGGTAAAAGGCAGGCAGAACTGCCTAATTGTGTCGTTGTACCGGAGATCCTGAGACCCGTGGCCAAAGGGCCAAAGGTGACGGGTCATGCTTTCTTCGTCAATATACCACAAAGTGGGATAGCGCCAGACTAAGCCCGGCGTTTCCAGCTCAGAACTTGTGCTCCATACATAATATGAGTCGTGGTAGTCGTTTGGATTATAAAGCCGGACGATCTGCTCGATATAAGCCTTGCCGGGATACAGCCGCAGCTCCACGGAAAAGCGCTGCCAGGAGATGCGGTCAATGTCGCTGATGATGATGGAAGCCGAGCCATCCTCGTATGTACGGGTGATGGTGTCTGCGCGATCAGTGGCCGAAGGGCGGTGCCCACGATTAGGGTAGTTGAACTCCACACCGCCGGAGGTCCACGCCCCGGTTGTCCCCACCATCTGAGGTTTGATCACGATATTGCGGTAGAAAATGTCCCGCTGACACCTCTTGTCATAGCAAGAATAAAGCTTACCGCCTAAATCGGGCAATACGGTAAGCTTGAAAAATTCGTTTTCCAGGCAGTAAACGTCATAGAGTACATCCTTCGCTTCCCGCGCCACTTTGTTTTTCAAGGGATAGGGATAGAAGTTTAGTGTGCCCAAGTACTCAACGATGAAGGGGTTAATATCCGGATCCTCAATAAAGTACGTTTTGATCTTCAGCTTGTCCTCGTACACCCTAACTACAGTCACTTCACATGCCTCCTCGTATTCTTCACACTCTACCAGACAAGCGGTGTACTTCTTCCCCTATCCCGTGTCAAGCAGATCAGCTTTTTCCGATACCTGCAGTGATACCGGAAATGAAATGGCGTGCCACGAGAATGTAGAAAATAGTGGAAGGTACCACAACCAGAATCACACCGGCAAAGAGCCCTGCCCAGTCTCCGGTGTAAGTTAGGCGGGTGATCAGCGAATAGAGCCCCAAGGAGATGGTCTTTTTCTCATCCAGACTCAGGAACACCAAGGCCAGTTCAAACTCTTTCCAAGTCATGATGAACACATAGATACTCGAAGAAATGATCCCCGGCCGGGCCATGGGCAGCATTATCTTGAGAAACGCCTGTCCCGCCGATGCCCCGTCAATGAGGGCCGCTTCTTCCAACGTCGTGGGTATACTGCGGAAGAAACCGATCAGGAGGTAAATGGCGAAAGGCACCGATGTTATGGCATAAAGCCAGATGATCCCGGTATAGGTGTCCACGAGAGAAATCTCTTTCATGATGAAATACAGCGGAATGTAGATGGTCTGCACCGGGATGGCAATGCCGGCAATGAAGCACAGCAGGACAAAGGGGGAAAATGGGAACCTCAACCGCGCCAGAACATAGGCCACGGGCAGGGAAAGGACCTGCACTAGCAGCGTGGCCACGGTGACCACAAACAGGCTGTTTCCCATGTATCTGGCCAAACCGAAGTCTTTCAAGACGCGCACATAATTGTCCAAGGTCCACTGGCTCGGCAGTTTCCACATACCCTGGAAGATTTCCCGCGTGCTCTTAAAGGAAGAAACCAGAAGCCAGGCACCGATAAACACGGTGAACACAATCCAAAGAAGCAGTAGAACACTGACTATGTACTTCGGCCACTCGGAAAGGCGTAGGCGCATCGCTTTCCCCCCTAAAACTCTATTGCTTCGGTTGTTCTGAACAACCGCTGGAAAACGTAGATCAGGATTACCACGAGCAGCAGCAGGATGATGCCCATGCCGCTGGCATAGCCCAGGCGGTACAGTGGGGTGCGCTTTCCGAACCCGGTGAGATACAGCTGGACCGCGATGTTTCTGATGCTCACCGGCGGATCGCTGGCCGCGCCGCCGATGAAGGCGAAGATGTAGCCGAAGATCTTGAACGAGAAAATGATCCACATGACCACGGAGGTGCTGATGATATCCCGGATCAGCGGCAAGGTGATAGTCATAAACATCTTCCACGAACTCGCCCCGTCAAGCTGAGCCGATTCGTACAGGCTGTAGGGGATGCGGTCTGCGGCTGCCAAGAACATGACAAGGAAGAACCCCACATGAATCCACACCAAAAGCGACATCATGGAGCCAAAGATAAACTCTTCCGATAGCCACGGCCGTTTGATGCTACTTAGGCCAAGGGTGTCAATCAGGTTGTTAAAAGCTCCCCAGCGGGGGTTGAGCAGAAAGGTCCAACCGATGCCCAGGGCCACAGGCGAAATCGTATTGGGAACGAACATGAGCATCTGGATGAAATCCTTCAGCCGTTTGGACTTGAAATTGGAGATGCGGTAGGTAAACAAAAGAGTGATCCCGAAAATCAGTATGCCGCCGTAAAAGACATACTTCAATGAGTTGAGGATGGTCCGCCTAAACAGGTCATCTTTGAATAAAAGCGAAGAGTAGTTGCCTAAACCAACGAACTCCATGTCACTGGTAAAGCCCGCCCAGTCAAAGAGGCTGTAGAAAAAGGACATGCCGATGGGGACGATCATGAAGGTCACATAGAAAACAAAAACAGGCACAGTGGCCACAAGGATGAAGTTCTTGTACCTGTTTTTATACATTTCACTCCTAGGGTCCATTGGTTATCCTCCTCAAAGCCTTCGTTTGAGTTTGTGGTGCCGGCAAAGGCCGGCACCACATCTTTGAGGCTCTACTGGCGAGCCCAATAGTCTTTAGTCATTGTGCTGAGTTTCTCTGCGTATTCGGCGCCAGTGATATCTCCTAAGAGAATTTCTGCATTCAAGGGCAGGAATACCTCGAGGTACCAGCCTGGGTAATCAGCATGGACGCCATCATAGTCTGTGTGTGTGGATTGGGCATTCTCGATGGCTGCCTGTAGATCGGCCAGTTCCGGTGGAGCAGGGATACCATCACGGGGCGTCATGTTCAGCGTCTCCTCAACCCAAGCCCGGCAGTATTCCTCCTTGAGGAAGAAGGCTACAAACTCCTTAGCCAGGTCAGCATTTTCTGCACCGGCCAGCACGTTGAAGCCATAGGGATCGATCCGGACGCTGGTGGGATTGCCTTGGCCGCCCTCGATCATGGGGAAGATAAAGCAGCCGTAGTTGAAGTCAGGACCCGCAGCTGGCCTGGTCTCCACTGGAATCCAGGAACCGCAGAAGAACATGCCAGCTAAGCCCATGATCCAATCCATCTGCGGAGCCGGATAGACACTGCCCTCATAGCCCTGCATAAACAGGTTCTTGCCCTTTCTACTCATCTGGTACAGGATATCGCCAACGGTTACCCACGCGGGGTCTTTGAACAGTTCACCTGTGGGGTCTCCTGCCGCCGCGTTCAGGGCTCCTGCACCGAGAACACGAACAGCGACTTCTGTGGGGAAGTAGCTACGGTAAACTTCAGTCAAAAGACCAAAGGCAATGGGGTCGATGCCGTTAGCCTTCAGCACATCACAGGCTTCCAGAAACTCCGTCCAGGTTGCTGGAGCTGCGATGCCTAGATCATTCCACAGATCTTTGTCGTACCAAAAACCTGCGGAAATCAGGTTGTAGGGAATGACATATAAGTTGCCATCTTCTTTGAAGAAGCCTTCATACGATTGTTTTTTGAGCACTTCGCCTACGGTTTTGTCTTCGCCCGGAACCAGCATATCCAACACATCGTTCATTGGTCCAGCGATGTTGTTTACTACCAAAGCACCGTACAGCTCAGCGGCGTTTTGATCTACCAGGTCGATGTTTTCACCGGCCAGCAGCCGCGGCCTCACCGTAGACAATACCTCACGGCCTGCCCAGCGCACGTCCACTTTCACGCCGTACTCTGCTTCAAAGTCCTTGATGGCCCTTGCCAACACCTGCTGCTGCGGTTCACCCTCATTCCACATGGACCAGAAGGTGAAGGAGCGCTGCGCATAGATGGAGCTGCCCAGCATCATCACCAGGCACAAAACGGTCACAGCACTGATAACGAGCTTTCTCACTTAATGTACCCTCCTTGTACACTGTGTTAGGGACGCAGCCGCCGTCAAAACGGATCGTTGACAGCAAGCCTTGTCAGTTGCCATGGATGCAAGCGGCTTTCCGCGGAGACCCGGTTCACCCCCTTTTTTCTTGGCAATTCAAGAGAACCCGGAGCTGCCTGACGTGTCCGCTGCTGTGATTTGGTGAACCACGGTGAGTAGCAGATTTGCAGCACACTTAGGATTGTGTAACCGAAGATGTCATATCATCATAATGACTACGGTATTCTTCAACATATATTGGTAATTTCCTGCTGTTCTTGTTGTAAATTTCAGCAACATCTTCAGATATGTGCCGATTTGTTAGGAGCCCGTCAAACAAGATGGCGGCAGAAAAAACGCCCACCGCCACTAAACAGGTGTTATGGCATACAAATACTTCTCATAGACTTCAGCAATGCGATCCTTGATCAAGGCTTCCGCCTCCTTGGGCAGCCTACCCTCCCGTACCTTGACGTACTGCCTGGGTAAGTACTGGCTGAGCAGGGTGAGGGGAATATCCACGCTGCCCAGATTAGCCAAGAGCCTCTCCACCGCCGCCTCCGCTTTGGGATGGGGCCAGTAGTACCTGATCCTATCCGAAAGGCTGTACTTGCGAGCGAACCGGACTTCCGCCTCGCTTCCTTTGTAGTAAGGAGCCCAGTTCGCAGGTTCGGCCAACATAACCTCTTCCATGGTCTCCTGAAGCCCGGAAAGCGCTCTACCGGCCAGAGCGGGAGTCTGCTGCTCAATATGCTCCAGCAAGAACAGGGCCTCCCGCAGGGCAAAGGTGAGCTCCGGCCCTACCTTGAGAATGGCTACGCCATCTTCCACCATTTCCTTGAGGGCCTGCGGCTGCTGATAATCGGTGGAATGTCCCTCCAAGACCAGGCCAGGGTACTGGGCTAGCTGGCTGGTTAGTTCTCTGGCCTGCTCCCGGTTGTACTCGTGGATGGAATGATCGCCAAACTCCACCCCCGGCTGGACCACAACGGCAATCACCCGGGCCCAGGCTTCATCCAGTCCCTTTTGAGCAAAGGCTTCCCTGGTCAGGTTCACCGTAGCATGGAAATCCTCAGATTTTGTTACGCTCAGCCCCTCATCATCACCCTGGGTACCACCGGGAGCCGGCACTTCCGTTCCGATGACGTAAACAGGGGGAACTGCCCCTGGGTTTTCCTTGAGGAGCTCTTGGTAAGCTGCTTCTGCGGCCTGACAGAGCTGGGCGGTGCGCTGAGCAATAAGCTTGGGATCCAAAGCTACTCGGCGATCCCCGTCATCACTCAGGTGCATACTGGCATCCAGGTGAATTTTGCTGAACCCGGCCCGCACATATTCCTGCACCAGCACCTCGGCTTTGGCCATGGCTTCCGCCGCCGGTTCCTGCCTCCAGGGGTTGGGGCCCAAGTGATCGCCCCCCAGGATGACTTTATCCTTGGGAAAGCCCGCCTTCGCCGCTATACCTGCCACAAACTCCACAAAATCCCGGGGCACCATGCCGGTGTAGCCCCCGTATTGGTTCACCTGGTTGCTCGTGGCTTCGATCAACACAGCTTGGTCGTGCTTTCTGCCGAATTCCAACAGCGATTCCAAAACGAATTCGTTGGCGCTGCATACGGAAAAAATGCCCAGGCGAATGCCTGCCTTGTGTTTCTGAATAAGTTCACGTAAATAATGACCCACTTTTTTACCCTCCCTGATGGAAAGAAAGGCACAGCCGAGATGCTGTTGGCTAGCGGCCCTCCTTCACTATTGGTTACATCCTCATAACATTATGGTTGCAAGCTCTCCATCGACCTTCAGGATCCCTGCTAGAATCTCAGCCATTATTGTTAAGATCGATCATGGGTGCAAGCCCAGCTGGTACATCGGGGTTCAGGCCCTTGTTCAAGGCCTTGTAAAACCCCACAGACTGCGGCAAGAAGATAAAGGGGATGCCAGCCACAGCGAAATTGGCGTACTGGGGAATCTCCACTTCCCAATCCGCGCCCCAGGCTGTGCCTGCCTGACTCACTGTTAAAACCTTGGCACCTTTGTCTTTTAGGTCCTTGATCAAATCCTTCTGCAACTCAGCATCTTCAGGGGACAAGGCGGCAATCACCAGAGTCTTTTTACCCACCAACACCATGGGTCCGTGGCGCACATCGAGAACATGGTAGTAGTTGGCGTGTACCTGGGGAATTTCCACAAAGGCAATGGCCGCTTCACTGGCGATGCCATCCAGTTCCGAGTCAGCCAAGACGACCACGCTTTCCCATTCCTCTTGGGCCACTTCTTGGGCCAAGGGTGCATAGCGCTCCATGAAGGCCGGGCCGCTTTGGATGGCCCGGTCGATTTCGGCCAATAGCTGGTGATCATCTGCCCAGATGGCGATGAGCAGCAAATTAGCTGTATACAGATTGGTTACTGTGCGCGTCTGACAGACGCTCTCATCGAAGGCCCAGGGAATCTCCAAAACGAGATCCGCCCGGTAGCTGAGGGGAGAGCCTTCCTTGGCGGAGATGCCAATGACCGGCACGCCCATGGCCATGGCTTTCTCCACCGCCAAGACCACTTCGCTGGTACCGCCCGAGCGGGAAGGGGCAATTAGCATACTGCCCTCCAGAAGCCCCTTGTAGTGTTCGAAGTTAACCAAGAGATCGCCCGCTGCCAGCGCGTTGGCCGCCAGGCCCAAACGCATTTTAGTCGAAGTCTCCGCGGATTGGCAGAGGCAGTAGCCGGAGCCGGAGCCTATAAAAGTCAGGCTTCGGGGCTGGTGCTTTTGGTAAACTGCCTTGATCTCCTGGGCACGGGCCGTTATGTAATCGTAGGTTTTGCGTAGAGCATCGTACTGGCTGAAGATTTCCCGTTCGGTCAAATACATGCTCTCAACCCTTTCTTGTTATATTGTCATGACAATAGCCAGCGAAAACAAAGGAAACACAGGGGTTTCCTCCGGCAGTTCTATTTCAACCTTACTTCAAACCTGAACATATCCCCCCTCACGATACCCCTGGTGTATTCCACACACTGATCTCCCGCGTAAGTGTAGCGCTCTAAATCCAAGGCGGGATGTCCCGGCGGAAGCCCAAATAGGGCAGCATCCTGCTCACCGATGGCCACCGCACCAAAGCTCTCCTTGGCCGAAGCAGCCACTATGCCGTAAGTGTTGCGCATCACATCATAAAGCGGGGTTGTATCCAGCACCTCCTTGGTGAGGCCTGGAAAGAGCTTGGCCGGCAGATATGTTTCCTCTATGGCCATGAGCACTTCATCGGCGAAGCGCAGCCGCTTGAGGTAGTAAACCTTCTCCTCCTCCGGCAGCTCCAGCGCGCCGCTGATCGCGGGTGACGGAACGATAACAGCCAGCCTCTCCACTGCGCTGCGGGGCTTTAGGCCCCTTTTGCGGAACTCTTCGGAAAAGCTGTAAAAGCTGGTAAGCTGCTGTTCAATCTTGGGTACCGAAACGAAGGTTCCCACGCCCTGCCGGCGCTTAATGAGGCCTTCCCTTTCCAGCTCTGCCAAGGCCTGGCGAACCGTGATCCGGCTTACACCGTACTGCTTGCACAGCTCATGCTCGGTTGGCAGACGATCGCCAGCTTGCCACTGATTGCTCATTATCTTCTGAGCCAGGATCGATTTCAGCTGATGATACAGTGCCACTGGCGAATTCTCTTTGATCAGCTCCATAACGTCTCCTCAGTTTAAGTTGTTATAATAATATCATACAATAACTCGCCAATAAATCAAGGCGCATTTTACAGACCCGCCCGGCCACCACCCCACCCTACGCTAAAGCCGCCCAGTTCAGCGAAGCTAAAGGTGTGATAGCGCCTACTCTTCCTTCAGATACTCTTCAATCTCCCTGTACCGCTGTTTGGCAGTGGGAGACAGTTCACTGTAGGGAACCAGCTCCAGGTATTCCCGAGCCAGATCCAGCTCGCCCAGGTACAGGTAGAGATCGGCCACAACCAAGTAACCCCAGGCGTTGCCCTGATCTCCCAGTCTTTTGAAGATATACACGATGTCCAGGGCTTTCTCCAGTTCACCAAGGGCACCGTGGGCCTTCGCCAAAAGCTGGCAGCCTTCCAGGGACAGATTCCCGGCTTGGAACCTTTCCACCAAAAGATCCCGGGCCCGCTCGCACTGCCCCTCCAGGAGCAGGTCCTGGATTTCCAAGAGCTCTGCCTTCTGCTCAGGCGAGGCGGGAGCCAATCTCTGCGACATGAGATGGACATGCCGCTCAACACCATCGATGACCATGGTCACAGGTTCTCCGGGGGCCAGTACGCCCTGTTCCATGAGGGCCATGCCAGCCGCCATCTTCAGCTCCATTGGAGGGATGCTGCTCTCCAGCAAGGAGCGCCCAAAGGCAAGGCCCCACTCGCCCAGGGAGACCAGCCTGAATACCGACTCCTGAGCCATGGACCGGGGGAAATCAGGGTCGAACAGATTAGCCAGGATGAGAGCCCGGTTGCCCCCGTGCTCCAGTTTCCTGCGGACCTCTTCCACCGTGGGCTCCGCCAGGGGCCCAAAATCGGGTGCCGAGTAGGGCAGCAAGAAGTGGGGAACAACGCCCTGGTCCACCAGCCTGGCCGTTATGGCAAAGCCCTCCAAAAAACCCCAACCGCGCTCTCTAATGCGGGACCAGACTTGCACTGCCCTTAACGGATAATGTGTGTTGAAAAAGGCCACTCCGACCTGGAAAAGATCTTCAGGGCTCTGGTAGTAGCGCTCCCATCTTTTGTGCAAGTTCAAAACCAACCGGTGGTCGCCCAGATGGCCGGCGGCCCGCTTGATGATCACGGTGTATTCCCGCCAGGCTTCGGGCTGAAAGCCAAGCTCTCGGGGATCGCGAACGCCCCTTTCAAAGAGGAAGATGGATCTTTCCAAATACTCCCGGGCCTCCAACCCCCGGCCTTGGTCGCAGGCGATCATGCTGGCCAGGGCCCAGGCAAAGGGGCTGATCACGTCTTTGGCCAGCTCAGGAGCGAGAACCTCCCAAGCTTCATCCACTTTGCCGCTGTTGTAATAGGCTGTGGCCAGGTTGTTCCTGACCACAGGATGATCGTCCAGCTCCAGAAGTTTCCTGAACGTCTCGGCAGCCTCTTCCCAATGCCCGGCGTTAAGCTGCTTTTTACCCAGCTCATCCAGCTGGGTCAGGGTTTGCCACGTAGGTGTATCCAAACAAATCTCCTCATTTCCAGCGGCGAGGTGCCGCTGTGTGAACTATCCCCGCAACCTTGGGGGAAGCTATGACCGTTACCTTCTACATCCGATGGACAGATCCTTTATGGAGAGGGAGGCGCATTCCGTGCAGCAACCCCCCGAACAGATCCTCAGCTGGTTTGCGGAGCACCAAGATCAAAAGCTCCGCATCGAAAAATCGGAAGATGGAGATCTGGATGTGTGCACCATCAAGTTAGAAGCTATCCAGGTGGTGGAGCACCGAGATGCCGAAGGCTATCTCTCCCCGCAGGCTCTCCTGCTTAAAGGAAAAGGTACGGTGAACACAGCCCAGGGCAAGGAGCCCCTTCCCGGCGAGGGCTTCGAGATTCCCCTGACCGGCCGCTGGTGCAGCGCTGCTGATCGGCGCACGCTGCACCTGAGCACCGAGCGGGGCAGCTACCGCATTGAAAGCGCGGAAGGCTAGTACCTGGCTGTGCCTTTCCCCGTTTCCGGCCAGGGGATGACCCGCTTGGCCAAAAGGATATCGGGCTTCCCCAGGCCGTTGGCATCGGGCAGGACGCCCACGATCTGAAAACCCATTTTCAGGTAGAACTCGTAGGGATGGCCCTTGAGGTTGCGGATGTTCCGGATGCGGTTCAGCAGGTTGTCGTAAAGATCCACATGGGCCAGGGAAGTCATACCGTTTTCATCATCACTGCCGGCAAAGATGGTGAGGCCGCCCCTCTGCCGCACCTGCTCTTCTATGTCCCGGACAAGCTTGGTGCCGATCCCCCGCCTGCGGTACCTGGTATCCACCACCAAGGGATGGAGCTCCCAAACATGGCCCTTGTAGCCGCTGATGGCTCCAGCCCAGCCCACCACATCACCCTGGTCGTTTAGGGCAACCCGGCAGATGCGCTCAGCCCCCAAGCACTCCTCCACCTCCCTGAGCGCGGAGGGCAGATCGGGCCAGGCCTCCGGCCAGTTTTCCCGGAAACCTTCCACAAGGAGCTGCGCCGCTTGGTTGATGTGCTTCCGGTTTTCTCTCTGCAGGGAAACGATCTCCATGGCCAGACCCCCAAAAACTTTGGCCACAGCTACAAAATGCTGCAGCCCAGAACGTTCTTAGCTTCTTTTAGGGCGAAGCGGTGCGCCTCGGCATCGAAGGAGGCCACGCCCTGTTCGTAGATGCTGACCCGGTAGTTCAAGTTGCGGGCATCCGCGGCGGTGTACAGCACACAGATATTGGTGCACACCCCCACTAGATAAATCTCCTCCACACCCTTTTCCCGCAGGTAAAGGTCGAGTTCTGTTCCGAAAAAGGCGCTGTAGCGGCGCTTTTTGATGATCTTGTCTCCGGGCTTCACTTCCAGCTCAGGGATGATCTGGCTGCCAGGGCTGCCCGCGACACAGTGGGCCGGGAACATGTCAAACTCCTTGTCATCGGCCTCGTGATGATCGCAGATGAAAATGACGGGATAGCCCTGCTCCCTGAATTCCTGAATTTTCTCCTGGATAAAGCCGATAATCTCCCTCCCGGCTTTCCCGGTGGTGAGCACCCCATCTTCAGCAATGAAGTCCTGCAGCATGTCAATGACCAGAAGTGCCTTCATGACAAGCCTCCCTTCTCTATACAGCTAGCTGGAACACGGCCCCCGAAAGGAGGCCGTGCCAGCTGCTTACTACTTCGCATCAGCCATCAGCTTCGCCTTGAGAAGCTCGATCTGCTCCGGGCTCAAGCCGATACCGGCCAGGTAAGCTTCGGCCGCGGCGGACAGATCCACCCCTTCCAAACTGGCCCCCGCCGGCAGCCCGGCAATATCCCTTAGAGAAGCCAGGACATTGCTTTCGGCGATCTTCTCATACTGCTCCGATCCGTACTCCACCCCATAGTAGTTGGTGAAGCTGCACATGTAGTCGTCTTTGATCTCTTCCACACTGGAGCCCACCAAGGCCTCCAGCAGGGCGGAAACAAAGCCGGCCCGGTCCTTGCCTTCTGTGCAGTGGATCAGGTAGGGACCCTCATGGGCCATGAGGAACTCCAGACCCTCCTTGAGCTTGGCCTGGAAGTCAGCTGAACGGAAATCCACGCCCATGTTGAGCAGGATGACGCGACCTTGGTCGTAGAGCTCTTTGTAATAGGGGGAGTTGAAGTCGGGCTGGGCAAAATAGCTGGCCAGTTCCTCAGGACCATCCGCCAAGTTGATGACGGTCTTGATGCCGGCAGCCTTCATCAGGGCATCGGCGTAGGCCGCCCGCCCCAGCTCGTTGTTGACCGGGCTGCTGCTGCGGTAGTAGATACCTTTGCCCATCTGGCCCGTGGTCACCTCACGGAAGTTGGCAAAGACCTCATCCGACGGGTAATCTGCCCGCTCATTGGTGCGCTGCAGCTGCCGGATCAGCCACTCACCCAGGTAGGTCCCCTTTTCCGCCAAGGTGAGGGCTACGGCATCCCCTTCTTGGACCCCGTAGGTGTCCGCGAAGTTGCCCATGTTGATGGCCAGCATCACATTGGCTGTCCCCGCTCCGCCCGGGCCCCGCACCAGCAAGCTCCCCACATCAACATCGCTGTAGGCGGTGACAAAGGGTGCTTGGAATACCGTGCCGGCGATCTCCACCTGGATCAGATCGCCGAACTCAAAGCCCGCATCCAGCAGGGCCTGGGTGAGCAGGTCCAAGGTGAGGTTGCCGTACTTGTCCACCCCGGCCACCTGCGTGGTCATGGTGGGCTGCGCCAGCACTGTGCCGCCCAAGGCCAGGATTACAACCAACAGCAGGGCGAGGAAGCTAAAGCGCTTTTTCACTGTGATCACCTATCCTTCCCGAAGGTTTTTAGTGTTAGGTTTCTGCTTGGCGCCCTGCTCTTCCTCCCTAACTAGAGGAGACAATGCTGTCTTTCACGAACTAGGTGAGTAACACGAAGAAGAGGGGTGGAGCCATGCGCATGGCAGTTGTTGGTCATCTCTGTTTGGATATCATTCCCCACTGGAGACTTGGCGGTTTTGCTGACCTGAAGCCGGGAAGCACTGTGGAGATGAGCGGCGTTGCCTTTTCCACAGGAGGTGCGGTGGCCAACACCGGGCTCTGCTTAAGGCGCTTGGGCTTTGAGCCGCTGCTCATGGCCCGGGTGGGCAGCGATCATTTTGCCGGCATTATCCGCAGTATCCTGGCGGAGCACGGCGTGTCCTCCCGCTTTCTGCACACTTCCTCGGGAACCACTTCCTACACCATCGTGCTCAGCCCACCCGGCAGCGACCGCGCCTTTCTCCACTACCCCGGGACCAACGACGAATTCTCCCTGGAAGACATCGATTTCAGCGCGGCCCGGTCCAGCCTTTTCCACTTCGGCTACCCGCCCCTCATGCGCCAGATGTACAGCGCTGGAGGCAAAAACCTCCAGGCAGTGTTCCAACGGGCCAAGGGAGCGGACTGCATCACCAGTCTCGATCTGGCCCGCCCCGACCCCAACGCCGCCTCCGGTCAAGTGGATTGGGAAAAAATCCTGCAGCGCACCCTCCCTTATGTAGACCTTTTCCTCCCCAGCCTGGAAGAGCTGCTCTTCATGATCTCCCGCAGGGAATACGAAGCTCTGCAGAAGGGCAGCCTGCACAGGAGCACCAAGCTCCTCGACCAGCTGGGAAGACTCCTCCTGGATCTGGGTGCAGCGCTTGTCGGCATCAAGCTGGGGGATCAGGGGTTTTACCTCTGTTCCGGGTCAAGGGCGGGAGAGCTCTTCGGCCCAGAGTGGGCCCACCGCCAGCTGCTTTCCCCCATCTTCAAGGTGGAGGCCCGGGGCACCACAGGAGCAGGGGATACCACCATTGCCGGTCTTTTAGCAGGTCTGGCCGAGGGCTGCTCACCCTGCCAAGCGGCGACCCTGGCCACCGCCGTGGGAGCCTGCCGGGTGGAGTCGGGCTCGGCGGTGGAGATCCCCTCCCTGGAAGAAGTGCAAAAGCGCATCACAAGCGGCTGGCCAAGGGGCAAGATCAGCCTAGAGGCGCCGGGCTGGACCCGAGGAGAGCAAGGCGTTCTGCGGGGACCGGAAGACGGGGCCTTCCACAGGTAGACTGCGGAAAATTGTGCGCCACTTCACATCATTGACAGGATCCACCAGATTTCCTATACTGAAAAAGCTGCCCCATGCATGGGCGGGCAGCCACAAATTCCGTGGGGTTGGGGGTGATTGCCATTACTGCGCAAGTCTTGTCGGGGATCCTGGCGGCGGGAGCGGTCCTCGCCGCAGGGGTGTGGATCCTGATCCGGATACATAAAGAAGCATACTATGACAAAAGGCGGCTGGAACTGGCCCTTGCCGGCAGTAAAGTCGGCCTATGGGACTGGTCAGTCCAGGGGGGATTTGTGGTCCGCAGCAAGAGCTACGGGGAGATGCTGGGCTACGAGCCCGCTGAGCTCACCGATAGACTGCTGTGGGAGACCACCCTCATCCACCCGGAGGACCTGCCCCGCCTGAAGGCGGCGTTGGACAGCTACCTCGCCGGTGACAGCCCCAGCTTTGAACAGGAGTTCCGGCTGCGGGATGCGGCGGGCCGCTGGCGCTGGGTACTGGATCGCGGCGTTGTGGTGGCCCGGGACCGGCACAAACGGCCCACCAGGGCGGTGGGCATCACCGTGGACATCACCGCCCGGAAGGAAGTGGAGCTGAGACTGCGGGAGCTCAGCTTCAGAGACCCAGTAACCGGTCTTTACAACCGCACCTATTTCAACCACAAGCTCCAAGAACTGGACAGGGAAGAAGCCCTGCCCCTGAGCGTGATCATGGCTGATCTTAATTTTCTTAAACTCGCCAACGACACCTTCGGCCATCGCTGCGGAGACCTCCTCCTGAGCGCCGCCGCCAAGGTGTTTAAGGAAAACTGCCGGGCCAGCGACATTGTGACCCGCTGGGGCGGGGATGAATTCGCCATCCTGCTGCCCAACACCGGTGAAGAAGAAGCGCTCCGCATCTGCCAGCGCATCCGGGCCGCCTGTGCCCGGACCCACAAGGACCCGGTTCAGCTCAGCGTGGCTTTGGGAGCCGCCACCCGTACGTCCATGGCTGAGCCCATGGACAGCATCGTCGCGGCAGCGGAGGGCTGGATGTACCGCTACAAGTCCCTGGAGCGGGGTGATGATACTTCCCGCTGGCTGGCCCTCATCGATCGGGCCTTCCTGCAGTGAAAATCAAAGCGGCCAATGTGACCTGCACATTGACCGCTTTTTTGTTCCGGGACTCACCTTGCCGCGCCCAGATAAGCCTCCTGCACCTTGGCGTCGGCCAAGAGGGCTTTCCCCGGGCCTTCCAAGACCAACTGTCCGGTTTCCAGCACGTACCCGTAGTCGGCGATCTCCAGGGCCTTCTTCGCGTTTTGCTCCACCAGCAGGATGGTGTTGCCCTGCTCCCGCAGGAGCAGGATGATCTCGAACACTTCCTTGACCAAAAGGGGAGCCAGGCCCAAGGAAGGCTCATCCATCATGAGAATCTGGGGACTGCTCATCAGAGCCCTGCCCACGGCCAGCATCTGCTGCTCACCGCCGGACAGCGTCCCCGCCTTCTGCCAGCTCCGTTCTTTGAGCCTGGGGAAGGTGCTGTACACCTTCTCCATGTCCCTGGCGATGGCCTTGTGGTCAGAGCGGGTATAGGCGCCCAAAAGCAGGTTTTCTTCCACAGTTAGGTTGGCAAACACCCGGCGCCCTTCCGGCACCATGGTAATGCCCTTGGCCACAATGTCTTTGGTGGGCAGGTTGGAGATGTCTTCACCTTTGTAGAGCACCTGGCCTTTGGACTTCTTCACCAGACCCATAATCGCCCTCAGGGTCGAGGACTTCCCTGCGCCGTTGGCGCCGATCAGGGTTACGATCTGGTTTTCTTTGATGGTCAAGTTGATGCCCCTTAAAGCAGCGATGCCTCCGTAGTTGACATGCAAATCCATTACCTCTAACACTAGCCCACCCCCAAATAGGCTTCGATCACCTTTTCATTCCTCTGCACTTCGCCGGGGCTGCCCTCGGCAATCAGCACTCCATGGTCCAGCACGTAAATCTTCTCGCTGATTTCCATGATCACTTCCATGTGGTGCTCAATGAGGAAGATGGTCAGGTCAAACTCCTCTTTGATCTCCTGGATAAAACCGATGAGCTCATTGGTTTCCTGCGGATTCATGCCCGCCGCCGGTTCGTCCAGGAGCAGGAGCTTGGGATTGGTGGCCAGGGCCCGGGCCATCTCCAGCCTCCTCTGCATACCGTAAGGCAGGGAACTGGCCTTCTCGTTCCGGAAATCCTGCAACCCGATTTTCTCCAGCAGGTACATTGATTTTTCGTAGATTTCCCGTTCTTCCGCCGTATAGCCAGGCAGCCTGAGGACGGAGGAAAAGACATTGGAGCGCAAGCGCAGGTGATTGCCGATGAAGATATTGTCCAAAACGGAAAGCTGGCCAAAGAGCCTGATGTTCTGGAAAGTCCGGCAGATCCCCAGCTGAGCAATGCGGTCGGGCTTCAGCCCCACCAGCCGGTGCTGCTCCCCTTCCCGGGGGCTGAAGGTGATCTGCCCTTCCGTGGGTTTATACACGCCTGTGATCACGTTAAACACAGTGGTTTTCCCAGCCCCGTTGGGACCGATCAGGCCCACGATCTGCCCCCGCTTCACCTCCGCGTTGAAGCTTGAACAGGCCACAACTCCGCCGAATTTCATGGTCAGGTTCTCAATTTTCAGCATAGCTAGACTCACGTCCTTTTAGCCTGGTGAACAGCCCCTCTTTGCGCAGCAGCACCACCAAGATCAGGATGATGGAAAAGACGACCATCCGCATACCCGGTATGCCCTTGAGCTGGATGAAACCGAGATTGATGGACTCGTCCAGGAAGCGCAGGGCTTCCATCATCACTGTCACGATCACGGCGGCCACCACAGTGCCTGCAATGCGCCCCAAGCCGCCCAGTACCACAATGAGCAGAATGTTGAAGGTTAAGGTGATCCGGAACATGTTGGGATCGATGGTGCCCAAAAGCGAAGCCAAAAGGCCCCCCGCAATCCCGGCAAAAAAGGAAGCGAAGGCAAAGCTCAGCACCTTATGCTTGAAGAGGTTGATCCCCATGGCCTCGGCAGCCACTTCATCTTCCCTGATGGCCATAAAGGCCTTCCCGTAGCTGCCCCGGATTAAAAAGCTCACAAACCAGATGGTGAAAAACGCCACGCCCCAGCTCCACCAGGTGTTGGTGTAGTTGGGGATTCCCTTGAGGCCCAAAGCCCCGTTGGTGAGGGATTGGGTGTTGGTGAAAACCACCCTGATGATCTCGGCAAAGCCCAGGGTGGCAATGGCCAGATAGTCATCCCTCAGCCGCAGAACCGGGGCACCGATTAACACGCCCAAGAAGGCCGAGATCAACCCCGCGGCCAGCAGGGCCGGCAAAAAGCCCACTTCCACATTGGCCAGCCAGGGCACGATGGGCTGGAAGAAGAAGTTCATTTCCTTCATGGGTATGGGCATGGTCAGCAGGGCCACCGTGTAGGCGCCCACGGCCATGAAACCCGCATGGCCCAGGGAAAACAGCCCGGTAAACCCGTTGATCAGGTTCATGCTCAGGCCCAAAGTCACGTAAATCCCCGAAAGGTTGATGATCCTGATCTTGTAGTCATCCAAGTATCTATTGGCCAGAAGCAGCACCACCACCGTGCAGACCAGGGCGGCCAGCGCGATGAGATCTGTTCTTCTCTTGTCCCTCATGGTCTCACCTTCTCCGCGGTTTTTTCCCCCTGAAGCAAAACGGCAACAGTCAATTCCGGTACCATCCCGCAGCCTACACCTTCTCGGTCTGGGTGGAACCCATCAGACCCGCGGGTTTGAAGAGCAAAATGATGATCAAAACCACGAAGGCAAAGGCATCGCGGTAACCTGTGAGCCTGGGCAGCAGAGCCACCAGCATGATCTCGCCGAGACCCAAGAGAAAGCCCCCGGCCACTGCCCCGGCGATGTTGCCGATGCCGCCCACAACCGCGGCAATGAAGCTCTTCAGGCCCGGCATTACGCCCATCAAGGGCATCAGCTGGGGATACCTCGCTCCCCACATGATGCCGCCCACCGCGGCTAAAAAGGAGCCCATGAAAAACGTAACCGAAATGATCCTGTTGATATCAATGCCCATCAGACTCGCCGTTTCATAGTCCCTGGACAGGGCCCGCATGGCCATGCCCGTTTTGGTTTTGGTTATGAAATAGTTGAGTCCAATGAGGAGCAGGATGGTCACCACGGGGATGATGAACGTGATGACGTTAATGGACACTCCCCTGACTTTTACAACATGGTTCAGAATATGAGGAACAGGGAAGGCGCGAGGCCTTCCCCCGAACAGAACGATCCCCAAGTTTTGTAAAAGAAAGGAGGCGCCAATTGCGGAAATGAGAATGGTGATCCTGGGTGAATCCCTGAGAGGTTTGTAAGCCACCCTTTCCAAAAGCAGCCCCACCACACCGGTCAAAGCGGGACCGATGATGAACATCAGCCACCACGGAATGGCCGTGTAGAGGATGCCGAAGTAGGTGAGGTACACGCCCAGCATGAAGATGTCACCGTGGGCGAAGTTGATCAGCCGCAGAATACCGTAGACCATGGTGTAGCCGATGGCGATCAACGCGTACAAACTCCCCAGGGAAATGCCGTTGGTCAGATGCTGCAGGAATAAAGATAGGTTACCCACGTTTGGCCCCCTCCTCAAGCGTCAGATCAGAACTCCGGCTCCACCGTCGTCAGGTAGACAAATCTGCCGTTCTCCACCTTGTTGATCACAGCCGATTTTACCGCGTCGCCATTTTCATCCAAGGAGATGACGCCCGTGGCACCCACAAAGCCTTTCACCTCGGCCAAGCCGTCGCGGATGGCCTGCGGATCAGCGGAACCCACCTTTTCAATCACATCGAGGATGACCATGTACGCATCGTAACCCAGGGCAGCGAAAGCATTGGCTTCCTTACCATACTTCTGCCTGTAGGCATCCAGGAAGTAGCCGGACTCAGCTGTTACCGGAGCTTCAGCAGTAAAGTGGGTGCTGAACACGGCCCCTTCAACTGCTTCGCCGCCGATGGACAGGAACTCAGGAGCTTCCCAAGTGTCTCCGCCCAGGAAGGGAACATCGATGCCCAAATCCCGAGCCTGCCTGATCAGCAGGGCCGATTCGCCGTAGTTACCCGGAGCAAAGATCACATCGGGGTTCTTGTTCTTCACGTTGGTGAGCTGGGCGGTGAAGTCCTGGTCCCCGGTGTTGTAGGAAGAGATCTCCACGATGCTGTTGGGATTGCCGGTCAGCTTCCTAAAGGCATCGATGAAGTACTTGGCCAAGCCGACGGAATAGTCTTGGGTCACGTCTTGGATGACCGCGGCAGTCTTGGCCCCCAGCTCATTCACGGCATAGCTGGCCATAACCGTCCCCTGGAAGGGATCGATGAAACAGACGCGGAAGTAGTAGTCGTTGTTCAAGGTGACCAAGGGATTAGTGGGTGAGCAGCCGACAGCGGGAATCTGCTTTTGCTTGACGATATCCCCCGCGGCCATGGAGAGGGAGCTGCCGTAGCTGCCGATGATGGCCACCACTTGATCCCGTTCAATCAGCCTGGATACGGCGTTGGCAGCCTCCACTTTGTCCGACTTGTTATCCACCACAATGATCTCCACGGGTCTGCCCAAAACTTCCGGCTTAATCTCCCAGGCCAGTTCAATGCCTTCCACCGTCATCTCGCCGCCTGCCGCGCTGGGCCCGGTCATGGGCTCAAAAACGCCGATCTTGATGGGCTGCGCAAAAGCCAAACCCACCCAGGACGAACAGGCCAAAATCAGTACCAGCAGAGCTAAACCAATCCTCTTCACAAACACTCCTCCTTTGGTATTAGTGAAAACAATGATTCTGCAAGTACTGTGGTCGGTGGTGCGAAAACTGGTGCAAAACATCCATTAATGCTGGTTTTTCTAATTTTACATTTAACTAAAGTATACAAAGCGATTGCGAAAAAGTCAACGTACCGCCCGCCAGGGCTCGGCTGCTTGTAATATGCAAAACCCCCATGCCTGCTGAACCAAACGGCACGGGGGGCAATTCCAAAATTATGTTTCCACCTGCACAGGTACTGATTTCGTCTGCACATGGTGTCCTGGAAGGCGTCATGGTAAGTTATAAAGTGCTAAAAAGCAAAAAAGAGGGGCGGAACAGATGAAAATCACGGTGATCACGGCAACAGAGGTAAAGGGCTGCACCTATCACATCAAGGAGGCTTTCCTGGAGGTTCTGCGGGAAGGCAGCTCCCTTACGGAGTTCGTCTTGCCCAGGGATCTGCCGCACTTTTGCACTGGCTGTAAGACCTGCTTTGTAAAGGGCGAGGAGCTTTGTCCCCATGCCGCCTGTGTGCAGCCCATTTGGGACGCCATCCTGGCAGCGGACCTCATCGTCTTGGCCTCGCCTGTCTACGCCCTGCGCGCCCCCGGCCAGATGAAAGCCCTTTTGGATCACCTCTGTGTCCACTGGATGGTGCACCGGCCGGAAGCCAGGATGTTCCGGAAAAGGGCAGTGATTCTGACCAACGCCATCGGCCCGGTGCAGCGGCAGGCCCAGAAGGATATGGCCACCAGCCTTTTGTGGCTGGGCGTCTCCGATGTCAAAAAGCTGGGGATTGCCCTAGTGGAAGATGCCTTTTGGACCAAACTCTCCCCGCAGAAGCGCCAAGCGATCCACTCTAAAGTCCAGAAGCTGGCCGCCCGGTACAAAGCCAACACCCCCGCCCGCCAGGGTATTAAGGTGAAGGCCCTCTTCGCCCTGAACAGGCTGATGCATCAAAACACAGCCCGCAAAGAAAACCCCCTTTCCGCGGACAACCAGTATTGGCTGGAGAGGGGCTGGATAAAGCTCTAAAGGGCATGCTCAATCCAGCTCAAGGCCCATGAAAAAAACATCGGCAAACTCACCGGCTAGCTGAAACTCCCGTGTTCTGCGCCCTTCCACCTTGAAGCCGAACTTTTCATAGAGGTGGATGGCCGCGGAGTTGTCCACCCACACCCGCAGATTCACCTTGCGGATCGCGCCGCTGTTCCGGCACCAGGTGAGGAAGGCCGCAAGCAGTGCCTGGCCAATGCCTTTATTCCAGTGCCGTTTGCGCACGCTCATGCCAAATTCGCCGGCATGCTGCATGCGCCTGCGCTGGCCTCCGGCAAAGGACAGGCTGGCCACAATTTCCCCGTCAATCAGGCCCACTAGATAAATGGCATTGGAGCGTTTCACCAGAGCCGCCAGGTATTCTTCTTCCTGGGCCAGGGTGATCCCAAACTCCCCTGGGCCAAAGGTGAGGTTATCGCTTTCCCCGCTCACCGCTTCCACATAGGCCAAAAGACTCCTGGCATCTTCCGGTACAGCTTCACGAATCTCCAGCTCTTCCCCTGTCTTGAGGGAGATCCGCACTGGCTGGAACTTCTGCATGACCTGTCCCCTTCCCCGTTCCCCTTTTTCCAAGGGATCGTGCCGCTGTAGTTCGTTTGGCACCCCAAATTCGCTTTACTCTGCCCAGATTCCTCCGCCCTGGAGGCGCGGTTAGAAGGTAACTCAAGAGGTAACCTTTGACGGGCTCATCCGGGAAGGAACGGGTTGTGTTTTTGTAGTAGTGCTAAGGCGAAACGGCACGGCCCGGCGTGTTACGATCTTATGCGGCGGGCAGAGCAGCTGGCCCAGCCGCTGGGTCTGAGGGGGGAAGGAAGTGCAGATTAGGGAGCTATCAGTGGTGGAATGCCTCTTCGATCTGGACCTGGCCCTTCCTACCCTGGGCAAGTTCTGGATCCGTTCCGCCCCCAGGAACGATGGAGTGGTGCTGGGGGCTTATCTAAACGGGGAATCTGCACAGCGACTGGTGGGCATAGCCGTCTTAAGGCTCAAGAAGTGGGCCACCATAGAGTATATCTTCGTGGACGAAGAGTTCCGGGGCCAAGGGGTGGGCACCCAGTTGGTGCAAACTGCCGCCTCCCTGGCTCAAGAGCGGGGGAAGCCTGTGATCAAAGCCCGGGCCATCATCCAGGAGCCCTGCGGCAGGATCTTTGCCCACCTGCTGGAAAAGGTGGGCTTCCAGGCTCATGATACCGCCAGCATTTTCCGCTTCAGAAATACGTACCAAGCCCGGCAAGCCTGGGCCGAGTTCATGGAGCGGAAAGGCCGCCGCATCTGCAAGCGACTTGAGGAAAGGGGCTTCCGCACCATCTCCTTCGCCGAAGCCGATGCTGAACTCATGGAGAGATTTGCCCAGGCGGTTAAAACACGTTTCCCTGCTAATCTCAACCCCTATTCATTCCTGGACAGCCACGACCACAAGGTGGTGCGCGACTTCAGCTTCCTTGCCCTAAAGGGTGATGAACCTGCCGCCTATATACTCTTGACCACCATCGACGGCAAAACCCTTTCCGCGCAGCAGCTGTCGGTCAGCTTTCAATACCAGCGTTCGGGGGCGTTTCTACTCCCCATCGCGGCCTTGGCGGAGAAGGCCTTTCACAGCCCCCATGGGTATAGGTTGTTATCAGCAATGGTCTACAACAGCAACAGCAGGATGATCAGTCTGTACCAGGGCTTTTTGCAGCCACTTGCTGTGAATGTCAATACCCAATACTTCTACGTCCTGCCCCTGCAGGAAGGGGACTGCTCTACCTGCGGGGACAGGGAGGAAAGCATTTAGAAAGGGGGAGAGCCATGGGTATGAAGAAGGCTGACAAAGGTAAACCAGGGGATCTTTCCGAGCGGGAATTGGAGACAGTGAGCGGTGGGCAAGTCATCTTTCACCCGCTCACCGACCCTCCCGAGTGCCCCAACTGCGGCGAACCCCTCAAAGCCATTCCCGAGGGCTTTGAGTGCAAAAACTGTGGGCGGGTACAGTTTCCCATCCGGCGCGGCTAGGGGACAGAGCGACAAGGAGTCTATGCAAAAGGATATGCTCCGTCAGCCCCAATCCGGCTGCCATCTAAGCTAAGACCCCTGCCCCGGCGGGAAGGGGCACGCTCTGCCAGCGGGAGAAACATCTAGGAAAGGTAATAGCCATGAGCGACAAGAAGGCAGACAAAAACAAAGCCGAGGAACTCTCCGAGCCCGAACTGGAAGCAGTAAGTGGCGGTGAAGACGCCATCATGAGGCCTATCGATCCCAACAAATGCTCTATCTGCCGCCAGCCTCTGATCATGACTCCCACAGGCTATTACTGCAGCAACTGCGGGTCTTCACTAGCCATCGAAATCCGGTAGTGAAGAAAGGAGGTGTTGATCATGACTAAGCCCAAGTCCCGCGCTGAGCTCAACAACCCCCAGGGAGGTGGCGGCGAGGAAAGGAAAAAAGGTGAATACAGTGAACGCTTAGAAAATGTGGCCGACAGTGACCTGGAGACAGTAAGCGGCGGTGTAGTCCGGCCCTGGTGTGACAAGTGCGGCAGCCCACTGGTTGGTTTTTCTAGTCGCTGCAGCAACCCGAATTGCAAGTGAGTCATCGGCTCTGTTGCGCTCCATTGACTGCGAGTCCCTAAGCTTTAGCCTGGGGACTCTTTTTGTCCATAGGCCAACCCGAAAGCCAAATGGTGGCAGGATTACTGCCCCTTTTGGAGTACTGCAGGATAACAAGGCTCGCTTCTACTAGTGCTGCCAAATCTGGACAAGGCCGGGTGATGATCATGTGGCGAAAATGGTTGGTTCTAGGTGTCCTGGTTGTTCTTTTGGCCTCCTCGGCTATCTGCGAAGCCTCCGCGGCGGTGCCGCTTCACTGGATGAGGTACACGACCGCCGATGGTTTAGTATCCTTTGAATACCCCAGCGGCTGGCTGGTGGTGGAAACAGAATCGGGCTTCATGATCCACGACGAGTATGATAGTCAACAGCTTTGGCTGGTCCCGCTGCCGTACCAGCGGAGCTGGAGCGCCAAAGAGCACGCCGATTACTTCCTCGGCCTCCTTCAAGCGGAGAACCCCGACGTGTACGGAGGGGATTGGCAGTCAGATCAATCCGGGGACATGATCCTGATGGAACTGATCTATGGGCGCGGGCCCAATACTGCTTTGGGTTACGCGCTGATCATAAAGGACAATGAGTACCAGCAGGCCCTGTGGCTCCACTACTTGGCCTATCTGGACTTGTTCGATGAAGACCGGGCCCTGTCCATCCTGGGGGACTTCGTCGACTCGCTGGCCCTGATGCCAGACTATCCATCTCCAGCGGCGGACGATTCCAGGATGGCCCGCATCAACAGGAACGTCGATGGGTTCCTGTTTGTCTTGGAATTTTCCCTGGGAAATCCCCTGTCCCTGGCGGAAGAAAACAGGATCTCGGAAGGATTGCGACGCATTTTCAGGGGATATTCCGATGAAGAGCTGACTGAATATGATGATTATCCCTTCTATGCCGCCTTTATCTGGGCCATGGAGGATCAAGCAGAACTCGCGGACCTGCAGATGGAGCTGGAGGCGGCAGCGTGGGAATGGGTGGAAGAGAGAGGTTTGAGCGATCCCATCATCAGCTTGATTCGCACAGCCCTGCTGGAGGCAGATAACATCCTCATTCCAGGTAAGGCGCCCCTTACAGAGGTCGCGGCCGCAGCCTATGCAGAACTATATGTCTTCGCTGAACACCTGGGAAGCGGCGGCGCTCCTGACCTTGGGTTCATCTCGGAAAGAAGGGTTGAGGAGGTTAGGGCGCAGCTTGTGGACACTTGGGGGCATCTGACCCAGGAAGAAAGGGAGCAGGTGCTGCAGCTTCCCGCGGTCTGGACCGCGCTGCGCAGGGCCATCAGCCTGGGAGGTGCACAGGACCGCGCCTATGCCCTCCAGGTCATCAACAGCGCTGCTCCACAGTTTGCCAGCCGCGGGGCCTGGTATGCCGACTCCCACGACCCCATTCAGTGGCTGGACTACCAAAGAACGCAGGGGGTTGCCAAGAAGACCTTCGACTATTTCAGGTGGTCCCTGGGTTACCACAACGCTATCTACGGCTTCTAAACCTGACCAAGAGGGGGCTCAGCGCCTAGTGCGCTGGGCCCCCTTTTCTGCAAGAGCAAGCCAGTCACTCAATAATCAACGTTCACGCCCCGGGCCTGCAGCTCGCTGATGGTTTCCGCCCAGTTCGGCTGTGCTCCTCCTTCAGGTTCGTTTTCCCGGACATCTACATAACCCAGATTGGGCAGGGATAAAAGGACCTCTATCTCCCCGAGGCGGTTTCCGCTTAACTCCACAAACTGAAGGCTGGTTATGCTGCCCAGGGCGCTGTTCTCACTGATTTTGGTCCGGGTTAACTCCAGTCTCCTTAAGGTTGTCAAAGCGGCCAAGGGGCTGATGTCCTCCAGATTGGGGAGGTCCGACAGGCTAAGGAACTCCAACTCGGACAAGCTGGCTACAGCACCGAGGTCACTGAGTTCCTCGTTACCGGAGAGATGCAAAGACGTAACACTGGTCAGCTGAGCCAGGGGACTGAGATCACTGAGCCGGTTGTTGCTTAGGTTCAAGTATTCCAGTCGCGGCAGGCCAGAAAGCAAGCTGAGGTCGCTGATGTGATTCCCGGAAAGATCGAGATAGTACAGGCGGGGCAGATCGCTTAGAGCCGGGGCTTGGATCGCATTGCCGGCCGCGAGAATCACTGTCAGATTCTTGATCAAAGAAAGAGGATGGATATCCTTGATTCTGTTCCTGCCCAGGGACACGAGCTCCAAACCGGTCAAAGTCGCTAACGGACCGACGTCCTCAATCGCATTTCCTTCCAGACTGAGCCAGGATAGACTGCTGAGACCGGACAGGGGACTGAGATCGCTGATCTCGTTGTCATCTAAATAAAGATCCTGCAGCTCATGCAGGTGGGCTAAGGGGCCCAGATCGCTGATCTTGTTCCCGCTCAACCACAGATACCTGAGGTTCACCAGCTGCTCCAGCCCTCCCAAGTCGGTGATGCCCTGGTTCTCCGCACGGAGGTCGGTTATGCTGCGCAGATCATCTGGGCTCAGGGCGCCGTCGGGCTTTTGCACAGCTCTCCGCACTGCTTCTTCCAAAGCGGGATCCCGGAAAAGCTCATCTCCCTGGTGTTCTTGTCCAGCCGCGGCAGCCAGCGGCTGAGTGATGCTAACGGCCGAAAGGAAAAAAACTAGCAGCAGCAAGAAACAAAGCCATCCCTGAAGCGGCGCCTTACCAATCCTGCGGGTCTTCATCACTGGGATCCTCCTCTGTTGTAGAATTCTCTTCCCCCAAAGCGCGGCTGCACCCAAGCCTTTCCAGACCTCTTTCACATTATTTCCCAAATTCCTGCTGCCAGTGGCCGCGGAACGGGTCTGATGTGACAGTTCAACACTACCTCGCAGCATACGGGGGGAGATCCGCTCCAGTCATGTTTTTGCACAAGACAGAGGTTAGCGCTCTCCCCTTTCCCGTGACCGCCAGTTGGGTTTGCAGGCCAACTTCGCCTTAACCGGCCCAGATTCCTTTGCCAGTGCTGTGTCGCCAGAAGGTAACTTAAAAGGTAACCGCTGGTGGGTTCAGCTCAGAAGGAACGGTCCGTATTTTATAGTAGTGCTAACGTGAAATGGAAGGTCCCGACAATGCACAAGGGTTAAGAAGGCGAAGACTGTGCTCATCAAGGGGTTATCGGTAGTGGGACGCCTGTTCGGTCTGGAGCTGGCACTTCCCGCCCTCGGCAAGTTCTGGACCCATTCAGCCCTGAGGAACGATGGCGTGATACTGGGGGCATACCTATCCCAGAAATCCCCGCAGCGGCCTGTGGGGATAGCCCTCTTAACGCTCAAAGAGGGGCTGTTCAACGGCTTTCTGCTGCCACTACCTGTCCATGTCAGTACCCAATGTTTGTACGTCCTGCCACTGCAGGAAGGGGCGGCATGCTCTGTTTGCGGGCACAGCGAGGGAAACATCTAGAAAGGGGGATAACCATGAGTGTGGACAAGGTAGGGAAAGGCCAACGGGAGGAGCTTTCCGAGCGGGAGCTGGAAGCAGTGAGCGGTGGCGAAGAGTTTTTCGTGAAGCCTGTAGACCCGAAAAAGTGCTTAACCTGCGGAGAGCCCCTAAGTTTCAGTCCCACAGGCTTCCGCTGCAACAAATGCGGGTATGAGCTGAAAATCGAGTTTGTGGATGGAGGAGGTGCGGGCCAGGGGTATGCCTAAATCCCCTGCTGACCTCACTCGTTCACAGGGTGAAGGCGGCGAGGAAAGGAAAAAGGGAATACAGTGAATGGATAGAAAATCCCGGTGCGATTTGTGCAATTCGGTATTTGTCGCTTATTCTCTACCCAGAAACCTGTGGGCTATCAACCACAAAAACCGAGGGAAAACGGCCATACACACGGACGGGAGGTGTCTCGAATGAGTCTGTCCAAAACCCCTGCTGACCTCAACAACCCCCAGGTTGGAAATCGTGGCGAGGAACAAGGCGAACAGGCCAAAGCAGTGCCCGATAGCGACCTGGCGGAGGTGACCGGCGGTGTGAAACAACCTATGTGCCCCAAGTGCGATCACACGCTGGACCTTTTGGGGCGCTGCCCCAACCCGAATTGTCCCGGAAAGAAGTAAGTTACTGGACATCTCGACCCCAAAACAGCATCAAAACACGGTGCAGTGCGCTCTTGCGGACGGGTGATCTACCCGTCCGTCCGCGTGTAGGCAGGGTAATAACAAAAAACTGACACCCACTTCCAAAGGATGTCAGTTCCGGACGCAACTTTCATGGTTTTTGTAGATGGCGGCCCCGGCAGGAATCGAACCTGCGACACATGGTTTAGGAAACCACTGCTCTATCCCCTGAGCTACGGGGCCAGTTCCCTAGTATTATACCACACCGGATTCAGTTATACAATCACCTGTCTGGTTTCGACCCTATCTGGTCCGCAGATCCTGGATCCTGTCGGAGGCCATCCGCTTCAGGCGGGGATCCCCCCCGCTCATGGTGGCCGCCGCATGGAAGTTGCGGAAGGCTTCGCCCTGATGGCCCAGCCTCAGATCCAGCTCACCGAGGATCAAATACAGCCGCTGGTCCCCCGCGGCACTGCGGGCGGTGGTGGACAGGGATTCGGCGAAATACATGCGGGCCTTTTCCGCGGCCTGCAGCGCAAGCTCCCTGGCCCCTAAGTCTTCGTAGATCCATACCAGGCGCAGCCAGAGATTGCCCCACAGATCAGAGGAAGCGCCGATCACTTCGTAAGTGCGCATGGCCAGATAATAGGAGATGATGGCCTCGTGGATGGTGCGGGGCACGCTGAACTCAAACGCTGCCCCCCCGGGGTTTGCTCCGCTGGCCGCTTTCCATTTCAGCGCCGCCCGTTCCGAAACCCGGTTATACAGCCGCTCCGGGTAGGCAAACAGACAGTGGGGACACACCCAGAAATAGTAATAATTGGGCTCGAAGTTGCGGTAGATGTTGCGGAAGTCGGGCTTCTGCTCCGCGAGCTGCAGCCGGGAAACCCTAACCCGCATCCCGGTAAATGGATGGCCGCAGGCGCGGCAGTTCACCTCCACGGGAAAGACAAGCTCACCGTATTCCACAGGTACACTGCCCTCAAAGACGGGATGGCCCTCCGGAAGGAAATCGGCGGGTACTAGCTGTTCGCCCCTTTCCTCCTGGCGCCCCTGGATAAAGACCAGCCCTTCGGTTTGCGGAACCTGCAGGGCCAGTTCCCGGAGCAACGCCAAGGCGATGCCGGGCTGCCTGGCAGCCACTTCCCGGAGGTTTTCCTTGGTCAAGATGAGGGCCTTAAGCTCTGTGGCGCAAAGGGCGGTGTAGCTATGCTCCCTTTCCTGGAAGAAAGCCACGGCACCCAAAAACCCCCCGGGGCCCAAAGCCACCTGGTTCGGCCCCTGGGTGGCCAGGGCTTTGCCCTCGAGGATCACGTAAGCCGCAGCGGCAGGTTCGCCCGCGGAAAAGAGGATCGTGCCTTTGGGAAAGCTTTGGATGTGCTGCACAGTCACCTAGCTCATTCCTTTTTTCATGCTATCCCTGCACTCATTCTACATCCCCAAAGAAAATCCTGTACGAATCGAGTAGGTAGCCGCTAGGTGATCAGCCTAGCGGCTTTCCTCTCACAGAAC
>ERZ773359.417-NODE-417-length-60887-cov-9.722367_pt1 | contig 60887 bp, 57 predicted proteins | sample MGYA00374955_ERZ773359 | MGnify/ENA primary metagenome ERZ773359 (study PRJEB29098, sample SAMN04486028) | biogas fermenter metagenome | study: EMG produced TPA metagenomics assembly of the Biogas fermentation microbial communities from Germany - Plant 4 DNA1... | reverse complement strand
ACTGTTCCTTTTACCATTTAAAACATTCCTCCAATACAACAATTTAATAGATGAATCCTATGTATCATCTACTTGTACTTCAGTCTATCACAATATATATGTCCTTGTCAATTAATATTCCCCACAAAAAGATTAAATATACCTTAAATTTTTAACCTTTTTAAGGCAAACATACGAAATGTATTCTCTCTGATCTTTTGTTAGGAGCTTTAAAAGAAAAACCATCATAGGAATAGATTTGAGAAAAGCCAGCCATATCTAATATATCAATGACTTCTTCTAACTTATAAGCCTTTTCCAAATGGTCTTCATGGAATCTCCTAAAGAGTCCATTCTGCTCTTTAACAAAAAATGTTAAATAAAAATGAGAGATATTATCTTTACAATCAAAATAATTCTGCCATACATAGAAGATATCTTCCCTGTCTTCTATAAAGGTATTATCTCCAATTATTTCCTTAAGTTTATAATAGGAGTTTATATCGAATATAAAAATCCCATTTTGGCTGAGATGCTCCCTTACATTTCTAAATGTTTTTAACAAATGTTCTTTCTCTATTATATAATTTATACTATCGCATAGGCATATGATTAAATCGAATTCTTTATTGATTTTAAAATCTATCATATTTTGATTTAATAGGGTGACATTTTTAAACTGGTTCAACTTATTATAAGCAATGCTTAACATATCTGATGATAAATCGAAACAGGTTAAATCGTAGCCATCCTTGGCAAAGTAGTAGGATATATTCCCAGTTCCACAAGCCATTTCCAATATGGATTTTGGATTTTTATTGTATTTATCTAATATCAGCTTGATATAAGAGTACCAATTTTCATAATCTACATCTGTCATCAAACTATCGTATATAAATGCAAAATCCCCATACAACTATATGTCCCCCTTATCTTCCTCTAACTCTTATCCTTATCCTTCATTTGCCTTTTTCTTACTGTTATCAATCCCCCAATTCTGCCTGATTCTTTAGCCGTCAATCCACCCCAACCTACTTCCTTGATTTTATCCATTAACCCAAGTTCTTCTGCTATTTCATATTTCAACTTATCTTCTAGGGTTTCTTTTTTCTTTTTCTTAGTTCTTTTCTTATTCTTTGCCACATCAATCCCTCCTAAATTCTATTATTAGTTAGGAGGGTTAGTTTTATTCTATAAAAAGAATATAATATAGTTCCAGCCTATAAAAATTAATATAAATATCCATATTGGAATTCTATCCCATTTATTCATCTTAGTCCTTCTTCTGATATTGATAAATAGCCCATCATATGTATTATTAAAAGCTTGGGAGAGGGTTTTACTAGCTGGCATCCGTTTTATAAATAGAATAAGTAAAATTCCTGCAATGAAAGCCAGTACAGCTAAAGGTATTAAACCATAAAATAAAGCATCCATATCTGACACAGTTATATTCATGCCTTTTAAGCTTTGTTCATAATCACTCAACTTATTTAAGCCATATCCTAACACCAAGGCAATAGTATTATTTACCGTATGGCCTATTATTCCTGTTAAGATTGAATTAGTCTTAATAACTATTATTCCAAATATAAGGCCCAAAAAAATTGGTCCTAATAAATTCTGTACATTAAAGTGGAACATGCCAAATAAGATTGCGGAATATATAATGGCCTTTTTCCTACCTAATGTTTCATAAGAATTCATTATTAAGCCCCTAAACATTACTTCCTCACATATACCAGGGCTTAAAGCTATAACTAAAAAGCTTACTAAAAATTCATTTAAGTTAGTTGGTAAAGGAACAGTATTAGGTATTATCTTGCCAAATCTACTTATGATTATAATTCCTATATAATTTAAAAACACTGCTATTGGATATGCTAAAATCACTATTATTATTGTATATATAATTTGTGACAAGCTTATCCCATTTAATCTTAAGACCCTTTTTATAGAATGGCCCCTTATTATTATAAATGTTAGAATGGGGACTAATACAATCAAGTATTCAGTTATTAAAAGGCCAGAGTATAAGTCCCTTTGCTGAACTTTTGCCCCTACTGTAAGCAGTAGCAAAGCTACTATCAAAAACAACATATTAGTTGCCAATATTGATTGGTTTTTCCTATTTCCTAACAATAAACATCCCTACTTTATAAAATATTATCAAATATTAATAGACTATAGATAAAAGCTCAAGGTTTAATCATCAAATGTAAAAATATAGGGTGTATTCCTATAGTAGTCGCCATAATCCAGCCCATAACCTACTATGAAAACGTCGGGAATTATAAAGCCTACATAATCGGGAGATATATTAACCTTTCTTCTACTTGGCTTATCAAGCATGACACACACCTTGATAGATTCGGGATTTTTCTTAGCTATATAATCTACAACCTTACTCATGGTGTAGCCAGAATCCATAATGTCATCTACTATTAGTACGTGTTTATTCTCAACATCCACCCTAATGTCAGCAATTATGTCTACTTTTCCAGAAGAAACCTCTTCATGTCCATAACTTGAAGTTATCATAAAATCGATATTTACCGGCACCTGGATACTGCGAACTAAATCTGCTGCAAAGACAAAACTCCCTCTCAGCAGGGATATGATTATTATATCTTTACCGGCATAGTCGCTAGTTATTTCCTTACCCAGTTCTTCGACTCTCTTAGATATTTTTTCTGCATCAAACAATATTCTTTGCTTTTTGTTCATCTCCAAATCCTTTACCTCCCTCGTCAATTATCTGTATTTACTAATTAATATTCGTTTAATCTCCCTTAATTCTACCAATATCTTGTTTAGAGTATATTGCAAACTTATAAGTATTGTTATAATTGTAATGATGATAACTACCTTTAGATTCATCTATACTCTCCTTAAATATTATTGTTTTAAGTAAAGTTAGATCATATTGTGTAGATTATATCATAAAACATGTCCTAGAGAAAAGTAAAATAGTGTATATTCTATTATAATTTCTTTCAATTTCACACAAAAAAATAACCATACCTTTCTATTATTTATAGAGATTATAATAAAAAAGCATGGTTATCTAAGGATTGTATGTACTCACTATCTAGTCTAAGCTATACTTTTCTTCTTTATACATTTTCCTCAGCGGCCTTCAATCTATTATTATCATTTTCAATATATTCTAGCCTTGAAATAGATACTTCGTAGGCTACTTTTGTTTCTACTTCCCCATTGCTGTACTTTTTTTGATATTCCCTACTCTGTATTCTTCCCCATATCTTTATATGGTCTCCTACTAATAGTTTTTCACAAAATCTTGCATTCCTTCCCCAGGCAATACAGGGTAAATAATCGGACTTATTATAAGCTCTGTTAACCGCAATTAATAGATCGGTAATTTCCCTTCCAAAAGGGGTAGTTCTGTAGATTGGCTGTTTGCAAATAAATCCATCTAAAAATATCTCATTAGGTGATTTTAATAGTTCCTTTATTTCCTCTTCATCCTCTATTAACCTTATATCTCTTGTAAATACTGTCAATAACAGTTTACTACTATTTTCTATATAACGATTATAAGAACGTAATTGTCCAAATATTTGAACGTAAGATCCTATGGACAAGGTCATATCCACCATTAAGCGTTCAGAAATGGTTACAGGCAGAATATCAACAGAATTGCTCAACCTAGGAACTTCAAGAAAAAAATTATAAAAGCCTTCTCCATACATTTCGTGGCTAAATTCTAATTCGCTATATACCTTTCCGACAACTTCTACTACATTCGTATCAATTTTTCCCTTAACCACAGATACATCTCCCCCTTATTCTTATGTAATCCATAATCTATAACTATATTTATTCCTTAAATCCTAGTATTATGATAAAATAGAATCCTTTTTTGTTATTTAATACATAGGCAATTATAGATTATTCTTCCTTAGTATAGGATTTGATAATATTTTATCAAATCTCTTTGACTTTTACCAGCCATTTTTAAAGGCTAGTTTATAAAATCTCTATTCTTTTTGAAGCAACCCTTATCGATATCAATAAAAGATCACTACTTTCAACCTATCTATTGCTTTGTTAAGCCATTTACTGAGTAAAATAATTTTCCGGACTGTATTTCTTCCTTAAAACATCAAGCCCTATATATTTCTCACTAATTTCTTGTTTATCCATATATAATAAATAATTTTTTAACATAGAGTTTGATATTTTAACAACCCTCTGAGAAAGAGGGCTGTGATGGCTATATCAAAAAGAATATTTAGTTTATTATTAATAATTTTATTCATTGAGTTTTTGCCTGCCTGTATTATCTATATAGAAATTATCTTTATATATGAGTTCCGAAATAGGTACTATTTCAAATCCTTCAGCTTGCAATTTTTCGATTATTATAGGCAAGAAATCTAAAACGTATTTAGCATTATTATGGAATAACACTATTGAACCATTTTTTACATTCCTAGTTACTCTATCTACAACAGGTTGAACTCCTAACTCCTTCCAATCTAAAGAGTCTACATCCCACTGGATTACATAATAACCATTTTCTCTACATAGATTGATTACCCTATCGTCATAATCACCAAAAGGAGGTCTAAAAAGGATAGGCTTTTCATTTATCAATTTTTCAATTTTTTCCCCAGTTATATTTAACTCCTTAACTATTTCTTCATCAGATAACTTGGTCATATATGGATGATTAGTCGAGTGATTACCTACATCATGCCCTCTTTTATATATCTCTTTAACATGTTCAGGATGTTTATCTACCCAAAAACCAACCAGGAAAAAGCTAGATTTTATATTGTACCTATCCAATATATCCAATATGCCCAGGGTATAATCGTCTCCCCAAGCAGCATCGAAACTAATTGCTATTTTCTTCTCTTCAGTTTCTACACTATAGATGGGCAATTCCTTTCTATGGGAAAATACTTCCAGTATATTTGTATTTGTTTTGATACTAGTATAAGAGATGGAAATGGCTAAAACGAATAATATAATTAATAATCTAAAAAGAATATTGTCTTTCCTATAAGTTCTGTTCAATATATCACCTCCATAAATCCCTATAATACAATTTATTCTAAAGATCCATTATTATTACCTGCAAATAAATCCTACAACTTCTATTTGGTTGACAAGTAATGGAGAGTTAAAGCTATAAGTAAAAAGTACATAATTATACTATTAATATTATTGTTACTATAAGTATATGAATAATTCTTTATAATTCTTTACAGATTAGTCATAGTAAAAATAGTTCCAACTATTTCAAGAATAATTTGATTTAAAAAGGTTATATTATTAATGCAACGACTTAAATATGTTGTTGTAAGGAGGAGAAAAATGGCTAATAATAATAAAATATTAGTCCCAGAAGCAAGGCAAGCCCTTGAGCAGATGAAGTTAGAAATTGCTAATGAATTAGGAATAACCAACTATAATAGTATAGATAAAGGTGAACTCCCATCTAGAATGAATGGATATGTAGGCGGCTATATGGTTAAACGCTTGGTAGAAACTGCTCAACAACAAATGGCTGGTAAATAACCCTTAGAGGTAAGTGATTTATCACTTACCTCTTAATTTATGGTATAATTTAATGAGAATATATTTATTTCAGTGAGGTGTTTATTATGTTTGCAGAAAACACAGAAGAATTAGCTCAAAACAAGTTGCTTTTATTATATATGATTGATAAATCAGAAAAGCCTTTGGCTAATAAAGAGATAACCGAATTTGTCTTAGAAAAGAATTATATGAACTATTTTCTTATCCAGCAATATTTATCCGAACTTATACAGGCAAATTTTATTGAATATTTGGATAGAGACAATAAGGACTTATATTATATATTAGATAAAGGCAAAGCTACCCTGTCCTATTTTGAAGATAGGATTCCAAAAAAGATAAAAGAAGAAATAATAAATAAATTTATGGAATTGAAAGGGCAGGAAAAAAAATCAACCCAGATATTAGGCGATTATTACCAAAAAGAGGATGGTCAGTTCATGGTTAACTTAAAACTTGTGGAAAAGGATGAAGCCCTTTTTAGCCTATATATAAATGTAGCTACTATCGAACAAGCAAAAAAAATTTGCTCCACATGGGAAAAAAACACCGAATATATTTACAAAAATATGTTAAATATGTTGGTAGGCGAAAAAATTGCTTCAATTGAGGAGTAAAATCCCATTGGGCTCCTTCCCAACTTCTATGTTCTTTATTACTCTATTCCTATCCATATGGAATAGAGTCAATCTATTGGTGGATATATTCGTTATATAGAGTATTTGCCCCCTATTCCATTCAATTTGATTAGGCATCCCTTCTAGATAGGTTTTACTTAATAAATTTTTTTTCTCTATATCAACCCTATATAAGCAACCATCCTCCATGCTGGTGGTAAAAATAATTTCCCTATCGTTAATTTTTAACATATTACTTAGAATCCCTTCCATTTCCATCCGATCTTCTTCTTTGTAACTTTCTAGGTTTACAATGGATATATTACTACTATTTATTAGGCCATTGTTGACATTAGATAATATATATATTTTATTTTGTAAAATACTAACCTTAACAGGGTTATTTTTTAATTTTATAGTCCTGTGCCCCCGGCTATTCAAATTTATTATATCCATGCTATATCCATTGCTATTGACTACATAGATATCATTGTTAATTTCATCTATTTCTATATGGGTAGGTTTTTCGCCTACGGGAATATTCTCCGCTAGTGTAAAGGTATCCTCTTCTATTATGGATATGGAATTGGAATCGGTGTTGGCTATAAATAGGTAATCATTAAAATGCTTTATACAGGTAGGGCAACTGCCAACAGCTAAAGTATCTATTAGTATCCTGTTTTTTAAATCCAATTTAAATACCGAATGATCATAGATATTGGTACAATAGATGTATCCTTGATTGGATACCAGGTCATATGGACCTATTGGTTCACCCTTTAGCCCTATGGTCTTATTATAGTTTACATGGGGAATTGCCTTTAAATCTATGAACTCTATTTTTCCATCGTCAAAATCTATAAAAGTTAAAGTATCCTCGCCCGTATTTGCTACTAACGCCTTGCCCTTTAACGACAATTTTTCACCTCCATCCATTATATATAAGTTAATCTATGCTTTATAATGGATTTCGGTGAATGGTTTTTATCTCTTTAGAATTCTACTGGCTAGCAAAGGCTTTTTGATGTATAAATTTCTTCTTTTAACCTCTACTATCAATTGGTTGAATATACAAACCCTCTTTTTATACTCCTCATCATCAAGAATATCAGATAGTTTTTTTATTCTTCCCATTTCTTCTAAAGTAAATTCTATCAACTGTTCATCAGTTAAATAGGTATAGGTTATTAATTTCCCCTTTTCCATAAAAAAACCTCCCATAGAATGTATATTCTATAGGGAGGCAAGATATACTAGCTATTTCTCAGTATCAGTTTTCTAATGTCCCCAATTAGATATAAGGAGCCGCTAAAAACTATTAAATCTCCTTCCTGAGCCATTTCATAAGCCTTGTCTACGGCCATTTTCATGTCCTTTTCAATAATAGTATTATCATTATATTTGTTTATTACTTTTTCTAAGTCCTCCGCATCCATTTTTCGAGGCATGTTTACTTCAGTAATAACAATTTTATCTGCTAAAGGAGCTAAGGTCTTGATTATACTTTCTACATCCTTATCCTTTAATATAGCCATTCCAAGAATCAATTTATCATATTGGAAAAGTTTTAGACTCCTAGCCAAGGTTTTAGCTCCTTGTAGATTGTGAGCTCCATCGATTAAAAAGATTGGTTTCCTCTTTAATACTTCCAAACGGCCTGGCCATCTAGCATTTTTTAACCCCCTTCTTATCTCTTCCTCATGGAGCTGGATTATCCCCTTATCCTTTAAAACTAAAACTGTCATTAAGGCTAAACAAGCATTGTATATCTGATGTTGACCTATTAAACTGATTTCTAATTCTTTGTATAGCTTATCCTCATACTTAAAATTAAAAATTCCGCCTCTATCTCCTAATTGGGTTATTTCCATCTGATTCATAGGGCAAACAAAAAATTCTGCCCTTTTATCCCTTGCTACCCTTTCTATTGTTTTAAGGGCTTCTTCTTCTTGAGGATAGGAGATTACAAGTCCATTTTCCTTAATTATACCAGCCTTTTCATAAGCAATTTTTTCTAATGTATCCCCCAATACATCGGTATGGTCGTAATCTATAGTAGTTATGACAGATACACAAGAATCCTCAATAACATTAGTAGAGTCAGACCTTCCACCTAATCCTACTTCCAATACCACTAAGTCCACTTTTTCTTCTTTAAAATATACAAAGGCAATAGCAGTAATTATTTCAAAAGTGGTAGGGTGTTCATAGCCTTCCTCTAACATTATTTCTATTTTTTCCTTAACCATTTTAGTTATTTGGGCCAACCTATCATCGGGAATATCTTCTCCATTTATGGAGATTCTCTCATTAAACCTTTCCAAGTAGGGGGATGTAAATAATCCAACCCTATAGCCTGCTTCTTTTAATATAGTGGCTATAAACGAAGAAGTAGAACCCTTACCATTGGTCCCAGCCACATGGACATACTTCAAATCCATGTGGGGGTTTCCAAGCAAATCTAATAACTTTCCTATTACATCTAAACCTAATCTTGAACCAAATTTATTTTTATCATTTATATAATTTAAAGCCTCTATATAGTTCATGTTCTTCCCTCGCCTCTGTTTATTTTAGAGGTGGAAAATCCACCCTAGATATTATTTGCTGGATTTTAAGTCCTCTAATCGCTCCAATACCTTCTCCAGCATATCCTGATATTTTTTCTCCTTATCCCTTTCCTTTTCTACAATTTCTCTTGGCGCCTTCTCAACGAAACCTTTGTTAGATAGCTTTCCTCTAACCCTCTTTAATTCCCCTTCTAATTTTTCCTTTTCCTTTTCCAACCTTTCTATTTCCTTATCTAAATCTATTAAATCCTTTAACGGAATGAGTATTTCACATTTATCCAATACAACAGACATATTGGCATCATCCAAATGAGCATTGTCTTTTTGAATCACGATATTTTCCCCACCTGCTAGATTTGTGAAATACCTTCTACCATAATCTATAATATCTTTAATTTTTTCATCCTCTGTTACAAATATCAAAGTAGCCTTCTTGGATGGAGCTATATTCATCTCTTGTCTTGCGTTTCTAATACCCTTTATAGCTTCCATTATATAGGCCATCTTCTTTTCTGCATCTAAGTTCTCCATACTTTCATCGTACTTAGGCCAAGAACTTACAATTAAAGCCTCTTTTCTTTCGGGCAAATGCCTCCATATCTCTTCTGTTATAAAAGGCATAAAGGGATGGAGTAATTTTAATATATTCTCTAATACATATAGCAATACTTTTTGAGCTGTCTGATTACTTAAAATATCATCTCCATATAATCTAGGCTTAACCATTTCAATATACCAGTCACAATACTCATCCCAGATAAAATCATATATCTTTTGGGCTGCCATTCCTATTTCATATTTGTCTAGGTTTTCCGTTACCTCTTTTATAACCCTATTTATTCTAGATAATATCCATTTATCCTCTTCTTCTAACAGTCTAGGATCCAATTTTTCCAAAGCTATTTCTTCATCTAAATTCATCAGCACAAATCTTGTAGCATTCCATAATTTATTGGCAAAGTTTCTATTGGCTTCTACTCTTTCCATATAGAATCTCATATCGTTTCCAGGCGTATTTCCGGTAACCAGTGTAAATCTTAAAGCATCAGCACCATATTCTTCAATTACATCTAAAGGATCGATACCATTTCCTAAGGATTTACTCATTTTTCTACCTTCTGAATCCCTTACAAGCCCTGTTAAAAAAACATCTTTAAAAGGTACTTCTCCCGTTTGCTCTATACTTGAAAATACCATCCTTACTACCCAAAAGAAAATAATATCGTATCCCGTTACCAAAACATCAGTTGGGAAGAAGTATTTTAGCTCCTCCGTTTCCTCTGGCCAACCTAGAGTTGAGAAGGGCCATAGGGCTGATGAAAACCAAGTATCCAATGTATCTGGATCCTGATATATATTAGTACTATTGCACTTTGTACACTTATCAGGTTTTTCTCTAGATACCATTATCTCATCACAGTCTTCACAATAATATACGGGTAGCCTATGTCCCCACCATAATTGCCTTGAGATACACCAATCCTTTATTTCTTCCAACCAATGGGTATAGATCTTTCCAAACCTTTCTGGAATGAATCTTAATTTCCCTTCCTTATAAGCATCTAAAGCCGGCTTAGCTAAAGGCTCCATCTTCACAAACCACTGTTTAGAAATCAATGGTTCTACAACGGTTTTACACCTTTCACAATGACCAACGCTATGCTCATGGTCTTTTACTTCTACCAAGTAACCTTCTTCTTTGAGATCTTCCACAATCTTCTTCCTAGCCTCATATCTATCTAATCCATTATATTTTCCACCATTTTCATTGATAGTTCCATCCTCATTCATTATTATATATTGGCCTAAATTGTGTCTTTCCCCTACCTCAAAATCGTTTGGATCATGGGAAGGAGTTATTTTAACCGCTCCAGAACCAAAGTCCATCTCCACATAATCATCAGCAATTATTGGTATTTCTCTATTTACTAAGGGAAGAATGGCAGTTTTTCCAATTAGGTCTACATACCTTTCATCCTTTGGATTTACGGCAATGGCCAAGTCTCCCAACATGGTCTCAGGTCTTGTAGTAGCTATAACTATAAAGCTATCTTCACCCTTAATTGGATATCTTATATGCCAAATGTGGCCTTTAGTCTCCTCATGGTCTACCTCTGCATCTGATATAGCAGTTTTACAATTTGGACACCAGTTGATTATCCTGTCCCCTCTATATATTAAGCCTTTTTCATAAAGTCTTAAAAATACCTCTTCTACTGCATTACTCAAACTCTCATCTAAGGTGAACCTTTCTCTACTCCAGTCACAAGATACCCCTAGTTTTTCCAATTGGTTATTTATATTTCCTCCATATTTTTTGGTCCATTCCCAGGCTTCTTTTATAAAATTTTCTCTGCCTAGCTCTTCTTTGCTCTTTCCCTCTGATCTAATTTTTTCTACTACCTTGGCCTCTGTTGAAATACTTGCATGATCCGTTCCCGGTAACCATAATACCTCATAGCCTTCCATCCTCTTCCAACGGATTAATATATCTTGAATGGTATTATTCAGTGCATGCCCCATATGCAAGTTCCCAGTAACATTTGGAGGAGGCATCATAATGGTATAGGGTTCTTTATCCTCGTTTATATGGGCTTTGAAGTATTCCCCTTCCTTCCAAAACTTATATAATCTATCTTCAAAGTCTTTAGGGTTATAGGTCTTCGGTAAATTTTCTGTCATTATTTAAACCTCCTTATCATTTCTCTTGTAATAAAAAAACCTCCATCCTTAAAGCATAAGGACGAAGGAAACTCCGCGGTACCACCTTAATTCCATAAGTATATTATGGCACTTGATACTGTTAACGGTGGAACCGTTCTAGCCTACTATTTTTCAGCTAGAATACTTAGAAGCTACCTTCAGTAATCATTGCCTATAAAAGCCTCTCAGCCAAGGGCTTTCTTTCTGTATAGGATAATTACCTACTCCTCTTCTTCATCGTATTATATGTCATTGTTAGCAATTATTATACTGATAATACATTATTTTGTCAATAAATCAAATATAGTTTCTACTATCCTTAGATAGGAATATAATTAAGTAATTTACAAATGCCAGTAAGTTTATAGCCACAGTAAGTAAAACTAGTAACTTAGTTATATTAGGACCGGGAAAATCAAAGGCGATAGAAAGAATCGCCATGTAAAAGGAAAAGGTAGCGATCTTTCCATACTTATTAGAAGGAAGGACCTTATTACCCTTCATAAGGTATAGTATAAAACCACCTATTATCATTAAACCTTCCTTTGCCCCCATTATGATTAGCACCCAATAAGGTATAAGATCTGCTGTAGTAAAGCTAATCAGTACTGCAAAGGTCATCAATTTATCTGCTAATGGATCTAAAACTGCTCCTAGCTTAGTTTTCAAGTCATACTTTCTAGCAATATATCCATCTAAAACGTCGGATATACCGGCTATTATGTATACAATTGCTGCATAGATTAGGCGGTTTTTCTTAACAGAATAAAAGATTATCAAGTAGATAGGAACTAGCAAGATCCTCAATAGAGTTAGTATATTAGGAATATTCATACCACAACCTCTTTTCAATAATCTATTTAGGTTAAAACCCTATCCTAATTCTATTATTAGTTTATTCAACTATCTATATTTATTTGTAACTAAAATTCTCAACAAGAATATTATAACTATAAAGACTGCTTATCATATTTATAATATTATAGGAGGGATATATTTGTCAAAGGTTTTTAAGATTATATCCTTATTTCTGATATTGACTCTGATAATAGCCATCAGTTTAACCGGTTGTAAAAAAAGTGAATTACAGAAGGTTAGATTAATTGAAGTTACCCATTCTTTATTTTATACCCCTCAATATGTAGCAATAACTCAAGGTTTCTTTGAGGAAGAAGGCCTTGAAATTGAGCTTACTGATGGAAAAGGTGCCGACAAGTGTATGGCTGCCCTATTAAGCGGGGAAGCAGACATTGCCTTCATGGGACCAGAGGCTTCTGTATACGTATATGTTCAAGGTAGAGAGGATTACGCTATAAACTTTGCCCAATTGACTCAAAGGGACGGCTCTTTTCTAGTAGCGCGAGAACCCGATCCAGATTTCACATTTGAAAAACTTAGAGGAAAAGAGGTCTTAGGTGGGAGAAAGGGCGGCATGCCTTATATGACCTTAGAATATGTAGTCAAAAAACACGGGCTTACTCCAGGAGTAGATGTGAATTTAAGAACAGATGTACAGTTTGATGTTTTAGCAGGGGCCTTCATTGGCGGTGAAGGCGACTATGTAACATTATTTGAACCTGTAGCTGCTACTCTAGAGAAAGAAGGTAAGGGCTATGTAGTAGCTTCCATTGGTGAGGAGGGAGGATATATCCCCTATACATGTTATTCTACCACCAAGAGCTTTATGGAAGAAAATCCAGATATAGTACAAAAGTTTACTAATGCCATTTACAAAGCCATGTTATGGGTACAAAATCATACTTTAGAGGAAATTGCTGAAGCAGTAAAACCTCATTTCCCAGATGTCGATGACGAGGTTCTGGTAAAGCTTATTGAAAGATATAGGGATCAAGACAGCTGGAAGCCAGATTTAATTATTACTGAAGAAGGATTAGACCATATGATGTACATTATGGAATTAGCAGGAGAATTGGATAAGAAAGCAGATTATAATGCCATAGTTACTACCGAGTTTGCCATTAAAGCTATGGAAAACATTAAAGATTGATACTATTTACAACTAAGGAAAGGCCTAACACTAGGCCTTTCCTTAGTTTAATCATGAAAAAATTTAATTATATTAGGTTAATTTAAGCTAGTTCCATAAATTGGACGAAAATGTTTACAAAATAGTTACAATTTCTACTTTATTTATTTCAGATTTTATTATATACTATATAATAATTAGATTTAAATCAAATAAATAAAGGAGTTGTTTTTATGCAAGGTTTTAATCCTTGGAAAAAGAGGATTGTAACTTTAACTTTGACTGGAACCCTATTAGCCAATCCTATATTAGTACAAGCCAAACTAGGTGATCAAGTTTTAAAGTATAAGATGGAGCATGAAGATGTAAAAGTTTTGCAAGAACATTTGGTAAATCTAAACTTCTTGGACCTAGAAGAAACCACCAGCTATTATGGTGAACAAACCCTCAATGCCGTTAAGGAATTTCAAAAATTTAATGGATTAAATCCAGATGGAATATTTGGCCCTGAGACCTATGAAGCCTTGAAAAGAATTATAGAATTAGAACCCTTAGTATATAATAGGTTGCTTAAAGAAGGCGTAGAAGGGGAAGATGTTAAGGCATTACAGGAGAGGCTTAAAATATTGGGTTTATTAGATATAGATGAGTGTACTACATATTTTGGCTCTCAAACTAGACAAGCTGTAATAGGTTTTCAAAGTCTATATGGCATTAAGGTAGATGGAATAGCAGGTCAAGAGACAATTGAGGCTATAAATGAAGCCATAAAAGGCAATAGACGAAAAGTTGCTCCTAAAGCAAGTAGGGGCAGTTCAAGAAATACTTCTCTAGGAGAGAAGATTGTAGCAACTGCAAAAAAATACATAGGCACTCCTTATGTTTATGGAGGCGCTAGCCCTAAGGGCTTTGATTGTTCAGGTTTTACCCAATACGTATATAAACAATGTGGAATAAATATTTCCAGATCATCCTCTACCCAAGCTAATGATGGTGTAAAAGTGGGCAGAGATGAATTACAGGTTGGGGACTTGATAATCTTTACAGGTACTAGAAGTTCTACCCCAGGCCATACTGGCATCTACATTGGAAATGGCAAATTCATTCATTCAAGTTCTGGAAAGGCAAGGGGAGTTACTATTACTGATTTAGATTCTAGCTATTATAAAAAGCGCTTTTTATATGGAAGAAGGTTGTTTTAATAAAAGGAGATGGTCATTAAGCCATCTCCTTTTAATCTTACCATATATTACTTCTGTATAAATCCTACTTTCCTATAGACTTTTCTTAAGGTTTTGTTTGCAATATAACTTGCTCTTTCTGCTCCTTCTTTATATACCCTTTCCAGATAGTCTTTATTTTTCATTAAATCATCAAATTTTTCTTGTATAGGCCTTAATCCTTCTATGATTATTTCTGCTAAATCTTCCTTAAACTTCCCATAACCAACCCCTTCATATTTATTTTCGATTTCTTCAATGGAATGGCCTGAAAAGGCGCTATATATGGTCAATAAGTTTTTAACACCCAGTTGCTGGTCGTTATATTTTATTTCACCAATAGAATCGGTTACAGCCCTTTTTACCTTTCTCCTTATAGCATCTGGTTTGTCCAGTATTAATATATAGGCATTTTCATTTTCATCAGATTTAGACATTTTGCTCTCTGGGTCTTGAAGGCTCATAATCCTTGCTCCTTCCTTTTTTATCAAAGGCTCTGGCACCTTAAAGGTATGGCTATATCTGTTATTAAACCTTTCCGCTAAATCCCTAGCCAACTCTAGATGTTGTTTTTGATCATCTCCTACGGGCACTAGGTCGGCTTGATATAATAGAATATCTGCAGCCATTAAGACTGGGTAGGTAAATAGGCCTGCATTTAAGTTTTCCTCTGACTTTCTAGATTTCTCTTTAAATTGGGTCATCCTGCTTAGCTGCCCCATATAGGAAATGGTATTTAATACCCAGGTTAACTCTGCATGGGCCGAAACATGGGATTGGATAAATATGGTGGATTTTTCCGGTTCTAGCCCACAAGCTAAATAAACGGCTAGTACCTCTAAGGTGTTTTTCCTCAAATCCTTTGGTACTTGTGGTACAGTTATGGCATGTAAATCCACAATGGAATAATAGCAATCATATTCATCTTGTAATGATATCCAATTTTTAATAGCTCCTATATAATTTCCTATGGTAAGTCCTCCTGAAGGTTGTACACCGCTAAATACAACTTTTCTTTCCATATCAATACCTCCTAACTAAAAAATCCCTTCCATCTCTAATAGAGACGAAAGGGTTACTTCCGTGGTGCCACTCTAATTGGCCTAAGCCCACTTTTTTACCTTTAAGGGGGTAAGCCCTAATATCCTACTCTATTTTCGGACATTAAGCTCCCAGGTCCATTCGATATAATAGTGTCATCAGGCTCCCACCACCCCTGACTCGCTTTAGACCTTTATTATATCTACTATTCCTGATCATAGCTTATATCTACCTTTTATTCTCATTATACACATTTTTTCAAAAATGTAAACTATACTTTAAATCACATACATCAAATTATCTTTTAAATTGTTCTTAACCACCCTACCAGGCACACCTACAACAGTTGCATAAGAAGGTACATCATTTAAAACCACAGCATTAGCTCCAATCTTAGCTCCTCTTCCTATGGTTACTGGACCTAATATTTTTGCTCCTGCTCCTATCATTACATCGTCCTCAACTGTAGGATGACGTTTTTTTCCTGCTTCTCCTCCTATTCCTCCTAAGGTTACTCCATGATATATGGTTACATTATCCCCTATTTCAGCTGTTTCACCTATTACTACTCCCATACCATGGTCAATAAACAGCTTCCTCCCAATCTTGGCTCCAGGATGGATTTCAATCCCAGTAACCTTCCTCGCCCTCTGGGATATAATCCTTGCTAATAAGAATCTTCCCCTTTTATAAAGACTATGAGCAATTCTATGGTAAACCAAAGCCTTTAAACCCGGGTAACATAAAATTGCTTCTAATAAGCTCTTGGCAGCTGGGTCCTTTTCCTTTATATTATTAGCTTCTTCTATGATAAACTTTAGCATAACATCACTCCCCATTAAATAAAGATGTTGATAGGTATCTCTCTCCCGTATCGGGTAAAACCGTCACAACCTTTTTACCTTTTCCTAGTCTTTTAGCTATAGAAATTGCAGCATGAATATTAGCACCAGATGATATGCCGCAGAATATTCCTTCTTCTCTTCCTAGCCTTCTAGCCTGGATAAAGGCATCCCCATCATCTACAGTAATAATTTCATCGATTATACTTCTATCCAATATTTCAGGAATGAAATTAGCTCCTATCCCTTGAATACCATGGCTAGCTGGACTTCCTCCAGATAGTATAGGAGATTTGCTCGGTTCTACGGCAACGATTAAGGTATCTGGATTATTTTCCTTTAACCTTCTACCTACTCCTGTAATGGTGCCGCCAGTTCCTACCCCAGCGACAAAAGCATCTATATCACCATTTAAATCTGCTAATATCTCTACCCCTGTGGTCTCATAATGAGCCTTCACATTGTTTAAATTTCCAAATTGATTAGGCATAAAATAGCCTTTTTTGCTAGCCAATTCTTTAGCTAGTTCTACTGAGCCTTTCATCCCATATTTACCTTCAGTTAATATTAACTCTGCCCCGTAAGCTATCATCAGTTTTCTTCTCTCAATGCTCATAGTATCCGGCATAGTTATTATTACCTTATATCCTTTTGCAACCCCTATCATAGCTAGAGCAATACCAGTATTGCCACTTGTTGGCTCTATAATGGTGCCGCCCTCTTTTAGTATTCCCATCTCCTCTGCATCCTTAATCATATAATAGGCAGGCCTATCCTTTACACTACCTGCAGGGTTAAAGGACTCTACCTTCACCCATATATCTGCCATATCCTCTGTAATAATATGATTTAACCTTACTAAAGGCGTCTTTCCAATTGTTTTATAAATACTATCCACCATCATTTTACCCCTCCTAATTAACCTTGATTTATACATATCAACATTTCTAGTTTGCCCTTAAATCCAAATAATAAAAAAAACCCCTCAACCTCATGTATTATTCATACAGAGGCGAAAGGTTACTTCCGCGGTCCCACTCTGCTTAAGGCAAATAGCCTTATCTCTGTCGAGTACTAACATACTCTAGTTCTGTAACGGGAACAACCGTTTAGGTCTACTAAAAGTTCGACCAAAAACTCCTTGGAGCACTTCGAATACACCCGTATAGATTCCTTCCACCAATTGGAATCCTCTCTAGAATACTAAGTATATTCTACTTTCCCAAATCATCGTTTTTCTTTTTATAAAATATTATATTATAGTATAGCATAGATGTTACAGATTTCAAAATATTTTTTCATATATCAAAAGCCGTTAAAGCCAGTATAGAATACATGTGGGCTAGTGGATCTTCATTTATGCTTTTTCCAAAGGAATAAAAGAGTTTATTCAATATATCGTATATCTTTTCATCCTTGGTCAGAGCAAGTAGATTTTGTAGGGCTAAGGCAGCAAAGGAATTCCCCGATGGTATGGCTCCATCATAGTAATCCTTAGGCTTAATTATCAATTTTTCAGATATATGGCTGTAATGATAAAATCCACCATCTTCTTCATCCCAAAATAGGCTTAACATATCATCCATTAGCTTTTTACTTATCTTTAAATACCTTTGGTCGTTAGTAGTCTTGTAAAGTATCAAAAGTCCGTATATGAAAAAAGCATAATCCTCCAGAAAGCCATAATTATAGCTTTCACCTTCCGCATGGGTGGATAATAAATGGCCCTTTTCATCTATACAATTATCTATTATGAAATCTGCCGCCTTTTTTGCTCTTCTTATGAAGAGTTCTTTATTTAAAACCCTACCTCCATAAGCTAAGCTGGCTACAGCTAACCCATTCCAAGAAGTAAGAATCTTTTCGTCCCTATGAGGCTTTACCCTTTTATCCCTATAAGAAAGGGTCATATCCCTCATGCTATCCAATTTATTCATATCCAATTCAGAAATAGCATCTAAATCTTTTCCTATTAAATTAGGGATATTCTTGCCCTCAAAATTTCCCCTTTCTGTTATATCGTAATATTTGGCATAAAATTTTCCGAATTCTTCTCCTAGAAGGTTTATTATTTCATCATATTCAAATATATAATATTTTCCCTCTTCACCTTCCGTCTCTGCATCTAAAGCTGAATAAAAACCCCCTTCTTCTGATAGCAAATCTCTTAATAGAAATTCGAATATCTTTTCTCCTATTTCTTTATAAAGAGGCTTTTTTGTTATTTCATAGGCTCTGATATATGTTATACCCAATAAAGCATTGTCATATAACATCTTTTCAAAATGGGGGACAAGCCATTTCTCATCTACCGAATACCTATAAAAACCAAATCCAACATGGTCAAAGATTCCACCTTTATACATGTTAATTAAAGTATTTTCCGCCATCCTTGATGCCTTTTCATCATTCATGTTATAGCCGTATTCCAATAAGAAGATTATATACTGGGGCAATGGAAATTTAGGTCTAGTGGAAAAACCACCATTTATTTCATCGTAAATCTCTTCCAACTCATCCCTAGCAATTTTTAATATATTTTTGTCGATATTCCCCTTTAAGTGCCTATTGTACCTTCTATTTACCTCTTTCAGTATAAAATTGCTTTCTTGGACAATATCATTTTTCTTTTCCTTCCATATATCTTTAACCTTGGTTAAGAGTTCAATTAAACCTATTGACCCTTTTTTAGACCTTTTAGGAAAGTAAGTACCCGCAAAAAAGGGTTTACCCTCGGGAGTTAATATTAAGGTTAAAGGCCAGCCAGCCATTCCTGTTAAGGCTTCAGCAAAAGTTATATAAACCTTGTCTATATCTGGCCTTTCTTCCCTATCTACCTTAATGGGGATAAAATATTCATTTAGTATGTGGGCTACCTCTTCATCTTGGAAGGATTCCCTATTCATATTATGGCACCATCTACAAGTGGAGTAACCTATGGATAGAAATATGGGCTTATCTTCTTCCTTGGCCTTGTTAAGCGCTTCATCTTTCCAAGGATACCATTTGATTGGATTGTATGCATGTTGTAATAAATAAGGAGACTTTTCATCTATTAGCCTGTTGGGATTATTAAAATTTTCTTTCATATGACCAAACCCTTTCATAAGATATTCATGTTTATATTCTACCCATAGGATTTGCCCATATTCTAAGAGGAAGCTACTTTAATACTTCCTCCTTTATCCTTTCATATAGTTCATCTCCACTAAAAGGTCTTCCGTCATATTTTAGTATTTTATGGTTGGGTTTATAAGGGGTTTCTTCCCTAATCAAGCTATCCAGTTGGGCAGTTTTATTTTGTTCCACATCTATTATTTTATTTGTAAGCTTTCCTAAGCTGATTAACTTCTCCTTGGGGAAAGGCCATATATCTCCAAATATCAAAGCCCCCATGGATATTCCCTCTTCATTACATCTTTCTACTACTTCCCTTACGGCTCCATAGGTAGAACCCCAACATACAATTAAGTTTTCTGGTTCTTTATCCCCTATTTGCCAGGGTTCCTCTACTTCTTCCCTTAATCCTTCAAGTTTTTTCATCCTTTTATCCATCATTTTAACCCTAAGCTCTGAATCTTCTGTGATGTGACCAAATTCATCATGTTCATGACTATCTACAAGGACGACTTTTCCTGGAATTTGCCCAGGAATTATTCTAGGAGAAATCCCATTTTCCGTCAACTTGTAAGGTTTAAACGCCTCTCCCCCACAAGAATCATCTATATACCTATTGATTTTGATTCGCTGGAAATCAAAAGGCTCTATTGTCTGGGTATAGTCTGCTAAGTATAAATCTGTTAGTAAAATTACGGGAATCCTGTATTTATCAGCAATATTAAAGGCCCTAGCTGTTTGATAAAAGGCATCTTCTGGACTTCTTAAAGCTATGACCATTCTTGGAAACTCTCCATGACCAGCATGGATCACAAATCTTAAATCTGATTGTTCTGTCCTAGTAGCCATACCTGTAGCTGGACCTGCCCTTTGGGCATTTACCAATACTACTGGCAATTCTACTATACCTGCCAAACTTAAGGATTCTACCATTAAAGCTATTCCTCCTCCAGATGAGCCAGTCATGGCTCTTACGCCAGCATAAGATGCTCCTAAAGCCATATTCAAAGCAGCCAACTCATCTTCCGCCTGCTCCACCATTATCCCCATTTCATTAGATTTTTTTGCCAAATAGGACAGTATGCTGGTAAAAGGAGTCATAGGATAGCCACAATAGAATTTACACCCTGCTGCAATGGCTCCTAAGGCTAAGGCTTGGTTCCCATTTATGATTATCTTATTATCCTCTAACGATTCTAATTTATGTTTTTCATCTAAAGCCTTGTAGCCTGCCCTTAGTGCTAGTAGATTTATATTGGCAATTTCATTCTTCCCCTTAAATAATTCTAAAATCAACTTTTCAGGGATGTGAATAGGTAAACCAAAATATTTTATAATTGCTCCCAGACCTACTGTATTATATACTCTTAAATTTTGTATTTCCTTTAGTATTTTCTTTATAGGTATATTTATTATATTTTTTCCTTCTGCAATTTCCTGGTCACAAACTATTACTCCGCCCTTTTTTAACCTGAAACTATGGATTTCTATGGTTTCCTTATTTATCGGAAATATTAAATCTACCTTATTAGTATATGTAAAGACTGGCTTATTAGAAAATCTAATCTGAGTAAAATTATGTCCCCCCTTACTCTGGACATATAATCCCTATAGGTAAATACATAATAACCGCATCGTTTTAAGGTTTTTTCTAAAATATTTGCAAAAGTATCAATCCCCTGACCAGCAGCCCCTCCCACCAAGATACTATAGTCTATCCCAAAATCTTTCACCCCATTTCACCTTATATATTCGCTATACTGAATTATACCCAGTTTAATCCATTTATCACAGATAGGCGTCAAGATTGACTATAAAAGATTAAGGATTTTGTTATACAAAACTTATAATCAATTGCTGAACAAGAAATATTTAAATCAGCAGGAGATTTTACTCCAGCTGACTTTTTGGTATAATTTATACATAATCACATTTAAAAGGTGGTATTATCATGAAAACTGTTGACTGTTTAGGAGATATGTGCCCTATTCCCATTATTAAAACAAGGAAAGCCTTAAAGGGTGTGGATTCCGGAGAGACTATAAAGATAGTAACAGACCATAGTTGTGTATTGGAAGCCATAAAAAACAATTTTAAAAAACACAAAGTAACACATAAAGAGGTCATAAATGGAGTATGGGAAATATTCATTACTAAAAATTAACATAAACTCCTTTGGGCAATTTTCTTAAAATACTCAACAAAGTTATATAACACTTCATCTTTTTTAATGTTTTTATTGTATATAAGATACATATCATACTCTATGGAATAGTCTCTAATTTTTATCTCCTTCAATTGCTGGCTATATAACTCCTTTTTTATAGAAGTATAGGGAAGAAAACCTATACCAAATCCATTCAATACAGAGGATTTTACCGATTCTGCTGACTCGCTATTATACAGAATATTTAATTCTTCTATCTTAGAACCTATAGCACTCAACTTTTCGTTGATGGCATCTATAACATATACCTTGTCATTTAATAGAATAAATGGATGCTTAGTCAATTCCTCAAAGTCTATCTCATCCTGAATCTCATAGTTATTTGGTGCTACAAGAACCATCTTATCCTTGCCAATCTTATAATAGGACAGATTTGAATTCTTAGGTTTATTATATATAACCCCAATATCACATATATTGTTAAGAATATTTTGTTCTATTTCATCCGATTCATTTGGATTTAATTCATAGATGTAGTTGCCAAATTTATTCTTAATTTCATACATAACACAGGGCAAGGAGTATGTTGCTATTGACCAGCAGGCCTCAATTATTATTTTCCTCTCACTTTCATCATCAAGCTTAAGTTCTTGGAGCATAGTATTATAGGTTCTAATAATATTATCTGCATATTTTAGAACGATAAGCCCCTTATCAGTAACTTCAACGCCCTTATTGCTTCTTTCTAATAATTTGTATCCCAACTTTTCTTCCAATTTCAATATCTGTTGACTTAAAGCCGATTGAGATATATGGGATTCTTTAGCTGCCTTAGAAATGCTTCCAGCTATAGCTACTTTGCAAAAATAATCTAAGTATTCTATATTCATCAATATCCATCCCCTTATATCTGAATATTCTTAATTGTAAACTTCGTTAAATATATTATATAATATATTTACAAGAATTACAGTATGTCGCAACGATTAAAGGATGGAAATCTTTTGGTCAACCAAAGTATAGGGATATTATTAACAGTTCTTGTCGACATATTAACAATAAGGGGTGACTTTGATGGACTCAAATAAGGTTAAGAGAAAGAGGAATCAAATACCTTTTGGAATAATGGTTTTAGTTTTTTCGATAATATTTGGCATCTCCTTATATTATAAATCTAAACTCCTTCCCTTTTTTTGGATAAGTGGATTAGCTTTTGGCTTTATATTGCAGAGGTCTAAGTTTTGTTTCGCTGCTGCCTTAAGGGATCCCTATCTTGTAGGAAGTACTTTCATTACTAAAGCATTACTGATAAGCATAGCCTTGACCACCATTGGATTTACAGCAATTAAGTATAATTCTTATATAAATGGACAAGAAATACCAGGTCAAAATGTAGTAATAAGTATTAGCCCTGCAATTGTAATAGGTGGAATATTATTTGGAATAGGAATGGTAATAGCTGGGGGATGTGCTTCTGGGCTTCTCATGAGAACAGGTGAAGGCTTTCAAACACAATTTATAGCCTTAATTTTCTTCATTTTAGGGTCATTATGGGGTGCTCATGATTTTCATTGGTGGAATGAAAAGTTTATCTCAAAAGGATTTAAGGTATTTCTACCAGATATATTTGGCTGGTTTGGCGCTTTAACTATCCAGCTTATAATAATCGGGATATTATATATTCTTCTCGATAGATGGGAATCAAATGGAAACGAAGATTTTTAGAACAGGGGGTTAGGTTTTGAATTTAAATAATAATAAGTATTATAATAAGTGGTTTATAAACTCATGGCCCTATATTGCAGGGGCAGTCTTACTTTCGCTATTACAAATTGTAACATTAGCTGTAACGGGTAAGCCTTGGAGAGTCTCCTCTGCAATGGCGTACTGGGGAGCTTGGATATTAAATAGTTTTGGATTAGATGTTTCCCACTGGACTTATTTTAATATAGAAGGGGGACAGGAAATTTTTAAGGGAGGATTTTTGCTAGACCCTCATTCTATAAGGAATTTAGGAATTATAGTTGGTGCCCTTTTTTCATCTTTGATGGCATCCCAATTTAGAATTAGAAAGGTAAAATCAAAAAAACAATTTTTATTGGCAGCCATAGGAGGGTTACTTATGGGCTATGGGGCAAGAATTGCCCAAGGTTGCAATATAGGTGGGCTTTTTAGCAGTATTGCAAGCCTATCCCTTTCTGGCTGGATATTTGGTTTTGCTGTAGTTATTGGTGCTATAATTGGTAGTAGAATAATAGTTAGATTTTTAATATAAAACCCAATGGAAAATTCCATTGGGTTTTATATGTCTCTTGCAGTTTTATATCTTACACTACATGTTCTATAATAGAAAATTCCCGCAATAACCCATATGAACATAAATATAATAGAAGGAAGACTTAATCTAGCTGGAGATTTAGGAATTATTAGAAGTCCAACAAACACCATGCTTACAATTACTCCTACCCATGAGAGATAACGTTCAAGTCTGTTTTTACTTATTTTAGAACTAATATAACACACATATAGATAAGCCAAAGCTGCCAATAAAGATGACATATCGACTATATATAAAATTACTTGTCTGCCGATAAATGGGGCTATTAAGCCTACAAGGGTAACAAATTTGATTGCATTTTCATTTACCCCAGCCTTATTCTTCTTTTGATACTTTTCAGGAAATAACTTATAAATTGATAAAGCGCCTATAAGCTTAGAACTTCCAAGCATAAATCCATTAATTCCACTAACAACTGCTGATATTAAAGCAATGGTTAATAATATAAACCCTACTATACCTAAATTTTCTAACACTGCCGTCCCAAGAGCCCATTCTTGTTTTAATGCTTCCTCTGGTCCATATACAAGTGAAGTTACTACATTTAAAGAGTTATATATAAATATACCAGCTAATATGGATATAATCCCCATAGTTACAGCTTTTCTAGGCTTAAAATTTAGCTCTGTGCTCACCTGAGGTATGACATCAAATCCAACAAAGAGAAATGGTGCTATAGCAAATACCTTGGCAACTTTTGCAAAGTCAACCTTTTGCCCATGAATATAATTTTCGACAAATACTGTCTTATCAACTTTAAAACCCATAACTAACAAGACTATAACCACATTTAAAACTAAAAACAGTACCATGATATTTTGTGCACGAGCACTAGTTTTTACTCCCTTTATATTGATGTAAGCAAATAATAATATTACCAAGCTTGCAATCAATATTTCAGACAAATAAACTGGGTACCCTGCTACATTATATAAGTATATCTTTTCCACAGAAGAACCAAAAATCCTCTTTATAACGAGTACAAAGGCTGTTGCATTTAATGGTACTAGGCTTAAATAGCACAGTATTAAACTCCAACCTACTATGAATCCATTTAATTTACCCATATTTTCATAAGCATAGGAAAACTCTCCTCCATCTTCCAGATGGTTTTCCAGCATTACCCTATAACCTATTTGGACAAAGACTACAGCCAAGCCTCCTAAGGTTAATCCAATGGCAGTATTTATAACTCCTGATTCGGGGAGGAACTTAGTTCCGGGTAGGGTAAAAGAACCCCACCCTATAATGGAACCTAAAGCAATACTTAATATATCTATTGGATTAAGCTTGTTTTTCATCTTCCCTTTCATAGTATCACTTTATTCAAAATTGTATTCCGTTAATATTTTGTCTCTTCCGGTAACCTGATCATTGAAGTATTCATAGTAAGAAATACCTAAGAAGGAGCCTGAAATATTATATAGATTGTCAAAGCCCATATGCTGTAGCGCCATTATGGCATTATAGCTTCTTTGGCTTGATCTACAGTGTAGGTATACAGGTCTATCTTTAGGTATTTCATCTACCCTCTGTCTAATTTCGCTTAGAGGAATATTGACGGCATTGATTAGATGACCTGCCTCATATTCTTCCCTTTCCCTCACATCTATAATAAAGGCATCAGTTTCTACTAACTCCCTTACCTTACTCACTGGAACCTGTCTAAATACGCCATTTAATAGGTTTAACCCTACCATGGCAGCATGGTTTACAACATCTCTAGCAGTACCAAATATGGGTGCATAGCATAGCTCTAATTCCTTTAGATCTTCCAAAGTTCCATCCATCATAATAATAGTTGCTATTACATCAATTCTCTTATCCACATTGCCTCTTCCAATGGCCTGGGCACCTAGTATCTTTCCTGTTGGAACTTCGAATAAGAGCTTAAAGTGTAATGGATTGCTATTTGGCATAAGCCCTACCTTGTCCTGAGGGATTATATATACAAAGTCATAATTTATACCAGCAGCTTTTGCCTGTTTCTCATTGAGACCAGTACTAGCAGCATTCATATCAAATACTTGAATAACTGAAGAGCCTATTACTCCATTATTTCTTACAGGCATATTATAGATATGGTCCGCCGCCGATCTTGCCTGCCTTTGAGCAGGTCCAGCAAGAGCAAGCCTCGTTGGTTTGTGGGTTAATCTATTGTATACTTCAATAGCATCTCCTACTGCATAGATATCCTTATCACTAGTTCTAAAATTATGGTCTACCCTAATTCCACCTGTTTCACCAAGCTCAAGACCAGCTTCTTCAGCCAGTTTAGTTTCAGGCCTTACTCCAATGGCTAAAACTACTGCCTCAGCCTTTACCTGTCTACCCGATTGTAGTTCTATATGATCTTTTCCTATTTTCTTAACACCATCACTAAGTATTAAATCTACTCCTTGGTCCATCAATTCCTTGTGCAATATTTGAACCATGTCATAATCAAATGGTGCCATAACTTGATCCAAGGCTTCTACTAAAGAAACCTTTAAACCTGCTAAGCGTAAATTCTCTACTACTTCTAGCCCTATAAAGCCTCCACCAACTACTGCTATTTCTTTAATGTTGTTTTTTTTGATATAGGTGTTTAAGTTATCTATATCCACTACATTTCTTACTGTAAATACATTTTCGTTATTGACTCCCTCTATACTAGCTGGACGGATTGGACTTGCTCCTGGTGAAAGAACTAGTTTGTCGTAATGTTCTTCATACTCCTCTCCGGTAGTCAAATCCTTGACTAAAATAGTCTTTTGCTCCCTATTGATTTTGATTACTTCATTTTCTACCCTAACTTCTATATTATATTGTGATTTAAATGTTTCTGGGTCCATTAATACCAATGAGTCCACATCTTCTACTATTCCACTTAAATGAAAAGGTAAGGCACAGTTAGAAAATGATACATGGGGTCCCTTTTCAAAAATTATAATTTCTGCTGATTCATCCAGTCTTCTCGCTCTTGCAGCTGCAGATGCTCCACCTGCAACTCCACCTACCACTAAAATCCTTTTACTCATCACATTTCCTCCTTTTTATAATTCAAAATAGTTATAAATATTAATTTACATTCCACTTTTTAGCACATGTATTGCCTATAGTGCCTCCAATCACCATAAAGATTAAGAATAACCATCCTGAAAGTGAGAAGTGGGAAATTGAAGTATATAAGGCACCAGCATTACAACCATTTGCCATACGAGTACCTAATCCCATGCATATACCACCCAAGGCATAGAAGAAAGCTTGTTTTTTAGTAATTTTTAATTCCTCTGTAAATGTTTCCCTAAACTTTCCAGCAGTTAAAAGATAAATTGCTGTACCTACTACTATACCAAAGTTTTGTACTGAAGATCCATGTTCGAAAAATGGTGTTGTGAAAAGCTCTGGTGATTGCTTAGTGAATGAAGCTATAGACTCAGGCGAAACACCAAAAGCCATTAATATTTTTCCAAACCATATTCCAAGGGGTGTAGAAACTCCCCAACCTGATTTAGTAACTCCCATTAAAAGTGTGAATAACAAACACAATACTATAGCTCCTTGTTTTAAGGTCCAAGGTGTAACGAAAACTTTTTCATAAGTTTCACTATCCAGCAGCCTTGGGTAAGAATATTCTTTTTTCTCTAAGGAGTCCTGTAATTTTTCCATAGGATGGCCTGTATAAGTCCCTTTTTCTTTTCTCCTTTTTTCATATAGATAGGCTAGATAAACTACTATCCCGCAGAATATTCCTGTAAGTAATAAAGCTCCTAAATATCCTCCAATGCCATCCCATTTGAACATATCTGGTAAAAACACACCACCTCCAAAGGATTTACCAACTGATGATGAAAACCATGACTCAGTAACCCAAGTTGCACTCCTTTGAATTGGAAATCCTAAAAATACTCCTAATCCAAAGAATATGAGAGTAATAATAGCTCTTGGCAACCCAGCTACTAGATCTGTTAACACTCCACTGGCACAACATGACGAAAATGACATTCCGAACCCGAACAATATCCCTCCCAAAACAAGTCCAAAATTAATAGGATTGATATTAAGTTTATAGATGGTTATGTCTTCTGCAGTAGATAGAAATGCTGTTGTAGATAAGGCCGTAATGAAAAACATAAACATCAAAGTTCTCATTAGCTTAGTAGATCCAGTATTAAAGGCCCGGTTTACACTGCCTGCAAAACCTGTATAAGCTCTCATCAAAGTATAGCCTAAGGCTGTACCAATAACCAGTCTAAAAAATAACATTTCTGTTTTTAATAAAGTCTTTCCTAGAACTAGTACTAAAATAATTCCTATAAAACCTAAAATGATTTCCACCTTATTTAAGCTGATCCTAGGTGCAATCTTTGAAGAATTCAATGGAGCACCCTTATCCATTTCATCTACCTCCCCTTATCTTTTTATATATCTATGTTTATTATATAACTAACAATCCCTGATAGATAATTACACTTTCTTATGCTGTATTAGTAATTTTAATAGCAAATAAATTTTAAAATGGAAAATTTCCAAGGGCAAAATATGGCAACTATTAGTTGCATAGCATATTATCTTTGAATTTATGCTATAATATTGGCGTATGTTATTAAATGGAAGGATTCAACTATAAGAAAAGGAAATATTAGGAGGACAAATTATGTGCACAGGTATAAAAATGGATTATGAGGACGGTTGTGTCCTAGGAAGAACTATGGATTATGAAGTGCCTTTAGATTATAATGTCTTGTATTTGCCAAGAAATTATAATTATTGTAAGGATTTAATGGGAAAACCACTCTATTCAAAATATAAAATGTTAGGTATATGTTTTAGTAATAAAAATCCATTAAAGGACGGAGTAAACGAGCATGGACTAATTGGTATTACAAACGCCTTTTCGGGTTTTAATCTTTATGATAACCAAGTGAAAGCTGGAAAAGTTAATATTTCTAGTTTAGATTATTTCACATATGCTCTCGCAAATTACAAATCGGTGGAGGAGTTGGTTGATGATTTACCAAATGTCCATATATCTACTAGGGATTATAGGGGAGAAAGCGTAATATCAGCAGATTTCCACTTTATGTTTGCCGATTCCACTAAAAAGTGTGTTGTCGTTGAACCTAAAGAAAAAAAGTTGGTATGTTATGAAAATCCTTATGGTATAATGACCAATTCACCGGCTTTTCAATCCCATATTCGAAGACTTAAGAAAGTTTTAGATTTAGACAATCTTGAAAATTTTAACTCTGTTAAGAATTTGCCAGGAGGATATGATCCCACATCTAGGTTTATTAAAGCCTTCTATCTAACTAAGATGCATGTTAAACCTAATAATTATAAGGAAGCCCTTTCATATTGCTATAATGTATTAGGCGCCATGGCTTTACCCAATGGCTTTATCAGAAATAAGAAATATAATTATAATACCTATACTAGATATATTTGTGTATATGACTCAAAACAAAAGCTACTGACAGTAAAATCTGATACCAATCCAACGGTTTATCGATTGGGATTTGAAGATATAAAAAGAGAGGATGAAAGACAGGCATTTTTCTTAGAAACCGAATTTTTGACTAAAAAATTGGATAATAAAAGCTAATCCTTAATAGAAACATTAGAAGCTTTTCTTTTGGATAACAGTATAGTAATAAAAATAGGACTTTTCCCATAAAAGAGGATGGCTGAGCCATCCTCTTTTATTCTTCTTCCCACTTAAGGGATCTTTCTACTGCCCTTTTCCAACCTTTATATAGTTCTTCTCTCCTTTCTTCTTCCATTTCCACTTCAAATATTCTGTTTACATTCCATTTCTTTGAAATTTCATCTTTACCAGACCAGAAACCTACAGCTAATCCTGCTAAATAGGCAGCTCCTAAAGCAGTAGTTTCTATTACTTCTGGTCTATGGACTGGAACTCCTAATATATCAGATTGGAATTGCATTAGAAAATCGTTAGCTACTGCCCCTCCATCTACCCTCAAGGCCTGTAGGTCTATGCCGGAGTCTTCCTGCATAGCTTCTAGGACATCTCTGGTTTGATATGCTATGGATTCCAAGGCCGCCCTTATAATATGGTTTCTATTGGCTCCTCTGGTTAAGCCTACTATAGTGCCTCTAGCATACATATCCCAATACGGAGCTCCTAACCCTACAAAAGCAGGTACTAAGTAAACTCCATTATTATCCTCTACTTGAGTAGCAAAATATTCACTATCCTTGGCATCATGTATTATCTTAAGTTCATCCCTTAACCATTGGACTACAGCCCCAGCAACGAATATACTTCCTTCTAAAGCATACTCCACCTTTCCATCTACTCCCCAAGCAATGGTAGTCAACAGACCATTCTTAGAAGTTACCGCTTCTTCACCTGTGTTCATCAGCATGAAACATCCAGTTCCGTAGGTGTTTTTAGCCATTCCTGCTTGGAAACAAGCTTGACCGAATAGAGCAGCTTGCTGGTCTCCAGCAATACCTGCTATTGGAATTTCAGCTCCACCCAGGGTTTGGGGATCTGTAACACCATAAATTTCACTTGAAGGCCTAACTTCTGGCAACATAGAAGCCGGTATTTTTAATTCTTCTAACATTCTTTCATCCCATTTAAGCTCCTTTATATTGAAGATCATGGTTCTTGAAGCATTACTATAGTCGGTTACATGGACTTTACCCCTGGTTAGATTCCAAATCAGCCATGTATCTATATTTCCAAATAACAATTCCCCTCTTTCCGCTTTTTCCCTAGCCCCTTCTACATTATCTAGAATCCATTTAATCTTAGTTCCAGAAAAGTATGCATCTATGACAAGGCCTGTATTTTCCCTTACATAATCTTCTAAACCTCTTGCCTTAAGTTCATCACAGATATTGGCCGTCCTTCTACACTGCCACACTATAGCATTATAAATTGGTTTGCCTGTATTTTTATCCCATACTACTGTAGTCTCCCTTTGATTGGTAATTCCTATAGCAGCAATTTCCTGAGGCCTAATACCTGCACTTTCTAAGGCTTGCCTTAAAACACCCGACTGGGTTCCCCATATCTCCATTGGATCATGTTCTACCCATCCAGGTTTTGGATAGTATTGAGTAAACTCACTTTGAGCGACTTTAACTATTTGTCCATCCCGGTCGAATATTATGGCCCTTGAACTGGTCGTTCCTTGATCTAAGGCTATTACATACTTTTTATCCAATGCATATTCCCCCTTTAATGTTTCTTAAAATTTATACCCATAGGTTTGTAAATAGCTGGTATACAAAGGCTCCTAACACTCCACCAATTATTGGTCCTAATATTGGTACCCAAGCATAATCCCAGTCAGAATCCCTCTTTCCAGGTATAGGAAGTATTGCATGGGCAATCCTTGGTCCTAAATCCCTAGCTGGATTTATGGCATAACCCGTTGGTCCACCTAAACTCAACCCTATGCCCCACACTAAGAAACCTGCTAATAAGGCGGATAGAGCCCCTACATTATTGTTAGCATGATTAATACCTAAGATTCCAACAACCAACATAAAAGTACCAATTATTTCAGTAATCATATTGGATGCTTTATTTCTAATAGCTGGTGCGGTACAAAATACCCCTAATTTTGCATCTGCATCATCAGTTGCTGCAAAATGATCCCTATAGGATAGGTAAACTAAAACCGCTCCTACAAATCCTCCTAATAACTGGGCTATGATATATCCTGGAACTAAAGACCAAGAAATATTTCCGATTGCAGCAAAACCAATAGTTAATGCTGGATTAAGGTGGGCTCCACTAACCCAACCTGTAATATAGGCTGCAATTGCAACAGCCAACCCCCAAGCTGTTGTTATTACAATCCAACCCGAATTATTCCCCTTAGAATCCTTTAGGACAACGTTTGCTACTACCCCATCTCCTAAGAGGATTAACAACATTGTACCAAAAAATTCACCAAAATACATGCCCATACTAGACATAAACTTTCCCCCTTTTATTAATTTTAATCACTGTTAAAGTTTAATATTGCTAACCTCTTCCTACCACCCCCTCAAATTTCATAAGCTACATATACCAAACTTTTTCATTGCTAGTAGATATAGCAACAGCTCCTGCTTTAAGACTTGCTATTACGTCTTCTTTCTCTTTAATAAGGCCTCCAGTAATTACTGGAATATTGGTTTCTGAAATTACATTTTCAATTATTTTAGGCATAATTCCAGGCAATATCTCTACAGCATTAGGCCTTGTACCCTTTATGGAGTTAATGCCAGAATCTAGGGCTAATGAATCTAATATGAATAACCTTTGAATGACAAATAGCTTTAACTCCTTAGCGGTCTTAACTAAATTGGCTTTTGTGGTTATAATTCCATCTAATTTAATATGGGTATGAAGAAATCTAATGGCTACATCATCCCGAGAAAGTCCATCTATTAAATCTACATGAACATATACCAACTTACCGCTTTCCTTCAGCTTATAAACCACAGCAGCTAAATCTAATATATTTCCCGTTAGCAAAAACACAACCTTACAAGGCGATTGAATGACCTTATCAATTTTGTTTAAATCATTTATTGCTGCAATAATCGGGTTTTGGCTTATGGCCTTAAAGAAATTTCCCATCGTTTTTCCCCCTCTAAAAAATTGAGTTAAGGCTGTTCCTGCAATTTTTTGGTTGTCCGTGCTTCTTCTGCAGCTTTTAATACATCTTCCATATTATTAGATATATATGCTTGTACTGCTACCGATATACTACCTTCTACAATAGGGGTGTCTAAAATAATTACTTTTTTTCTTACTTTCTCTTCTAACAGTTCAATAGCAAGTTCTGCATTCATTAAAGAGCTTCCTATATCTACAATGATTCCAACTCCATCCTCATCATAGACTTTTTCTATGGCCTCCTTAATCCTTATAGGATCCGTTCCAATCCTTCCATCTTTGGTGCCCCCTGCAGGGATAATCTTAATTTCTTCATCCACCATTTCATAACAAAGCTCTACTATTCCTTCTGCAATTTTGGGGCTATGGGATACAATTACTAAACCAATCACCATTATCCTCCTAATTTTTTTCTAATACCTGGTTAATAGACTTAATCAAGATATAACTCGAAGTGGCCCCTGGATCTTGATGTCCGATGCTCCTTTCACCTAAATAACTGGCTCTTCCCTTTCTAGCTATAATGGTTTTAGTATATTCAACACCTTTCAAGGCAGATTCTTCAGCCCTCTTAAAGGCTATTTTGCTGTCTTCTCCTTCTTCATAAGCTGATTTAAGGGTTTCAAAAGCGGGAATAAGAGCATCTAACATAGTTTTATCCCCTTGATCAGATTTTCCCCTCATCTTTATACCTTCAATTGCCTCATGAAACATATTTATAACATCTTTCCTATCTATTTTCCCTTTTCCCTCTACTACTTTAGCTGCCCTTAAAAAAGCCGTTCCATATAAGGGGCCGGAAGCGCCGCCTACTGTAGAGATTAAAGTCATGGCTATAGTCTTTAGAATATAGCCCCAATCCTTTCCTTCCATTTCCCCTAGTTTTTCATGAACTGCAGAAAAGCCCTTAGCCATATTTATTCCATGGTCTGAATCCCCTATGGCTCTATCCAGCTCTGTTAATAACTCCTTATTTTCTATTATATTTTTTGACATATTCCTTACTATTTCTAATAATAATGAAGTGCTTGCCATATTAATCCCTCCATTATATACTAGATTTGCTTAAATGCAGGTGTATTTGCTCTGTCATCTAATAATCCCTTCAGTTCTTCATCTAATTTTAATAGTGAAATTGAAACTCCAGCCATTTCCAAAGAGGTCATGTAATTGCCTACTAGAGTTTTATATACTTTTATTCCATTGTCTTCGAGGATTTTGTGGGCTTCCCTATTAACTATATATAGTTCCATTAATGGAGTTCCTCCTAATCCATTGACTAATACTGCTACTTCTTCATTAACAAATCTCTTATCCCTTATTATCCTATCTAATAATATGGTCGTAATTTCCCTTGCAGTTTTAATCTTTTCCTTATGGGTTCCTGGTTCTCCGTGAATGCCTAGGCCAATTTCCATTTCATCTTCCCCTATTTCAAAACTTGGTTTACCTGCTGCCGGAACTATACATGGTGTTAGGGACATCCCCATAGAACGAACATTTTCTATTGCCTTTTCTGCCACCCTTTTAACCTCTAATAAATCCAATCCCCTTTCTGCTGCTGCCCCTGCTATTTTATGTACTAAAATGGTTCCTGCTATTCCCCTTCTACCGACAGTATAAGTAGAATCCTCTACAGCCACATCGTCATTTACTATTACCTTTTCAACTTTTATGCCTTCCAGCTCCGCCATTTCTGCTGCCATTTCAAAATTCATCACATCGCCCGTATAGTTTTTAATTATCAATAATACCCCCTTTCCCCCATCTACAGCTTTAATTCCCTTATAAACTTCTTCAGGTGTTGGCGATGTAAACACTTCTCCAGCTACTGCTCCATCTAACATACCTAATCCTACAAAACCTCCATGAGAAGGTTCGTGACCACTTCCGCCTCCGCTTATTAGAGCAACTTTTCCCTTTACTGGTGCATCCTTCCTAACTACAACATTGCTACCTTCTAACCTTTTAATGAATTCTGGATGAGCTTTTACCATACCCTGGAGCATTTCCTCTACTACCCTGTCCCTATCATTGATTATCTTTTTCAAAAAAATCACCCCTATTAAAATACTTTTGATCTGAAATTATAATTTATGTACCCTATTTTAAGCATATTGTAAGGAAAATGATTTATGTATATAAGTACAAAAAGCCACAACTATTTAACCTATTCATCGATAGGTTAAACAAATTGCGGCTCTCTTCTTCTCCACCGAATATTTATTTGCAAAATCTCCGTATTTACTACAGATGATAGCATAAATCCAATTTCACGTCAAGAATATTTTGAAAATTTCTACATAAACCTTTCAAGCTTAAAATATCCAAGTCTCTCCAGATAATATGTTAATATTATAATGAGTTGCTGTATGTGAATATTATTATCCATCGGCACCTGGTATAATATATGATAAACCTTTCAGTATTATGAATATTTTGAATTATTAAATCTCTACTTTACTTTTTTCTAATATAATAATATAATAATAGTGAGAAAACTAAATACATGGTTGAGAATGGAGAACCACATTCTTGCCCGAAAAGGGTAAGGTGTGGTTTTTTATTTTCTTCAAAGGGGGTTTTTTTATGTATGATGTAGTCATAGTTGGAGCTGGAATAATAGGTACATTTATTGCTAGAGAATTGTCCAGATATGATTTAAAGATACTACTTCTGGATAAAGAAAACGATGTTTCTAACGGAACTACCAAGGCGAATACTGCTATAATACACGCTGGATTCGACGCTCCTTATAATAGCAAAATGGGATATTTTAATGTAAGGGGTAACCCTATGTTTGATAAGATTTGTCATGAGTTAGATGTTCCTTTTAAGAGAGTGGGTTCTTTAGTTCTAGCTTTCGATGAAGAGGATTTGAGAACTTTAGAAAAATTATATGAAAATGGATCAAAATCAGGGGTAACTCAGATGGAAATATTAGATGGAGAAGAAGCACAACAAATAGAAGCTAATATATCTAAAAAGGTCAAGGGAGCCTTATATGCCAAAACTGCTGGTATTATAGGGCCTTGGGAGTTGGCTATAGCTTTAGCTGAAAACGCTATGGAAAATGGTGTTGACTTAAGATTAAATACTGAAGTTATGGATGTTACCAGATTGAACGATGGTTATAGCATAGTCACCAATAAAGGAAATATAATGAGCAAAATCCTTATTAATTGTGCTGGAGTACATGCAGACAAGTTAAACAATATGGTATCAAATAATAGATTTAAAATTATTCCTAAAAAAGGACAATATTTCCTCCTAGATAAAACAGTCGGAAATCTAGTCAATAAAATAATATTTCAATGTCCGACTGATAGAGGTAAGGGTATTGTGGTAACCCCAACAGTGCATGGAAATTTAATAATAGGGCCTGATAGCGAAATAATTGAAGAAAAGGAGGATACAGCTACAGAAAGCCACAGATTAAAATTTATTAGGCAGGTAGCTGAAAAATCGGTACCTAACATTCCATTTGATCATGTAATTACAACTTTTGCAGGGGTTAGAGCTGAACCAGACACAGGAGATTTTATAATTGAAGAAGCGGAAGATTCCCCTGGATTTATAAATGTTGCTGGCATTAAATCACCAGGTTTGTCTGCTTCACCAGCCATAGCTGAATACGTTGTAAATCTAGTTAAGGAAATTTACGGCAGTATAAAGGAAAAAAACTTCAACCCCTTTAGAAAAAGAGTAATTAGATTTGCAAAACTATCGGATGAAGAAAAGGATGAATTGATAAAAAAAGATCATCGTTATGGTAATATAATCTGCCGCTGTGAAACTATAACAGAAGGAGAAATAATAGACGCTATTCATAGGAAGGCTGGTGCAACCACCGTCGATGGAGTAAAGAGAAGGGCAAGGCCAGGTTCTGGTAGATGTCAAGGGGGTTTTTGCTTACCTCGTGTAATGGAGTTATTGGCTAGAGAAAAGAATAAAAATATGGAAGAAATATTAAAGGATGGTTTAGGTTCCTATATATTGACGGGTAGGACTAAATAACCATATTGGAGGTGATAAATTTGAACTATGATTTAGTTGTAATTGGAGGGGGACCTGCTGGTTTAGCTGCTGCAATTAGTGCTAGAAGAAAAGGTATAAAGGACATACTGATTATAGAGAGGGATAGAGAGTTAGGGGGTATTTTAAATCAATGCATCCACAATGGCTTTGGATTGCATCTTTTCAAAAAAGAGCTAACTGGTCCTGAATATGCAAAGTGTTTTATAGATGAAGTCAGGGAGCTTAACATAGATTATAAGTTAAATACATTTGTGTTAGATATAGACGATAAAAAGGAGTTATCTGTAATTAACTCCAGGGATGGATTTTTTAAAATTCAAGCAAAAGCAATAATCCTAGCCATGGGTTGTAGAGAAAGGCCAAGGGGAGCTATTAATATCCCCGGTTCTAGGCCCAGCGGAATATTTACCGCTGGAACTGCTCAAAGACTAATTAATATGGAAGGATATATGGTGGGTAAAAAAGCTGTAATATTAGGTTCAGGTGATATTGGACTAATTATGGCTAGAAGGTTGACTTTGGAGGGCGCAAAGGTAGAGGCAGTAGCAGAAATCATGCCCTATCCTAATGGACTAAATAGGAACATTGTTCAATGTTTAGAGGATTTTAACATACCCCTTTTGTTAGAACATACAGTAATAGAAATTAAAGGTAAAGATAGGCTAGAAGGAGTCATTTTAGCAAAAGTTGATGAAAATAGAAGTGTAATAAGAGGGACTGAAAAATACATTGAATGCGATACTTTAATCCTTTCAGTAGGACTCATCCCCGAAAATGAACTGTCAAAAAGTGCAGGCATAGAAATCGACCCACTTACCTTTGGACCTATAGTTGATGAATCCTTAGAAACCAGCATTAAAGGAATATTTGCCTGTGGGAATGTGCTCCACGTCCACGACCTGGTAGACAATGTTACCCTGGAAGCCTATAAAGCTGGTGAAAAAGCAGCAGAATATATTAAGAAAACCAGCAAAGAAAGGGTATTGAAAACAAAAAAAGTGAAATTATATCCGGGTAATGGTATTAGATATGTTCTCCCCCAGTATGTAAATATTGATGATTTAGACAACAATTTAAAACTGTTTTTCAGAGTAAATGATATATATAAAGATATTGAAATATTAATAGAGTCTAATGGAAGGCTCATAAAGAAAATAAAGAAAAATCAAGTATTCCCATCACAAATGGAATCCATTACCCTTGATAAAAAATTACTGACTGAATTAGACCAAGAAGAAATTTTAATTAATGTAAAATGATGGGAGGGATTTAGATGGACAAAATAGAAAAGACTTGCATAATATGTCCTATTGGATGTAATTTGATTATAGAAAAGGATCCTGAGTCCAAAGATGGATATCGAGTTAGTGGTAATAAATGTAATAGGGGATTACAATATGCAATTGAAGAGATGAACAATCCTACCAGAATTCTTACATCTACTGTAAAAATAAGGGGAGTATCCAATAAAATGTTGCCAGTACGAACCGATAGAGCTATTCCAAAGGATAAGCTCTTCCAAGTGATGGATGTATTGAAGGAGCTAGAGGTAGAATTGCCCATTAAAGCTGGAGATTTGATTATAGAAAATATTTCTAATACCAATGCTAATTTAATTGCTAGCAAATCCATTGCGTAAAATATGGGGTCTATTGGACCCCATATTTTTACATAAATTCCTCCAACAATTTTTTTGCATCCATTGGGTCAAGTTTCCTATTTACAAGGGCTGGCCCTTCTTTTATAACTTGAAATCTATCCTCATAACTTTCTTTTTCTGCTTTATAAATGATTCCAATGGGGATTTTATCTCCAAATTCTAAGGCCTTTTTAAGGGCCTCTTCTTTATTAGAATAATCGTAATCCTCTGGTAAATGGTATATTCTTTCCTTATACCATGAAAAAGTATTTACCCTATTCCATACTACGCAAGGCTGTAGTATGTCTACTAAGGCATAACCCCTATAATTGATAGCCTCCTTCATTAGTTTTACCAGATGGGGGATATCACCAGAAAAGCCTCTAGCGACAAAACCAGCCCCCATTATCAAGGCTAAGGCTAAAGGCTGTAGTGGTTCAACCTTCACCCCTTCACATTGTAGAGTAGTTTTTTGGCCCATGGCAGTAGTTGGCGATGCCTGACCTTTGGTTAGTCCATATATCTGGTTGTTATGAACGAAATGGGCTATATCTACATTTCTTCTTATTGTATGGATAAAATGATTTCCGCCTTCTCCGTATGTATCTCCATCTCCAGATTCCACAATAACCTTTAGCTTCTTATTAGCCAATTTAATTCCTATAGCAACGGGCAGTGCTCTTCCATGTAATCCATTAAATCCATTTATGCTTATGTAATGAGGCATCTTTGCAGCCTGACCTATCCCTGTGGTGATAACTACTTGATGGGGCTCAATTTTTAATTCTTCCAAAGCCTCTTTTAAGGCTGTTCTAATCATATAGTTTCCACAGCCAGGACACCAGGATGGTTTATAGAGCTTATATTCGTATTCCACTATAAAACCCCCTTTATTATAAAGGTTTATTATATATATTCTAGCCTTATATATTTTCTTACCCTTATTTTGCCTCCATTAAAAAACAAAAACCGATACAACCCTAACTATTGTGCATATAGCAAATATTTAAGGATGTATCGGTAGTTTTAATACTCACATTTCATTTCTATTTTATTGTTGTGGTTCCTAATCTCTTTCTTAGCTTTGGACTTCTCTTAACCTTCTCAGCGTCAACGTTTTCAAACTGGTATTCCCAATGGATACGACCTTTGTTAACGCATTCATCGTAATCATTTAGTATTTCAACCACTTCTTTTGATAATAAGAACAATACTATAATATTTGGCATTGCCATTATACCCATAAACATATCTGCTAAATTCCATACAAACCCCGGATCTATCATAGTACCAATTACTAGAGCTATAATTACTAAGGCTTTAAACCCATTTAAAGTTATAGGATTAGAATTAAATACATATTTTACATTGGATTCAGCAAAAAAGTACCATCCAACTATCGTAGTTAATGAGAAAAAGCTTAAGCATATTGATAAAAACATTCCACCAAAGGTACCAAATCCAGAAGCAAAACCTGTTTGAGTCATAACCGTTGCTGTTTGAGCCATTTCAGCTGCCGGTATATTTGGGTTATATGCACCCGATGTAATGTTCACCATGACTGTTGATAAACAGATTAAGAAGGTGGATATAAATACTCCTGTCATAGCTGTAAATCCTTGTTCAGCAGGGTGATCTGTATCTGCGACTGCATGGGAGTGAGGGGTTGAACCCATACCAGCTTCATTAGAAAATAGGCCTCTTGCCAATCCAAATCTGATAGTCTGTTGTATTGTTATTCCAAGTACACCACCACCAATAGCAGATGGCTTAAAGGCTCCAACAAAAATGCTCTTCATTGCAGGGATGAAACTACCTATATTTATTAAAACTATCACTAAACTTCCCACTATATAGAAGCCAGCCATAAAAGGTACAATTTTTTCGGCAAATGATGCAATCCTTCCCATACCTCCTACAAGTATGAGGGCAACCACTATAGCTAATACTATGGAGGTAATAGATACAGGTAGTCCAAATGCATCATTTACAGAAACTGCAATTGAATTAGATTGTACCATAATTCCAACAATACCTAGTGCAAATATACAGGTTACAGCAAAGAACATAGCCATTCTTTTAGATTTTAATCCATTCTTTATATAGTAAGCAGGTCCTCCAACTAGTTCCCCATTTTTAACTTCCCTATATTTTTGTGCTAAAACTGATTCACTAAATATAGTGGCCATTCCGAAAAAAGCAGAAACTAGCATCCAGAAAGCTGCCCCAGGGCCTCCTGCAGCAATGGCTGTTGCTACCCCTACTATATTACCTGTACCAACTTGAGCTGCGACAGCAGTTGATAGGGCTTGAAAAGGTGTCATTTTCCCATCTTCAGCTGGTTTTTTCTTCACTATATCTAGTATCATCTTCTTTAATGCTGGGAAGACTCTGGTAAACTGTGGGAATTTCAATTTAATAGTCATAAAAACTCCTATGCCAATTAGTGCAAATATTAAAACGTAATCCCACAAAATGGTGTTTACAATATCTACTATCCCTTTAAAATAGTCCATAACATAACCTCCAATTTAATTGTTGCCTAAATTATAATAATCCACCTTCAAATGGCTACAAAAAGTTTCAAAAGGCAACAAAATTTAAATTCCCAATAATTCAAAAAAAAATAGATGGAAATGGCATTCCATCTAATTTTCTGCCTCCCTCTTCCCATAATACACCATACCATCCATGAATTTTTTTATATTGACCTTTCCCCTTTTATCACTCTTTCCCCTAATATAATCCATTTCTATTTTAATCTGCTCAAAACTATATAGGCCATTGGAGTATTCAGTGAAAATTTCATTCATATAATCCTCTATCCCTAAATTGGCCAAGTTTATCAATCCAACAGTTGCAGTTCTTCTGATTCTTTGCTCCATGGACTTTGGATTATCGCTAAAGCGACTACACAGTTCTTTTATAGTAAAATCAGCCATACTCTGATTGGTGTCTATTAAATAATTAGCAAGCGTAATTATATCTTGGCTGCCCACTTCTCCTATTATTCCAATCCTTTCCATAACCCTTTCTATACCTTTAACACTATCTATCTGGCTTTCCCTGGAAGTATTTAGATCTGATGTAAATATATTTTGTATTTGATCCAGTTTTTTATTCATGTTAAGTCTTTCTATTACCTTTTTAATTACTGTTTGTACTTCAATGGCATTAATTGGTTTTGAAATATAATATTCTATACCACTTTGGTAAGCTTTAGCTACCATATCTTTAGAGGATACCTGCGAAATCATAATAAACTGAATGTCGCTGTAAATGCTCTTTACTTCTTTAATTAAGCTAATCCCATCCTTTCCAGGCATTAATAGGTCCACCAACACAATATCCGGTTTTAAGACTTTTATATCCTTTAATGCAGATACTCCATCGTAAGCTTTCCCAATTACATCCCCTAAATTCTTATCGATGATTATTTTTTCCAATATTTTTACTATATTCTTATCATCTTCTACTATGAATATTCTCAATTATGACACCTCCAGCGACTTTCTAGGTATATACATGTAAAAGATAGTTCCCCTTCCTTTAGTGGAATTTACCTTTAGATTTCCTTCTAATTGTTCTTCAACCATATATTTAACTACACTTAATCCAAGTCCTCGATTGATTTCACCAGTACTATAGTCTATTTTGGTAGAAAAGCCTGGAGAGAAAATATACTTTAAATCTTCTTCATCTATTCCAATCCCGTTGTCAGAGACTATAAGGATGTGATGGTCATTATCGGTTCTATGGATGATTTCTATTTTCCCTCCATCCGAGTCAGACAAGGCATCTATACTATTCATTACAAGATTGCGTAATATAGACATGAGATGGTAATGCTTAGAAGTATAAAAATTATCTTGTATATGGAATATTAACTCAATATCTTTATCAAGCCTATTGATTTCTCTTTTCATGGTCTCAGATAGTATGCTTATAATATCTTTAAAATTCATACCCCTATCCTTAAATTGATTCTCTGTAATTTGCCCTATGCCCCTAACTATCAATTCATTTTCTTTCTTTATTTCATGAATGTCCCTAGCAATTGAGATAGCCTGAGAAGCCCAGCTTTCCCTATCTTTATTATTTTGAATTTTTTCAAATAAGTTGTAGGAATTGGACATTACCTTTTCTATATTATCCATATTTTTTTCCATCCAATACATTTCCGTTTTCAATTCCGATATTAGCCACAACAGCTTCTTGTAACGCCTCTCGTGTTCCTCCTTCATTAGAAACATTCTATAATACTTGAGTAAATTTAAAGCAATCCAAATTATAGATGAACGAACTAAGGCTATTAAGAGCAGGGTAGAAATCAAATCAAATGGAAAATTACTTAGCGTAAATCTAGCTCTAGTAAACACTTCGATTATATTAGCACCAAAGTCGCTAAAAGTAGTTATTAGGAATATAAAGTTTATATTGTCCCTATCTCCCCTATCTATCAATAATGAATAAATAAGGGAATAAAAAATGTAAAAGAGTATTTCCAGTTGATAAGAAATTACTACATTCTTAAGATTGCCCCTCGTTAAATAGTATATAGCTAACCTGAAAAGATATACCATTAAGCCAGATAACAAACCAGTTTGAACTGGTTTTAAATCTTCATAATAAAGGAGTAATATGACAAAGGCAATGATACCAGCCGAAACTCGAAAATCATTTATCATTAACCCTATGCTAATTTGGGATGCCAATCCAACTAATAGGGAAACCAAAAGCATCTTCTTATTAAACTTCAAACATTTCACCCCTAATTAAGTATATATAATTTGAATAATTACTGCAATCGATTATAAAACGGCTGAATAAGTAGTCGGTAATAAAAAATCTATAGGATTATGTTATCTATTTTTTCTAAATAAGCCAGTAGCTCTATTAATATCTATTACAAATATTATACCTGCCCCAGGTTTTTCAATATCCAAGCTTTCATTGATCGCTTCTAATATGGTTTCCGTATCTTTTGTCTCACTTATAATTAGAATTATATCTTTTTCTGGTTCTATTTCCATATTAAATAGCTTTTCCTTCTCATGTATCCCTGCTCCTCTCCCATGTATTATAGTGCCTCCTGTTGCACCAGCCCTTCTTGCTGCTTCTATAACTTCATCTGCTAATCCCCTATCTACAATTGTTATAATGGCTTCAATTGACATAACATTCCCACCTTTCTTATTAGGATTTGACTTTATTTTTAATCCTTTCAACCCTATTACTCTATTTAGAGGAATAGAAAAGGCTATTCCTTTATTAGGTTTATGGAAATGAAATTCTTTTGCCAGCTCTTCATGGAATACTTCTTCCAATTCTTCTTCAATAACCATCATTAAAATCTCTTTTCTAATTTCATCTAACCCAAGGATTTTAAGAAGATTGCTGTTAGCAGTCCCTTTTGCTAAAAGAAATGTACCCCCACTTGTACCTAGTTCCTTAGATTTTCTCAAAACTTTACTTCCCTTTCCAAAATCTACAATAACACAGAAAAGACAAAAGCCTTTATTAATCATCATTAAAATCAACACCCCTCTTTTTAGCCTTCATCTTAAATAGGAGGCCTAATATTTGGATAGTCACTAAAGGAGTCATAGCCACCATGGCGATAACACCAAATCCATCTATCAAAACATTAGCTGTTGGTATAGAAGTTGCAGCTCCTTGAGCAAAAGCTAATACAAAAGTAGCCGTCATAGGACCAGATGCAACCCCTCCAGAATCAAAGGCTATTCCAACAAAAATTGGAGGCACTATATAACTCATTATTATAGCAATGGCAAAGCCTGGCAATAGGAAATGCCACAACTTTAAGCCAGGAAACATAATTCTCATCATAGACAGGGATATGGCAAAACCAATTCCCAAGGATAGGGTTGCTAAAATAGCTTTTCTTTTGATATAGCCTGATGTAACGTCTTCAACCTGTTCCGTCAATACATGAACTGCAGGTTCAGCTAATACCACTACAAGCCCTAGCAAAAATCCTATACCGGCTAATAACCACTTTTTATCTAAACTAGCTATTCCATATCCAATAACCCTTCCAACTTCCATAAAACCTGCATTTACTCCTACTAAAAAAAGAACTAGACCTATATAGGTATATAGGAGGCCTTTTAATATTTTGTTTCTATTAGACCTACTTAATTTAAATTTAGTTATATTAAAAATTAAAAACAAGCTTAATATAGGTAGTAATGTGAGTATAGATTCCTTGGTCAAAGATAAAAACGCCTCTTTATAAGGATTTAATATACCAGTATGAGGAATAAAGGCCTCAGCTTGCCCCTGTATATCTTTTAAGCCTGCTATAACACTCATCAACATGATAGCTAGAATGGGACCCGATGAAGCCATGCCTACTAAACCAAAGCTATCTTCTTCTTCAGTTTTACCACCCTTTAGCTTAGAAACCCCAAGGCCAAGGGCTAGTATGAAGGGAGTTGTCATAGCACCAGTAGTCGCTCCCGAGGCATCTACTGAAATTGCCAAAAATTCCTCAGAAACTATAAGCCCTAGAACAAAAATTATAAGGTATACTATAGTATAAGTCTTATTCAATGGATTTCCGAATAAAATTCTTAATAAGCCTATGGCCACCATAAGACCTACACCTACCGAAACTACTATTAATATGGAATATGCAGACAGTATCCCCCCAGATGCATCCCTAACCTGGTAGGCTAGTATCTGTAAATCAGGTTCTGCTATAGTAATAAAAAAACCCAGGAAAAAGCCTAATATTCCAACAACCCATACTTTGTTACTTCTTGCTAATGTTTCCCCCATTAAATTACCAATAGGTGTAATCCCTATTTCAGCTCCAAACAAAAAAATACCCAATCCTAGTATGACCATTGTTGATCCAATTAAAAATCTAATAAACATATCCAATTCTAAGGTCACTACAGTAAGGCTTAAGATGATTACTAAAATACTTATTGGTATTACAGCTAAGGCTACCTCCTTAAATTTGCTTGATAATAAATTCAACATTATCGCCTCCTTATGCCGGTATATTTCTTTAAAAGAAATTGGCCTTACTCCAAGTGTCTAATTTGCTGAATATATTAGAATTAAATGGAGTAAAACCCCTTGATACTATTTCTCACCCATTACCTCTTGTTTTTAAGAAGACTGCTACTTTTCTGCTATCATTAAGCTCAATTGTCCAGAATAACTATAATACTAAATTAATCAATTACTAGAGTGGAAATAGATTAGACAAAAGAGCCTCCAATATAATAATTAAATCTTAGGGAAATGTTAATAATCCCAAGAGATTAAGTTTTTGGACAAGCAAGTTGGATAAGAGACAGGTTCTAAGCTAGATAAACAAACTATTCTACCAAAATATTAAAGAATTCAAAGTTCAAGTAAATATAAAAGCTTTTCATACCTTATTAAAGAAACTTAAATAAAGACTAGTTTTCATTTTACTATTAAAAATATTATATATTAGAAGAGTTCAACCAGACAACAATATTTTGCTACTTTTTGCTTATTTTAATAAATTTAATATTGAGATTTTAAATTTGCTTTATAAAAATATTATTGTTAATAATAGAAAGAATAAATCCATTAGTAGTGTACAAAATAACTCTACTTACAATTTTATTAAACAAATTCCTTCTGCTTTTAAAAAAGAATATGAAAGAATAATTAATGCCTAAAAAGTAACGCTATTTTATCTTGATTTTAGGCTTGTAGCTTTAGTTTCCCTGAAATAGCAATGTGTAAAAATTTAATATTATATATTTGTTTGGTTAATTTTGATGATCGTTAAATGTTTTTTTAATCAAGTTCATCCATAGAATAATTTTGTGCTTGTTATATAATTAACATGAAACAATTGACGATAAAGATAATTCTTAAAGGAGGGGTAATATGAAGCTAAAGGATAAAGTAGCCATAGTTACTGGTTCAACCTCAGGTATGGGAAGAGCAACTGCCGAGCTATTTGCAAGAGAAGGAGCAAGGGTAGTTGTTACGGGTAGAAATGAAGATAGAGCAAAAGAAGTAGTGGAAAAGATAAAAGATGAAGGACATGAAGCTATATATGTTATTGCAAATATGTTGGATTTAGAAGATGTTAAGAAAATTTTTGATAGAACTATAGAAGAATATGGTACTGTTGATATATTAGTAAATAACGCAGGTATGTTAAGCACAACACCTATTCAAGACTTATCCGTTGAAGAATGGGAAAATACATTTAGAGTTAATGTAACCGCTCCTTTATATTTAGCTCAATTAGTTGCACCAATAATGAAGGAAAAAGGAAAAGGCGTTATCATAAACACCAGCTCTGTAGCAGGTGCCCATGCTCATCATGGTACTGCGGCATATGTTTCATCTAAACATGCACTTGCTGGCTTGTCAAAATCTATGGCTTGGGAATTAGGGCCTGAAATCAGGGTAAATAGCATATTACCAGGGGCAATTATGACTGCTATGTTAGAAAGCGTAGGAGGAGAAGCCGCCGTTCCCCATCTAGTTGAAGGTTCACCTCTTAAGAGAGTGGGGGCATCAGAAGAAATAGCTAAAGCAGCCTTATTCTTAGCAAGCGATGATTCCTCCTTCATAACAGGACAATTGATAAGAGTAGATGGAGGTATAGATATCTAGTTGAAAGATTGACCTTTGACCTTTGAATCCACCTGTCAAAAACAGGTGGATTTTAGTTTAAAATAATAGATATTCTATATATTGACTAAGGGAATATTTTGTGTTAATATTCTTATAAGAAAAGGAGTGTTCTATAAAGTGGACGATTCACCTTACCCGAGTCAAAGGATTCTTGTTAATTTGCAGAATATTATCTATATGAATATAATCCTAATTTTATAATATAAGACACTTAACAATGGCTATTGTTTTAAACAATTGCCATTGTTTAGGTGTCTTTTTTGACTTTTTATTAATACTTATAGGAGGGTGTTTAATTGGAAGAAGCTACGTTATGGAAGCAGCTTATGTTACAGGTTGTTTTAGTCTTTATTAATGCAATTTTTGCATGTGCAGAAATTGCAGTTCTATCGGCTAATACAAATAGGCTAGAAGTAATGAAAAAGGAAGGTAATAAAAAGGCTAGAAGAATCTTATACCTAATGGAAGAGCCTTCTAGATTCCTATCGACAATACAGGTAGCTATTACCTTTGCTGGTTTTCTTGCTAGTGCCTTCGCAGCCGATAATTTTGCTGGCCGCTTAGTAGACTTAATATTAAAATTAGGATTAGATATTAATATAAAAACATTAAATACAATATCTGTAGTTATAATCACAGTTATACTATCCTATTTCACCTTAGTTTTTGGAGAGTTAGTTCCCAAAAGAATAGCTATGAAGGATCCAGAAAAGATTTCTCTTATGATCTCGGGTATTGTGACATTTGTTGCCAAGATTTCAAGCCCCTTGGTATATGTACTAACTAAATCTACAAATGCTGTCCTACGCCTTATCGGAATAGATCCATTTGCAGATGAAGATGTAGTAACAGAAGAAGATATACGTATGATGGTAGACCAAGGGAGAATAAAAGGCTATATTGATCCAAGTGAACACGAAATGATTCACAATATATTCGAATTTGATAATAAATATGCTGAAGATGTTATGACCCATAGAACTGAGGTAAGTCTACTATGGCTTGAAGAAAGTGAAGAAGATTGGGAAAAAACTATTCAGCAAAGCAGGCATACCTATTATCCCGTATGCCATGAAAGTACAGATAACATAGTTGGAGTCTTAAATACCAAAGACTTTTTCAGATTGAAAGATAGGTCTAGAAAAGTCGTTTTGAAAGAAGCTGTGCGTCCCCCCTATTTTGTACCAAAGACGGTGCGAACAGATATATTGTTCCATAATATGAAAAAGACCAGAAACCACTTTGCCGTAGTCTTAGATGATTATGGAGGAATGACCGGCATCATAACTATAAATGACTTGCTGGAACAGATAGTAGGCAACTTAGACGATGACGATACAATTCCGGTTGAACCGCCATTAATTGAACGAATTGATTCCAGAACCTGGAAAATACAAGGGAATACACCAATAGAATTAGTAGCCGAACAATTGGAGGTAACGCTTCCAGATATAGAGGAATATGATACTTTTGGTGGATTCGTATTTGGATTATTGGGTACAGTTCCAGCAGATGGATCTACACCCGAATTGGATGTTGGAAATCTTCATATAAAAGTAACATCAGTTAAAGATCACAGGATGGAAAGAGCAGTTGTTTATGTAGAACCAAACGAAGATGATAAAGAAGAAGGTGAGTCAGAATGAAAGAGTAGAAGGATTTAACCTCCTACTCTTTTTATTTGTTGATTATTCTCCTGATACCGCCAACTTTTTAATCATTATACTGGGGGAACCAACCCCATCAATAGAAAACCTGAAATCATTACCTATATCTTCAATCTCCATCAAGGTTTCAAATATATTTCCTGCAATAGTTATTTGATTTACAGGTCTTTTAATCTCCCCATTTTCTATTTCATAACCATGGGCCGAAAGGGAATAGTCTCCAGATACTGGATCTAATCCTGAATGCAAACCTTGCACATCGGTAATCATTAGTCCCTTATCCATATTCTTCAGCATTTGAGCTAGGGACTTATCCCCTTTCTTTACATATAGGTTAGAAGTAGAAGTGCTCACTGGAGATTTATAAGAGCTTCTATATCCATTTCCAGTAGACCCAACCCCATCCTTTAAAGCTGATTTCCAATTATATAAATAGGTTTTCAATAGACCATCTTCGATTATGGTATTACACTTAGTTGCGGTTCCTTCATCATCGAATGTGCTTATAACCAAGCCATCCTCATTAAAGGGATCATCTACTAATGTAAAATTGCTTACGGCTATTTGTTCTCCTACCTTATCCTTTAATAAGGATAGTCCTTTTTGGACATTTTCAGCATAGAAGATAGTTTTAAAGGCAGATAATATATTTGCAAAAACTGTATTTTTCAATATTACTGGGTAGTCCTTTGATTTTATGGATTTGGCCCCTAGATAGGATAAAGCTTCTTCCACTGCTTCTTTGGCCATTTCCTTATAGTCGAGGCTTGAAAAATCCTTAACTATTCTATAGCTAAGTCCAGTTTTCGTTTCCTCCCCTTCTTTTGCTATGACCATGATATAGGCAACAGCTAGATTCACATTATTATTTAAATCTAAACCCTTGGTATTGTATAGATATTTACCGCTTTCTATTTCCTTATAAATACAATAGCTAACAGCTGCAATCCTTGAATCCAATTCAAAGGCCTTCTTCTCTAAGGCCTTAACAAATTCTATTTTATCTTCCAGAGGAGTTTCTTTAAGTTCATGATTGTAGCCATCTACTTCTTCATATTCATCGGAGCCAGAAAATATTATCTCCTTTTCTAAGGCATCTATATGTTTCCCATTTTCAAAAGCTTCCTCTATAAGCATATCTATAGATGATTCATCTACCTTCTCAGTAAAGGAATATCCCAGCTTGCCATCATTAATTCCCCTAAGGGACAAGCCTTCCGTTTCAGAAATATTATACCTATCCAGTTCGCCTCTAAATACTCCAATTTCAATTTCCCTATTATTTTCTATATAGACTTCCACATCCTCAAATTTATCTTTTCCCTTTTCAAAAATCTTGTCTACTAGTTTCTTGTATTTCATCCTATTCATCCCCCTTTCTTCCGCCAACGGTTAAAGCCTTTACCCTAATAGTAGGTTGACCTACATTGGTAGGAACCATTCCACTTAAGGAGCCGCATACTCCCTGGCCAAAGGTTTGATTATTACCCACCATATCAATATTTTCTAATACCTCAATCCCCTTTCCTATTAGAGTTGCTCCCCTAACTGGTTTAGTAATTTTTCCATTTTCAATTAAATATCCTTCCATGACCGCAAAGTTGAAATCTCCGGTAGCAGGATTGACACTTCCCCCACCTAATTTCTTAGCAAATAAGCCTTTTTCCGTATTCGATATTATTTCTTCAAAAGTTGAATCTCCATTGGCAATAAATGTGTTATTCATTCTGGAAGTTGGAGGGAATTTATAGGACTGCCTTCTTCCTGAGCCAGTTGACTTCATACCCATCCGCTTCCCATTTAATTTGTCTACTAAATAGGATTTTAAGATTCCATTTTCAATAAGTACATTTCTTTGGGTTGGTGTTCCTTCATCGTCAACATTTAAAGAACCCCATTCATTCGGAATAGTACCATCATCTATGGCAGTAACTAGCGGGGATGCTACCTGCTTGCCTAATTTACCAGCAAAAACGGAAGTCCCCTTAGCTACAAAAGTGGCTTCCAATCCGTGACCACAGGCCTCATGGAATAATACTCCTCCAAATTCATTGTGAATTACCACCGGCATAACTCCACTAGGACAATAGTCAGCAAGTATCATGGTTTTAGCAATCCTTGAAGCTTCTTTACCTACCTCTTTTACATCGACTTTAGCAAAGAATTCAAATCCCATAGATGCCCCTGGCCCATAAAATCCTACCTGAGTTTCCCCGTCCTTTGATGCCACCGACTGAATTTTAAACCTAGTCCTTACCCTTTTATCTTCTACCATTAGTCCCTCAGTATTGGCTATTAATACATCCTGTTCCTCATCAAAATAATTAGCAGTTACTTGGCTTATGAGTGGGTCATAGGATTTTGCACTTTCATAACCCATTTTTAGTAATTCTACCTTTCTTGCTTTCTCAGCCTTATTGGGCATTATCTTTACTACATGCCTGTTATCTACATCAGCCTTCATTAAATTTAATACTATATCCTTTTTACTAGACTTAATGGCTAGAGCTGCTTCCTTTGCTACTTTTATTAGATTCTCTTCGCTGGAATTATTGGTATAGGCATAAACACTATTTAATCCATGGAATATCCTAATTCCTATGCCGAAATCTCTACCAGATATGCTGTTTTCTACATATCCTCCTACCATGTCAATATTTGTACTAAACCTATCCTCTACAAAAATTTCTGCAAAATCTCCTCCAGTAGACAGGGCTGCCAGCAGTACATTTTCTATAAGCTTTTTACTAAGCAAAATAATACCCCCTTTTAAAGTTGTTATGAGTTTCTGTTTTTATTTATTATAAAAATTTTACTAAATAGAAATTTCTTTATAGACATTGCCCTCTAAATCCTTTATTTTAAAGATATTATTTTCTAATATTGCATAGCTATGAGGACTATTGTCCTTTGGTAATGTAATACTTCCGGGATTAATTATATAAATGTTGTCCTTCTTCACTGCTATGGGTATATGGGTGTGGCCGTATATGAATACATCTTCATTTTTAAGTTTGGGTATATTATCCTCATTATATATATGCCCATGAGTCAAAAAGAGCCTTCTATTAGCATATAGTATTGTTGAATAAGTCCCCATTATTGGAAAATTTAACACCATTTGATCCACTTCACTGTCACAGTTTCCTCTGACTGCAATTATTTTATCGGCAACATTATTAAGGATTTCTATTACTCCTTTGGGATTATAATCTTTAGGCAATGGATTCCTAGCACCATGATAAAGGTGATCTCCTAATATGATGATATGATCTGCTTTTTCTTTTTCAAACCTTTCCATTGCCTTGCTTAAATAATAGACAGAACCATGAATATCTGATATAAAAAAAAGTTTCATAATTATACTCCTTTCTTATGTCATTCTATTTAACGGCTGTAGCCTCAAAGGTTATAATTTGATCTGGTTTTGTAGGATATTGGCCAAATTTATAGTCGGATGAAATTATAATATTTTTAAACCCTATTTTTTCAAGTATTAACCTAAATTCCTCTACACCATACCAACGCAAAGGAAAATATTCTAATTCCGTTTTTAATAGTTTTCCTTCCCTCCATTTTTCATATCTCCCATAGGTCACACTATATTGATTAATATAATCTATTTCAACAATTTTACTTTCCAGTGTAATTATGTCACCATTATCACATTTCCAAGATTTTGTTGATACAGATCCTATTGATAGATCGGTTTGCAAAAATATATCAACAATCAGTCTACCTCCATTTGATAGGTGATCAAAAAAGTTTTGTAAGGCCTTTATGGAATCCGATCTTTTATGTAATAAAAGAAAAGACCCAGCTGGCAATATAATGGCTTCGTATCTAGTTTCCCGCGAAAAAGATTCCATATTAGCTATAAAGATGTTAGGGTTTAATCCCCTTTTCCTACAGTTTTCCCTACATATGTCTAGCATATCCCTTGAACTATCGAACCCTTCTACATTTAATCCTTGTTCAAGAAGGGGAATTAACATACGACCTGTTCCTGTTGCTGGCTCTAATATAGGCCCTTTACAAGATTTAATTCTTTCTAGATAAAACTCCACATCCCCAAAAGAATGACCGATTGGTTTATCTAAATCGTATACCTCTGCGGAAAGTTTGCTATAATAACTTAACACCTCTATCACCTTCCTATCCTATCCCTTAATTACTTATTCTATTCCCATTAAAAAAATCCTCTTTTTTAAACTAACTATTATTACTACAAGACAAAAACCCTCTAGATTTAACGGTTCTTTCCGCTATGCTAGAGGGCTTAATATTTATTTTATTTTAGATTTTAACACATCGAATCCTACCCTATTAATGGCTAGTTCTATATCATCGATTGAAACCTGATCTTCATCGAAGCTTACCTTAACTTTACTTGAATTAAAGGATACTTTAATTGTATCTTTATCGATCCCATCTAAACTCTTTAAAGCACCTTCAATTTTTTGCATACATGATGGACATGTTAAAGTTTCCAATTGGATAGTTGCAGCTTTCATACTATATTCTCCTTTCATAGATAATTACTCATTATAATTAATTATATCCTATCTTTTGTAAAAAAGCTTTGATATATGTCAAACTTTTATTAATATCTGACTTTATAGCTTAATAACCTCATACCATTCAGGATAACTGCTAAAATGCTAGCCTCGTGTACTAACATGCCGATAGACATGTTTACCCATTCGCTAAACAATACCCCTGCTAATAATACTAGTACAACTCCTACTGCGATAAATATATTCTGTTTCATATTCCTTGCTGTAGCTTTTACTAGTCCTAAAGCATGGGGTAGGCGGCTGAAATCTGAATTCATCAATACCACATCGGAAGTTTCAATGGCAACATCTGTCCCGCCACCCATGGCTATTCCAATATCTGCCAAGGCCAATGAAGGACTGTCGTTGACCCCATCGCCAACAAAGGCAACTATTTGTCCTTCCTCCTTTAACCTCTTTATATATTCAGACTTATCTTCGGGTAGCATATTTCCATAAGCTTCTGTTAGCCCTAACTCCCTACTCACTATGTCGACAGTTCCCTGGTTGTCTCCCGAAAGCATTATTAAGTTTTTTACTCCCAATCTTTTCAACCTTTGAAGGTCTTCTTTTACTCCAGGCCGAATTTGATCTCGAATTCCCATTAAGATCTTCATTTCCCCATCTACTGCTGTTAATACAAGGGAGTTGCCATTCTTTTCAAAGCGGCTTATATCCTCTTTAACCTTTTGATCTAGTTTCACTTTTTCCTTTTTCATTAGATATATATTTCCAACAGCAACCCTGTGGCCATTGACATTTGCTACTATGCCACCGCCTTTTACAACCTCTGTATTTTCAACGGTAAAGTAGTTGGTTTCACCAATTTCTTCTAATACTGCTTTAGCCAAGGGGTGATCAGATTCTCTTTCTATACTAGCAAGATAACTTAAGGCTTCATCTATATTCTCACCATAATACTCTGTTTCAGCAACGGATGGATTCCCAAGGGTAAGTGTCCCCGTTTTATCGAACACCATAGTATCTAGTCTGCTAAAGTCGTTTATGACCTCACTACCCTTTAATAGCACACCATTTCTAGCTCCATTTCCAATCCCAGCCACATTAGATACGGGTACACCTATTACCAGAGCTCCTGGACATCCTAATACTAGGATTGTAATGGCTAATTCAACATTCTTAGTAAATAGCCATACCAGTAAACCAATTATTAGAACTGCTGGTGTATAGTATTTTGCAAAACGATCTATGAAACGCTCTGCCTCCGACTTTGAATCTTGGGCTTCTTCTACTAGTTCAATTATTCTTCCAAATGTTGTATCTTCCCCAACCCGATCAGCAACTATTTGAATAGTTCCATTATCTAGAATGGTACCAGCATAAACCTTTGAGCCTTTACTTTTTTCTACTGGTATGGATTCCCCAGTAATGCTAGCTTCATTAATGCTACCTTCCCCAGATATGACGGTACCATCAACGGGAATTTTTGCTCCCGTTTTAACCAGTAGAATATCTCCTACATCCACATCATCTACTTCAACTTCTTCAAACTCACCATTCTCCATTTGTTTCAATGCGCTTTCTGGTGCCATTTCAATTAACTCTTTAATGGCAGAACGGGTTTGATTTAATGTACGCTGCTCTAGATAAGCGCCGAATAGAAATAGAAATGTTACGATTGCAGATTCCTCATAGTTTTGTATTAAAAAGGCACCAAGAACCGCCATTGTAACTAAGACATCAATACTGACTACCTTCACACGTAAAGCCTGATAGGCTTGGATAGCTATAGGGGCTGCTCCTAAGATGGAAGCGATAATCAGTATCCAATTGAAAACTTCCATTTTACCAGCTGTCCATTTGCTAATAAAGGCAATTGTAATTAAAATACCGCTGATTAATGTAATTGGGTTCTTCTTTCTTAAAATATATCTCTGCATATTTCCTCCTTTAATCTAAATGTTTTATATTCTTTATTCTTTTCTTGCTTTATGACTTTCTGGATAAATTCCTATATTCATCTATCCCTTTCTTTATCTTTCTAGTAACATTTTAACATGGACTGAATTAAAATAAATTGACCTAAATCAATTATAAAAAACTTTTATAATACTTATAAAAGTAAAAGAAAAGAGGATAGATTATATACAATATAATATATCCTCTAATTATAAATTTATTTGTAGCCTTTAATTGGCTAAACTATCTAAAAAGCTCTACTGCCCTATTCAAGATACCATTCAAATATGCTAACAATATACCATAATTCGTAATAGGAACTCCTTTTTCCCTGCAGGCCTTCAGCCTAGTTTCCACAGCCTTTTTATTCAACATACAAGAACCACAATGTATTACTAAATCATAACTTTCAAGATCTTTAGAAAAATCTTCCCCCATTTTAAATTGGAACAAAATTTCCTTGCCCAAATGCTCTGTTAAAAGCTTAGGAACCTTTACCTTCCCTATATCCTCATGGCTGCTATTGTGGGTACAGCTTTCCACAATGAGCACTTTAGGAGTTCTTTTTTCTTTTAAACTTTCAAGGCTTTTAATTCCATTTAAAAAAGTATTTAGGTCCCCTTTTTGCCTAGCCATTATAATAGAAAAACTGGTAAGCTTTATACTTTTAGGAACTATTTTATCTACCTCTTTGAAGACTTGTGAGTCCGTAACTACCAGATCTATATCCTTTAGGTCGTCTAAGGCAGATTTTAAATCCTTATCCCTTACCACATAGGATTTAATCCCATGGTCTAAACAATCCCTAATCAATTGTACTTGGGGCAAAATCAGTCTTCCCTTTGGTGCTGCCTTATCTAAAGGAATTACCATCATTACCCTACCACCTTGGGGAATAATATCTCCTATAAGGGTTTGTTCTTTATCCGAAACCAATTTTTTTATTAACTCTTCCTTTAATGTAAAAATAGTAACACTATCTCTAGTGGAAGTAAGTACTGCTTTATTCCACTTTTTCTTTGACTTTTTTGTTACTTCATTAGAAACAAGGTCAATTTTATTGATAACCGTTATATAGGGAATACCTCTCCTTTTGAATTCATTAACCATCTTTTCATAGTATTCATCATCCAATTCACCTGCTTCTATTACGTATATGGCTAGGTCTAATTTTTCTAATGTTTTCATGGTCCTTTCCACCCTAAGTTTGCCTAGCTCTCCCCCATCATCTAAACCTGCTGTATCTATAAAAACCACAGGTCCAATGGGATTTAGCTCCATGCCCTTTGATACTGGGTCTGTTGTAGTACCCTTAACATCTGATACCAGCGATATTTCCTGCCCAATTATGGCATTCATAGTTGGCCTTTGGCTCACTTAAGTGCATCTTTTCATAAGTGGGCTTATGATAAGTTTCTTGGAATAATATATAGGTGCCAATATTAGCTTCCTTAAGTTTTCTGTAGTTTTCTACTGTGGTGGCAGCAATATTTACATTAACCCTTCTTATTTCTCCCCTGTCAGCGTATGTATCATATACAGTCTTTATGGCATCTACCATATAATCTATATCACAATTTATTGGATCTTCCCCCGCTTCTATAGCAAGCCTTTTATGCCCCATTTTTTCTAATAGCCTTACTTCTTCCTGTATCTCTTTCAATGAAAGTCTTCTTCTCTTGAAATCATTTTTCTTCTTATATCCACAATAAAGGCAGTTATTTATACAATAATCACTTATATAAAGGGGAGCAAATATCACTATCCTATTGCCATATATCTTCTTTTTTATCTGTCCGGCCATTTTAAATATTTCCTTTAAATCCTCTTTATCTTCTACATGGAGTAAAATAGCTATGTCCTTATGAGATAGCCTACCTTCTTTTGCTTTGTTTAACGCTTCCCTTATATCTTTTTTGCTTGCCTTCTTCCCGTCTTCCAATAGCTTGTATATATATTCATGATCAATCATATCTTTTCCTCCAACTTATATGATCTCCTCTAGACATATCCAATGAAAAACCTGCTGACGCAATCCTTTTTTTCTATGCAATTTCTACACTCTGCTGCCTCATCCCCTGTACAAATCTTTCCATCATATAGGGCATATTTCTCCCTCACATTAACAGGAGATAGATTTGGCATAACTACATTTGCCCCTGCCTTCAGCCCTTTTTCCCTCCCCTTGGAATCAATAGTGCCTAAAGCGGTAGTTGCTGGCAAGAGTGAATGGGGTAGAAACAATCTTGTTAAAGCAATCATAGTGATAGTATCCTCAAGACTTCCAGCCGGTTCATCCTTGTAAACTGTATCCTTATGGGGGATAAATGGACCAATACCTATCATTTCCGCTAGGATTCAAAAGACTTTTCGCCTATGGAAAGGGTTATAGCCACATGGGGGTATTTATCCTTAATGACCTTAATGATTTCAATTATCATTTCATCTGAATAATAATCATCTTCTCCACCTTGGAGTACAAAAGTCCTATAACCTAAATTATAGCCTATTTCACAACACTTAAGTATTTCTTCTAACTTTAATCTATACCTTTCAAGATTATTATTTAGTACATTAATACCACAATATTTGCAAGCTCTTTTGCAATAATTAGTAAACTCTATTAGCCCTCTCATATATACTATATTGCCATAAACTTTCATTCTCGTTTCATGAGCTTTCTTTATAAGATAATCTTTGCCATCCTCTTCTATTTTATATAACAAATATACCAGCTCATCATACTTTAGATTATTAGTTTCATAAAGCTTATCTATTAAACTAATTACATTCATGGCTTACCCTCTTCTTATGTTTATAGATATAATTGGCAATATGGATTAAAATCCATACTGCCAATATAATATTTTCTAATTGAGGCTTAAATTTCAACCTCAGATTTTTTGTGGACATGCAACAATTCTCTATTTTCCTTTAATATGCCTTCAAACAATGACATTATTAATGGATTTGTATCTGAACTCTTAATATGGGATGTCCTATCAAGCCTATACAGGCCCTTTGCCCTTTCCTTCCTAGTTTCTAAATTCATGGGTATGGGTTGGCCTCCACCTGCAATGCATCCACCTGGACAAGCCATCACTTCTACAAAGTCATAATATATCTTTCCAGCTTTTATTCCTTTTACTAATTCAGCTGCATTCTTTAAGCCATGTACTACGGCTATTTTAATTTCCCTGCCATTTAAATTAAAGCTAGCTTCCTTTATGTTGTCCATTCCTCTAACGCTACTAAATAATATGTCTTTAGTCTTGTGGTCAGGTTTATCCTTTAATAATCTGGTTACTACAGCCTCGGCAACACCGCCAGTAGCGCCAAATATTATACCCGAACCACTTGCCAATCCAAAGGGCATATCGAAGGACTCTTCTTCTAATTGATCGAAATTAATTCCAGCCTCCCTAATTAGAAGCGCTAATTCCTGAGTTGTTATCACAATGTCTACATCTTTAATCCCATTGTTGACAAACTCTTCTCTAGCTGCTTCTGCCTTTTTAGCAGTACAAGGCATTACTGAAATCATGATTGTTTCCTTGCCTTCTTTTTGGTCTATATCCTTATAATACTCCTTAATAACAGCTCCAAACATCTGTTGTGGGGATTTACATGTAGAGATGTTTCCTACCATATCTGGGAATTGGTTTTCTGCAAATTTTACCCATCCTGGACAGCAGGATGTAAATAAGGGCAGGTTCTCTCCAGCTTCAAGCCTTTCCAAAAACTCCTCACTCTCTTCTATAACAGTCATATCAGCTGCAAAAGCAGTATCGTATACTTCATCTACCCCAATTCTTTTCAAGGCAGCTACTATTTTTCCTATAGTAACTTCGCCAGGTTCAAGGCCAAATTCCTCTCCCAAGGCTACCCTTACTGCTGGTGCAATCTGAGCTACCACCCTTTTTGATTTATCATGAACTACTTCCCATACCTTATCATTATCATTTTTTATAATAATGGCTGCTGTAGGGCATACTGCTCTGCACTGACCACAGTTTACACAATCTACTTCTGCAATATCCCTTTCAAAGGCAGGAGCCACGTTCATGTCTGCTCCTCTATGTACAAAGCTTAAGGCCCCTACTCCTTGAACTTCCTCGCATACTCTAACACAATCCCCACAAAGTATACATTTATTTGGGTTTCTTATTATGCTCAAGCTAGACCTATCAATAGGATACCTTTTTCTCATAGGATTAAATCTAATGTCCTTAATTCCAAATCTAATAGCTAGCTCTTGCAATTGGCATTTTCCAGTTCTCGTACAAGTAGTACAATCTCTATCATGGCTAGCTAGAATCATCTCTAGAATGGTCCTTCTGTATTTCTGAACCTTCTTGGTGTTAGTAAACACCTCCATCCCATTTTTAGGGAGTTGTGAACAAGCTGCAAATATATTTCCCCACTTATCCTCTACTATACACATTCTGCAAGCACCATATATGCTCAATTCAGAGTGATAACAAAAGGTAGGTAAATCTATGCCTGCCTTTCTTACTACTTCTAATACATTCTTTTCTTTATCAAACTCTACCCGTATGCCATCTATTATCATAGTACCCTTCATAGCTTAAGCCTCCTTTATAGCTTTAAATGCACAGGATTCTATGCACGCACCACATTTAATGCATTTATTTTGGTCTATTACAAAAGGTTCCTTTATCTTGCCACTAATGGCACCTACAGGACAAATTCTACTACACTTACTACAACCCTTACAAAGTTCTGGAATTATTTCTATTACCTTTAATCCTTGACAAGTCTTAGTTGGACATCTTTTATCCACTACATGGCTTAAATATTCATCTCTAAAATAGTTTAAAGAACTGATTACAGGATTTGCAGCAGTCTTTCCTAAACCACAAAGAGCAGTCTCAGTAATGGTGTTCGCCAGCTCCTCCAACAGGTCCAAATCTTCAACCTCACCCTTGCCATTTACAATTTTCTCTAATATATCCAGCATAAGCTTTGTACCCTCCCTACAGGGTACACATTTTCCACAGGACTCATTCTGGGTGAAATTCATAAAGAATCTGGCAACCTCTACCATGCAGGTATCTTCGTCCATTACTACCATTCCGCCTGAACCAATCATAGCTCCAACATCCTTCAGTGAATCAAAATCTAAGGGCAAATCTAGGTGCTCTTCCGTTAAACAGCCGCCGGATGGTCCACCTATCTGGACTGCTTTAAATTTCTTGTTGCCCTTTATTCCTCCACCAATATCAAATATTATCTCTCTAAGGGTTGTCCCCATTGGTACTTCAATTAACCCTGTGTTATTCACATTTCCAGTTAAAGCAAAGGCCTTTGTTCCTGGACTTCCTTTTGTACCATAGGCTTTATACCAATCAGCACCATTCATGATTATATGCCTAACATTAGCAAAGGTCTCAACATTGTTTAAAACTGTGGGCTTTTTCCAAAGTCCTTCCTCAACAGTCCTCTTTGCCTTTACCCTAGGCATTCCTCTTTCTCCTTCAATTGAAGCTATTAAGGCGCTTCCTTCACCACATACAAAGGCACCTGCCCCTTTACTAATATGTATATCAAAGCTTAAATCCGATCCCAAAATATTCTTGCCTAATAAACCATATT
>ERZ773359.416-NODE-416-length-60951-cov-16.072107_pt1 | contig 60951 bp, 58 predicted proteins | sample MGYA00374955_ERZ773359 | MGnify/ENA primary metagenome ERZ773359 (study PRJEB29098, sample SAMN04486028) | biogas fermenter metagenome | study: EMG produced TPA metagenomics assembly of the Biogas fermentation microbial communities from Germany - Plant 4 DNA1... | reverse complement strand
ACGGTCAGGAATGTAAAAGTGTCTGCGGGTGCTGGTTTCGTCGTGGTGCTCACAGGGGATATCATGACAATGCCGGGACTGCCGAAAGTGCCTGCTGCCGAGTCCATCGACGTGGATAACACGGGCAGAATTTCCGGTCTATTTTAGATTTAAAACAATAAATATAAGAGATGCGGGAGGGAAGAGGAAATGGCAAAGATAACCACATTGAAAATTCAGGAAATGAAGGATCGCGGAGAGAAGATTTCCATGGTTACCGCTTACGATTATCCTACAGCTTGTATGGTAGAAAAAGCCGGCATTGAAATCATCTTGGTGGGAGATTCACTGATGATGGCGGTTCTCGGAGATGACTCCACTGTATCCTGTACGATGGATCAGATGATTCACCACATTAAACCGGTTGTGAAGGGTGCACCCAGCTGTTTGATTGTCGGAGATATGCCCTTTGGATCTTACAATGAATCGAAGAAGCAAGCAGTTCATAATGCCGCCCGTCTGCTGAAGGAAGGACGATGTGATGTGGTTAAACTGGAAGGCGGAAAAGAAGTGGCTGACACGGTAAAGGCCATCGTTGATGCAGGAGTTCCGGTTATGGCACATATCGGGCTTACACCTCAGACCGTATCAAAGTTAGGCGGATTTAAAGTTCAGGGCAAAGGAGAGGCTGCAAAGGACGTCCTGGAAGATGCGCTGGCATTGCAGGAAGCGGGTGCCTTCAGCATCGTCCTGGAGTGCATACCCGAACAGCTTGGCAAACTGATCACGGAAAAACTTGATATACCCACCATCGGTATAGGTGCCGGCAGGTATACGGACGGCCAGGTTATGGTGTTCCACGATATGATGGGTTTGTTTGAAAAATTCGTTCCCAAATTTGTTAAACAGTACAGGAATCTGGGCTCTGAGATAACCAAGGCTTTGGAAGAATACAAAGAGGATGTGAAATCCGGCGCTTTCCCGGAAGAGAAACACACCTTTGGAGGAGTGTCGGAGGAAGAGCTAAAGAGGTTGTATTGATATGAAAATTGCCATCATTGGTGCCGGCGCCATGGGATGCCTCTATGGAGCCAAATTGTCGGAGTCGGACAGAAACCAGGTTCTTCTGGTGGATGTGTGGGAAGAGCATGTTAAGGCGATCAATGATCATGGCCTTTTTATGGAAGAGGACGGCAAACTGATAAACTATAAGAAGGTCAGGGCGGTGTCCAAAGCCGAGGACGTCGGCCCTTGTGATTTGGCTATAGTTTTCGTAAAATCCACCATGACCGGAGAAGCGGTTCGGTCCAACAGGAGTATTTTCGGTGCGCATACAATCGTGCTCACCCTTCAGAACGGCCTTGGTAACGTTGAGCTGATCGAGGCCGAATTGGGTGATAAAAATATTATTGCCGGAACCACTGCCCATGGAGCAACCATGTTGGGACCGGGAAGAATACGCCATGCGGGTGCAGGAAAGACGGTTATCGGAGAACTGACAGGAGATATAACGGACCGCCTGGTCCGACTCGCCGATATGATGTCCTCTGTCGGGCTCGAAACGGAAGTCTCAGATAATGTAATGGGACTTATCTGGGACAAATTGTTAGTCAACGTAGGCATCAATGCGCTCACTGCTATTACGGGGCTTCACAATGGCCAACTGTTGGATTATCCGGAACTGGAAGCATTGTTGGAAGCGGCGGTGGAGGAAGCTCATCAGGTGGCCCTTGCAAAAGGAATCTGCTTGCAATACGAGGATCCCGTCTCACATACAAAGGATGTATGCAAGGCTACTGCAGCCAATAAGTCATCTATGTTGCAGGATATTCTCAATCGCAAAAAGACTGAAATTGAAATGATCAACGGAGCGGTTTGCAGGGAGGGGCGCAGTCTCGGGATTACGACGCCGGTAAACTCGGTACTGACGAACCTGATCCTTTATAAGCAAAGATATATAAAAACTGATTAAAAGGAGGGAAGTAAGCTATGGCAGAAGAACAGAAAACTGTAAAGTATGCTTCGTCATTCAGCGAGCAATTTACAGTACGCAGCATGATTATCGGCGCAATCGGGGCCATCATTCTTACGATGAGCTCTATGTTCGTAGCGTTGAAGCTTGGCGCTTTGCCCTGGCCCATCATGTTCGTTGCATTGGTTTCCATGTTCTCATTGAAAGCACTGGGGAATACAAATATCAACGAAATCAATGTGACCCATACCGCCATGTCTGCAGGTGCCATGGTTGCAGGAGGCTTAGCTTTTACGTTACCCGGCATCTGGATGCTGAAGCCTGATGCGGAAGTCAGTATCCTGGCGTTGTTCGTTATCACTCTCGGCGGCGTACTTTTAGGCTTGATTTTTACTGCACTGATACGAAAATATTTTATTGAATTCAAAGAGCTTCCATATCCCATGGGGCAGGCCGCTGCCGACACGTTAATCGTCGGGGACGAAGGCGGAAAAAAGGCAGGAACCCTGTTTGCATCCCTGGGTGTAGCTGCTGTATTCACGGTTCTGCGAGACTGGTTTGGAACCTTTGGAGCCGGCGTTGTATGGTTTAAGAGGATGATGCCTTATGGCTCCTTAGGTGGCATGTGGCTTTCGTTAATGCTGATTGCCGTAGGATATATCATCGGCCCGGTATTTATCGGCGTATGGTTCCTCGGCGCTATCATCGGTGATTTCGGTATTCTCATCGGAGGACAGGTAGCAGGGATTTGGGATGCTGCCACCGCTGCAAGCATTAAATCTTCACTAGGAATCGGTCTCATGGTGGGAACCGGTATCGGTATCGTTGTCAAGGGAATTTTGCCCAAGGCGAAAGAGATCTTTGGCCCCATGTTCAGCAAGGGCAGCGTTGGGGGAGGCGTGATCCCGCTCCGCTGGGCTCCCATCGCAATGGTAATTTTGGCCTTTATCTTCACAGTTCTGGCTGACATGGGCATAGTGGCGTCCATTTGCACAATTATCGGTGTATGGCTTGCCACTGCCATGTCTTCTCAATGCGTAGGCCAGACGGGCATCAATCCTATGGAGATATTCGGAATCATAGTGCTCATTGCCACCAAGGCTGTATCCAGCATCGGACAGACTGAGGCCTTCTTTGTTGCTGCTATCGTAGCCGTTGCCTGCGGACTTGTCGGAGACGTAATGAACGACTTTAAGGCAGGGTACATACTTAAATCCGATCCGAAAGCCCAATGGCTGGGTGAAGTAATCGGCGGCATTATAGGAGGTTTTGTTTCTGTAATCGTTCTTTTAGTCATAATGAAGGCTTATGGACCGTCTGCCTTCGGTAACCCGGATATGTTCCCGGCACCTCAGGCCAGCGCTGTAGCTGCAATGGTAGGCGGAATTTCCCATATGCCCGCATTTCTCATCGGATTGATAGCGGCTATAATACTCTATATCGTCAATTTCCCTGTAATGACTTTAGGGCTTGGCGTTTACCTGCCTTTCTATCTTTCCATGACAGCTTTTATAGGAGGTGCTTTGCGGTTCATCGTTATGAAAGCTGCACCTAATTATGAAAAGGTCGGAAACGGCCAGATTATTGCAGCAGGCCTTTTGGGCGGTGAAGCAGTGGTCGGCGTCATTATTGCTTTAATTCAAGCCATCCGAATCATGCAAGCGCTTTAAGATATTTAAACGACAAGGACAGACCCGGTGAGTGAATTCTCATTCAAAGGGTCTGTCCTTATCGGTACTCCGGGAGGTGCGCAATGAAAGAAGTCAGTATAACGGATATTAAAGGGATAAAAGTAGGTCACGCCCAGGATGTGGAAGGCGGTACAGGTTGTACGGTAATACTCTGTGAGGAAGGCGCATATGCAGGTGTGGATGTAAGGGGAGGCGGACCCGCTTCCAGGGAGACGGAATTGCTGAAACCCGTCAATTTGGTGGAGCAGATCCATGCCGTCATGCTGTCGGGAGGAAGCGCCTATGGATTGGATGCGGCTTCAGGCGCCATGCAGTATCTTGAGGAGAACGGTAAAGGCTTTGATGTGGGCATCGGAGTTGTTCCCATTGTCTGCGGCGCTTCATTGTTCGACCTGGTTGTAGGCGATCCGAAATGCAGGCCGGACAAAGCCATGGGATACCAAGCTTGTTTAAACGCATCTTCCCAAAAGCCGGCTGAAGGTAATGTAGGCGCAGGCACAGGCGCTACAGTTGGCAAGTTCCTGGGAATGGAATACATGATGAAGAGCGGCCTGGGCACCTATGCGGTGCAGATGGGAGAATGGATCATCGGAGCCATCGTAGCCGTCAACGCGTTAGGAGATGTTATAGATGTGGATACGGGAAAGCGCATCGCCGGCATTCTGAACAAAGATAAGACGGCAATATACAACACGGAGGCCTGCATGTACGAGGAGTATGACAAAAACAGAAACGTTTTTAGCGGAAACACCACCATCGGATGCGTGGTTACAAATGCAAAACTGACAAAAACTCAGGCTAACAAGGTTGCATCCATAGCGCACAATGGTTTCGCAAGAGCTATACGTCCCGTACATACCATGGCGGACGGGGATACTATTTTCGTTCTTGCAACGGGAGAAGAAGAAGTTATGCCGGATGCGGTAGGAGCCCTGGCCGCAGAGGTGATGGCCAGAGCCATTAACCGGGCGGTTTACATGGCAGAACCGGCTTACGGTCTTAAGGCCGCAAAGGATTTTCTATAAATTACAGGGGTCGCAATCACAGCTTAATAAAAGAAGGCTTGCGTTGGCAGAAGGTAGTTAGGTACCGGAAGCCAACGCTTCTCAATTTATCGTAGGCCCACTGCATGCCAAAACCTACGTCCCGAACGGCATGGGCGTCTGAGCCTACGGTTACAATCTCGCCTCCCAGTTCGTGGTAAAGTTGCAAAATGCCCTGGGAAGGGACGGTATGACCCCCCATGCCATAGCGGAATGACGAGGTGTTTATTTCAATTCCTTTTCCGTCTTCTATTATCCGTTTCAACACTTCCCTTATTATATCCATCAGCTCATCACCATAAAAAGGGATGTATGACCCGTAGCGGTCGATAACGTTTATGTGACCTAACACATCGTAGTCTTTGTAATCGCGAAGACAGTCGTAGACATATTTATAAAAGGCGGCTGTGGCATCTTCCACAGATCGATCCTTAAAAAAGGATCCACAGGACAATTCAAAACCTTCCGCGCAATGAAATGACCCGATGATAAAATCATAGTCATATCCTCTCACAACTTGACTGCACTTATCCATGGTGCCGCCGTGCTGGATACCGACCTCAAGTCCCTTTATGAGCGTAATACGGTCTTTGAATTCTTCTTTAACGATTTCCATTTCGTTTTGATATTCGGCCAGAGAAAACCCTTCACCCCAGGCATCCAACGGATAATCCGGATCGTAATGATCTGTTACGGCAATCTGAGATATTCCCAAGGCGGCAGCAGTTGCCACCATGTCTTTCATTGAAGAATATCCGTCTGTTGAATAAGTGGTATGGGTGTGATAATCCACCAGCGGGGTAGTATACATAATTGCCTCCGTTTATTTACTGTGCTATAATCGTTTCCTAGTATAACACATTTTTCTCTGTGGAAAAGGATAATCCAGATGGCGGATGTTTATAACGAGGCGATTTTAATCGAAAAAGCCAAATCCGGTGACGAGGCCAGTTTTGAGTTGTTGATTCAAAACTGCAAAACAAAAGCTTACAACACGGCGCTCCGTTATTTGCGTGACGAAGAGGATGCTATGGATGTTCTTCAGGAAAGTATGATCAAAGTGTTTCGTCACCTGGATAAATTCAAAGGAGATTGCAAATTTGACACCTGGGTCTACCGCATCGTTGTAAATACCTGCCACGACTTTCTCAGAAAGAACAAGCACCAGAGGAATAATATCAGCATCTATCGTGCAGACGAGGACGGTGAGACAATAATCGATCTCCCCGACACATCACCTACACCTCCGGAAGCATTCGATGCAAAACTTACCGCTACATATGTATTGAGTTGTCTTGATAAGATCCCCAAAGATCAAAAAGAAATCATAATATTACGAGACATTCAAGGCTTTTCCTATGAAGAAATCAGTCAGATTCTCGAATGTTCAATGGGTACGGTAAAATCCAGAATCAATCGGGCAAGGCAGAAATTGAAACACATGATCTTGGAACAATACGATGAATCATGCGTCTAACAGAATGAGAGGGGGAAGAGCGCCCGATGGAAAGGAACATGGAACTGGACAACGAAAAAATAATTGATAATGATTTAGAAAAACTGTTGGCAATTCTTCATAATATACCGGAAGAGAAGATACCGGACAAATTTGAACGGCGCTTAAGCGAGGCACTCAAAGAAGAAGGAAAAAGAATCCGACAGGAAAAACTTCTTATCACAGCCAGGAAAAAACGCAATCGTTACCTAAAGGCGGCGGCGGTCATTGCTGCATGCTTTGTTGTTGTTTTTGCATCCCTCTCCGTATATAATGATGATATCGGATTGTTTTCATGGCATAACGTATCAGAAGAGGCTCCGGTTGGAGATATAATGCTTGCCGCAGAGGATTCAGACTCGACGGCGGAAGAAAGGGCATCTTATGGAGCTGCTCCCGGTGCGGGAGCCGAAAAAGCTGCTGAAAGTGAAGATATGGAACTTGCTGCCGATCTACGTGTAATGGCGGAAAGGTCCGCTCCGGCTCCTTCGTCCAGAGAATTGCCCCAAGAATCCGACGGCAATAGTGATAATGTGGATAATGCTGAACTTTATTTTGGAATGCAGGCTACAGAGCCGGATATCTTATGCAGGGAAGGCAGCCAATATATAAAAACGACAGAAGAATATCGGAACTATTTAAAACTTTTAGATGAGTATCTGTCCGGCTATGAATATGAATTGACAGACTGTGAGAGAGACAGTGACACCGGAGCATATATGTTTACAGTTTTGATACTTTCGGATCCGGAGGGGCAGATTGTAAATGTACCTTTGACCCTCAGGGGAGAGCAAGGAGTAATATATGAGCAACCAGAACAGCAATCAACGGAAGGAGAACCAATCGAAGAACAGCTCGAAGGAAATGATGCCGAGGAAGAAGAACCGCAAACTGGTAGTGATTGATGGCAACAGCCTGATCAATCGGGCCTATTATGCCATTCAGCGGCCAATGATGACAAAAGAAGGACTGTACACCCATGCGGTGTACGGTTTTCTTAATATATTGCAGAAAATACGAAAAGACTACGAACCGGGTTATCTGGCAGTAGCCTTCGACAGGAAAGCACCTACCTTCCGTCACCTTGAATTTGCAGATTATAAAGCCGGGAGAAAGAAAATGCCCCCCGAGCTTGCAATGCAGGTACCTGTGCTAAAAGAAGTACTGGAAGCCATGAGAGTACGGATTCTGGAAATCGACGGCTTTGAGGCGGATGATATCATCGGCACGGTAGCCAGAAGAGCCGAGGAAGAGGGATTTGAGCCGCTGATTATCACCGGTGATAAGGACGCCCTTCAACTTGCCAGCCGCATTACTAAAGTAATCATTACCAAAAAGGGCATTTCGGAGTTCGAAGAGTACGATTACGATGCCATAGTAGAAAAATACGGCTTTTCTCCGGAACTATTTGTGGATTTCAAGGGACTGATGGGAGATCCCTCAGATAATATACCAGGCGTTCCGGAAGTTGGGGAGAAAACGGCTCAGAAGCTGATACTCGAATATGGAAGCATTCAAAATCTGATCAACAATACGGAGCACATTGCCAATCCAAAACTCCGGGAAAAGATAGAGGAAAATGTTCAGCTGGCGTTAATGAGCAGGCGTTTGGCAGAAATCAATAAAGAAGTTCCCATCGACATACAGCTGGAAGATTATATAGAAGAAGAACCGGATTACAGCAAGCTTATTGAACTATATAAAAAGTTGGAATTCAACAGTTTTTTAAAGAAGCTCCAAATACCGGAGCAGGACAGGGATGAAGGGCACGGTAGCCTGGAAAAAGAAAAACTGCCTCTCATAACTATTATAAATAGCAGAGCAGACTTTAAAACCATCGAGAACTATTTCAAGACGGTAGATACGGCTGCCCTTAAAGTGTTTAGCGACAATAACCATAAAGACATCCCTACTTTAACGGGAGTAACACTTTCCACGGAGGAAAAGTGCTTCTACATTGACCTGTCTGCGGAAGGCCTTCTTGAAGACCTTAAATCGCTGATTTCCGCAACGAAATTGCGCTTTGTAGGGCATTACATCCAAGAAGACTATTATGCCCTTATAAGCAACGGTTTGAATAATTGGGAACCGAAAACCGCTTTTGACACCGCCGTCGCACAGTATTTACTTCAACCCGGCAGAAGCAGCTATGATTTAAATGCGCTGACTCTGGAGTACTTTCACCGGGAATTGGAGGGACCCGAAACCGGTGCCGGCGGAGAACAGCTGGATTTTTTAGAACAGAAACAAGTGGATTATTCCGAATACGGGGCGAGATGGTGTGCTGCAGTGCTCTTGATTCGACCTTTACAATATGAAAGACTGGAAAAAGAAGGTCTACTTCCTGTATTTGAAGAGATAGAGCTGCCTCTGATCAGCGTGTTAGCCCACATGGAAGCCCAGGGTTTTGCGGTGGATCGAGAGGAATTGTTAAATGCAGGAGAACGGCTGCGAGAGCAAATTTCCGCCGTCACGTCCAGAATTTATAGCTTGGCTGGTCAGGAGTTCAATATCAACTCTCCAAAACAGCTCGGAGAAATCCTCTTTGATAAACTGCGCCTTCCCGCAGGAAAGAAGACTAAGACAGGTTATTCAACCAATGCGGAAACTCTTGAACGTTTGAAGGACGAGCACGAAATCGTGGCGCAAATCCTTGAATACAGGATGCTGTCAAAGCTGAACGGCACTTATGTAGAAGGTATGCTTCCCATGGTTCATGCAGACGGGAAGATTCATGCACATTTTCAGCAAACAGTGGCCGCAACGGGACGCATAAGCTGTACCGAGCCAAACCTGCAGAACATTCCCATAAAACAGGAACTGGGGAGGCAGCTCAGGAAGGCATTCGTTCCTGAGAGCGATGATTGGATATTGGTGGGAGCGGATTATTCGCAGATCGAGTTACGGGTATTGGCTCACTTGTCGGAAGATCCTACACTGATTGATTCCTTCCGGAAGGGAACTGATATCCATAAGACAACAGCAGCCAAAGTATTCGGAGTACCTGAATCTGAAGTTACTCCTCTTCAGCGAACCAATGCCAAAGCTGTGAATTTCGGTGTTATATACGGGATGAGCAGTTTCGGACTTGCTTCCGAACTCAATATTTCCCGGAAAATGGCAGAAAAGTATATTGATGAGTATTTCAATAAATACTCGAAGGTAAAAGCCTTTATGGATCGACAGATAGATGAGTGCAAGAAAAACGGCTATGTTACCACCATCATGAACCGTAAGAGGCCGATTCCGGAAATACATGCCAGGAATTATATTCAAAGGCAAGCTGGGGAAAGGTTGGCCATGAACAGTCCCATCCAGGGCTCGGCGGCAGATATTATTAAAATTGCAATGATAAAGTGCCATAAACAGCTCTTGGCCGAAGGGCTTAAATCCAGGTTGATACTACAGGTTCATGACGAGCTGATTATTCAAACTCATCGCGATGAATTGGAAAGGGTAAAGACCATATTAAAAGAAAATATGGAGAATGCCATACAACTGAAGGTACCGCTTTCGGTGGAGCTGAATACGGGGGAAAATTGGTACGAGTTAAAATAGAGTGATACAGAAATCTTCGAACCTGCAATTTTAAACAAACATGTCTGGAAAGAGTAAAAGATGATGATTATAGGTCTTACCGGCGGAATAGGTGCGGGAAAAACTACCGTTTCCGATTATCTGAAGAAAAAAGGATATCCGGTGCTTGACGCCGATGAAGTAGCGAGGGAAATAGTAGAGCCTGGAAGCGAGACCCTCGGAGAGCTTACCCGTGCTTTTGGAAAAGATATTCTCAATCCTGACGGAAACCTGAACCGGCGTTTCCTTGCCGGGATTGTATTTTCCGATCCCGAAAAAAAGAAGATTATCGATGGGATAATGCACGGGAAGATCATCGACACCTTGCTTAAGCGGGCAAGATCCATGGAAGAGGAGCCTTTCGTCTTTATCGATGTGCCACTGTTATTCGAAACCGGCATGGATCGATACGTTGATCAGGTTTGGATGGTAGATGCGGAGGAAGAAATAAGGATTAAAAGGGTAATGGAACGAGACGATAGCAGCAGGGAGGACGTGCTTAGACGAATACGATTTCAGGCGGGTCGGGATGAAAAGATTAAAAAAGCGCACATCATCTTGAACAACAGCGGGGTTAAAGAAATACTTTATAGACAAATTGACGAAGCACTAAACAAACTGCGGGAGAATGAGCTCTATGAATAGAAAGCCTTTTATCGCATTGATGTTCTTTATCTTGATAATCTCGATAATGATGTTTGGCATAGGATGCGCTGAGGATGCGGTTTTCCCCGGCAATGAAGCGGAAAAACAGCCGGAACGCATTACTTCTAATATTGTTTCCATTCCTATTGAACGAGTGCGGACGTTAAATCCTTTGCTGTCGCTGGACGAGGACACTTACTTTCTTAACAAGCTGATTTTGGAAGGGCTTTTCACACTCAATGATAATCTGGAAGCGGTAGGTGTTCTTGCGGATAGTTATGAATACGAAGCAGACGGCAGGAGCATGCAGGTACGATTGAAAGAGGGGATAATTTGGGAGGACGGCACTGCTTTCACAGCCGAGGACGTGAAGTTTAGCATTGATGCTTATAAAAGCGTTTCTTCCGCTCAGCAGGGTTCCTACGGACCGTTTATTGAATTGATAAGGTCTGCCAAAGTGATTGATCCGTTAACTGTTCAAATTCAATTCACAGATGCGGAAAACGCCACCGTTGAAAACCTGGTATTCCCTATTCTTCCTTCTCATAAATACAGCAGACCCAGCGATCTCGCCAGGGATACGAGTAATTATATTCCCATGGGTACGGGGCCATATATCATAAGCGATATGGAGGAAGGAAAGCAAATCACCCTATCCGGAAACCTCAATTATCGCGGAACTGTACCCAAAAATATTTTGTTATTTAAATTTATGCCGAATAAAGAGGAAGCTGTAAATCTCTTTGATGTGGGCGAAATAAATCTTGCATTCCTCAGAGCCATAAACAGAAATACCCTGGTAGAAGATAAAGTTGTCAAAATGGTGTCCTTTCCGTCTAATGAGGTGGAGGTGCTCGGATTCAATTTCAGCCACGGGGCATTGCAGAATCGCGGTCTTCGTCAGGCCATCGCTCACGCCGTAGACAATCAGATGATTCTGGAAACTTGTTATTATAACAACGGGATATTAAACCAGACCATCTTTTATCCGGGTTATAGAGGCATTGAAAGTGAAGGCGCACTTTATGGATACGATCTGGACAAGGCTGCATCCCTTTTGAAAGCATCAGGATACGAAGGCTTGTCCCTCAGTTTGGTCTTTAATGCTGAAAACCATGCGCGCAATCTGGCGGCGCAGATCATAAAATCCGGGTTGGAGAAGGTGGGAATTTCCGTTACATTAGTACCTTTGGAAAATGAAGATTATTATACAGCTCTTACAAGGGGCGATTTTGATTTATATCTGGGCGGCTTCCGGTTCAGCGAGAACTATGACTTGCGCCCGGTTCTTCAGTCTGACGGCGAATACAATTACACCCGATATTCCGATGCCCGGATGGATGGGTTGCTGGATGAACTGCAACGCGGTATATCAGCAGAACAGAAGAGGAAAACTTTTCAATCTATTCATGAACTCTATGTTAAGGAAATACCCTACTATTGTATCCTGTATAAAACTTACGGAATTGCCGCATCCGTCGATTTGACAGGTGAAATAGAACCCTATTTCTATCATATTTATCACGGGAGCGAAGACTGGCGTGTCACTTATGTAAAGCCCGAGGAATAAGCGGCTAAAGAAAAGCGTAATGCCTGCAACGTGAGATGCAGGATTGTAGTTAGAATTGAGTAAAAGGGGAGAGGATCTTGATTTAAAGTATGATTTATATCTTGACAAAGAGTCTCCGGGAGGTTAGTATAATATTCGCGGCAAAATGAAATACAGGCGGTTGTGGCGGAATAGGCAGACGCGCACGGTTGAGGGCCGTGTCCGAGAGGGTAAGGGTTCAAGTCCCTTCAACCGCACCATAAAAAGTCTTGAAATTTCAACGAATTTGGAATTTCAAGTTTTTTATTCTATATATGATTCGGGTATTTCCCTGATATCGTAAACCCGGTAATAATCCTTTGTTTCGGGATCCTTCTCAACTTCACATCGATTGCGGGAAAGAAGTCTCATGAGCTGATAGACGTCAATCCAGATTTCGTTTGGGCTGTCTTTTTGAGATTCATGGAAAATAAGCTGGAGTCCGATATGCAGGTGTGCCTGCCGGATATTGTTGACATTTTCAGTCCTGCTGTAACCCGTGCGTCCCAGATAGCCGATTACATCGCCGGGTTTGACTACGGAACCCACACTGAGTGATTTATGAAAGGGAAAGTCTTTGCGTAGATGAGCATAATAGTAATATCTTTTCCTGTCATAGCTTCTTATACCGATTCGCCACCCTCCGTACTGGTTCCAGCCCATAGCTTCTATTATGCCGCCTTCCACGGCAACGACAGGTGTGCCTACGGACCCTATCATATCGTGTCCTAAATGGCGACGGAAAAAACCGTAGGACCGGCCGGCGCCGAAATCATAATAATGACTATAATAATAATTTTTTGCAATGGGACAAAATGCTTTGAGCCCGTATTTTCGTTCCCAGCGCTTGCCGGTAGGTGATGTTTCGTCTGGTACTTCGATTTCATAGTCACCCACCAGTCCTGACAGAATGGCTGTATAAGCTTCATGGTAATAATCGTAATACTTCATGTCCTGGGCCAACATTTCCATGGTTTTTCCATCGCGAAGCTTATCAACCACTGAATCGATCTGACCGGTTTTAAAGTTCCTGAAATTATTGCCGTTTTCTGCAGCCAGATATGCGAGAAGTTCAATCCAATCAAGAGGGATTTCACTATTGCGTGATTCGATATGCAGCTTCAGCGAATAATCCAGAGCTTCGTATGGCACATTGAAATCCACCCATTTAATATAATCCGCATCCTTCGACTCCGCAGTTTTTGCAGGGGCAAAGGAGAAGTACCAGCCGCTGCCAATAAATAATACCGTTATAAGGCCTGCAATCAAGAAAAGGCTCAATTTGCGTTGAAGCAAATACCGCATGGAAATAGGCAAATCCTTTCATAGTTTCATAGGTAGATTCACTTTTTATATCTCATATCTATGATGTGAGTACAGGATTCATCACGAAAAAAAGAATAATACTTTTCGCGATTAGAACACGTCGTTTTTCTCTATAATGAGTTTTGCCGGTGGGCGAAGGGTAAAGCGTAATAAAAAAGGATTGACAGGGGAAAAATTACTGATATAATTAGATAGACTAACTAAATAATTGCAAGAAGCGAGCTGCAGAAGAAGAACCTAGTATTAAAAGAAAGGAGGGCCTGTATGGATACATTTGAAAGAGAGCTCAACGAGCTTCTCATTCAAACTTTCCGAGATATCCTGAAGGTGGAAGAGCTGATTCTTGACAGAAGCGCTCCCAAACTTTCCGTATCGGAAGTACATTTGATTGAAGCGGTACGGAAGAGCAAGGACAGGGCCCTGACAGTCTCAGAGATTGCTTCTGAATTAGATATTGCGGTGCCATCAGCTACAATAGCGGTTAACAAACTGGTCAAAAAAGGTTTTATTACGAAAGAAAAGAGCAAAGAAGACGGCCGCGCTGTGATTGTCCGGCTCACTCGGGAAGGAGAGAAAATATACCGGCTTCAACGGTATATTCATTATAAGCTTGTAAGGGCTGCAGCTCAGGATCTGACAGAAGAAGAGAAGGAAACATTGTTGATCGGAGTTCGCCACCTTGACGAGTTCTTCAAGAAAAAAATGGCAAAATATGGAGGAGCGAATGAGTTTTCAAATCGTAGGAACAGGTAGAGCGCACCCGGAATTCGTGCTGAACAACGACATGTTGTCCCAGATTGTGGACACCAGCGATGAATGGATCGTTGCAAGGACGGGCATCAATACCAGATACGTAAGCACTCATGAAACAATTACGGAACTTTCTGTAAAAGCTGCTGATAATGCGTTAAGCAAAGCGGGGATAGGGGCTAAAGATCTGGATCTGATTCTCTGTGCCACAATGAAAGGCGATTATGCCTGTCCTTCACTTGCATGTCTGGTGCAGAAGGAAATTGGGGCAGATTGTCCTGCAGTAGATCTTAACGCAGCATGTTCCGGGTTTCTTTATGCCTTGGATCAGGCGGATGCTTATATAGCATCGGGAAAAGTAGAAACAGTATTGATTATCGGGGCAGAGCTGATGACCCGTCATCTCGACTGGACTGACAGGAGCACCTGCGTGCTCTTCGGAGACGGAGCCGGTGCAGTTGTTGTAAGAAAAGGCCACGGACTGAAATCCATTAAAATAACGGCAAAAGGTGATGACGAACTGTTGGTCATTGGCAATACTTTTTGTCCCAGTCCATACGGAAAACAACCAAAGCTTGACCCGCATTTCCGCATGAAAGGCGGGGAAGTTTTCAAGTTTGCCGTAACGTCGGTTCTGCGCGATGTTAAAGATGTGATGAAAATGGCCGGCGTGGAAGTGAAAGACGTGAAAATGTTGATTCCGCACCAGGCCAACCAGAGAGTGTTTCAGGTAGCAAAAGAAAAACTGGGTTTCTCTGACGAGCAGTTGGCAATGGGAATCGATCATTATGGTAATACCTCATCTGCAAGTATTCCCTTGTTGCTGGATGAGCTGATAGAGGAAGGAAAACTGAAACCTGGAGACATTATAGTGATGTCTGCCTTTGGAGGCGGCTTGACCACAGGGGCCTGCGTTATAGAGTTATAAAGAAATTGAACTTTCTATAAAAGAATATAAAATCAAAGTGTATGGAGGAATGAATTATGACATTTGAAAAAATAGCTGAGCTTATCGCTGAAAACAAGGATATGGATCTATCCAATATCACTATGGAAACGTCCTTTGACGACATGGAACTGGATTCGTTGGACGTGATTGAAGTAGTCATGGCAATCGAGGAAGCTTTCGGAATAACGTTGGAAATTGATGAAAACATAAAGACGGTTGGAGATCTGGTGGATCTTGTAGATAGCCTGATAGAGAATTAATCACTATTAAAGAAATGGAGCAGGTACCAGAATGAAAACGATTATTACGGAAATGCTTGGAATCGAATATCCGATCCTACAGGGAGGTATGGCTTGGGTGGCCAATGCGTCTCTGGCAGGTGCCGTTTCCAATGCGGGAGGTTTGGGTATTATCGCGGCTGCAAACGCTCCTGCAGAGATAGTTCGTGAGGAGATTAAAAAGACCCGGGAGATTACGGACAAACCCTTCGGTGTAAATATCATGCTCATGAGTCCTTTTGTGGACGATATAGCAAAGCTTGTGGTTGAAGAAAACATCAAGGTGGTAACCACCGGTGCCGGCCTGCCGACTAAATACATGAAAGACTGGATTGCAGCCGGAATCAAGGTTATCCCGGTGGTAGCCTCCTGCGGCATGGCAAAAATGGTTCAACGAGCCGGCGCTTCCGCTGTAATCGCGGAAGGCGGAGAAGCCGGAGGACATGTAGGCGAACTGAATACCATGCCTCTTATTCCTCAGGTCTGCGATGCGGTGGATATTCCCGTCATAGCGGCAGGAGGTATTGCCGATGGCAGAGGAATTGCTGCGGTTCTTATGCTGGGAGCGTCGGGTGTTCAGCTTGGAACGAGATTCCTGGTTGCCCGGGAATGCACGATACATCCCAATTACAAGAATAAAATCTTAAAGGCGAAAGATATCGATACCATGACCACGGGAAAGAGGCTTGGACATCCGGTGCGCGCGTTAAAAACGCCCTTTACCAGGGCTTTCTTAAAAAACGAGAAGGACAGTACAAAATCAATCGAAGAACTGGAAGCTTTCGGAGCCGGAGCTTTGCGAAGAGCAGTGCAGGAAGGCGATGAACAAAACGGTTGCTTTATGGCAGGTCAAAGCAGCGGCTTAGTGAAGAAAGAACAGACTGTGGAAGAGATCATTCAGGAACTGATTGAGGAGACCAAGCAAACAATATTAGGTGGGTTGAAATGGGTAGAATAGCTATTGTTTTTTCCGGGCAAGGCGCTCAATATAGCGGCATGGGAAAAGAGCTGACCAGTTGTTCTGAAGCTGCAGCCAACGTGTTCAAAATGGCGGATGCAATTCGGCCAGACACGTCGAAGCAGTGTTTTGAAGGCAGCGATGAGGAGTTGCAGCAAACCGAAAACACACAGCCCTGCATCTTTTGCGTTAGCTATGCAGCGGCGGCGGCTCTTGCAGAAAAAGGTATAATAGCAGATTGTGCCGCAGGTTTTTCTTTGGGAGAAGTGACAGCTCTGGCTTACGGAGGCTATCTATCTGAAGAAGAAGCCTTTAGTTTTGTCACGGCCAGAGCTCTGGCCATGCAGGAAAGCGGTAAAAGAAATCCCGGAGTGATGTTTGCAGTGTTGAAACTTGACAGCGAGGAAGTAACTAAGCTTTGCAGTTGCAGGGAAGGCTGTTATCCTGTGAATTTTAACGGAAAGACTCAGATATCCGTTTCCTGCACCGAAGAAGCCGCAAAGGACTTTCCCAAGGCAGTGGCGGCGGCAGGCGGCAAAGCTATAAAGCTTGCAGTAAGCGGCGGCTTTCACTCCCCTATGATGAGGGGGGCAAGGGAAGCTTTGGAGCGAGATTTCCGGGAATTGTCTTTCAAAGAAGGAACCATTCCCGTTTATTCCAACGTGACAGGAGAACCCTACAAAGGAAAGACGCAGTTATTTCAACAGATTGATTCCCCGGTACTATGGTATCCGCTGATTCTGAACATGAGAAGGGATGGGGTGGATACTTTCATTGAAGCCGGACCCGGTAAAACTTTGAGCAATATGATTGCGAAGATACTTCCGGGAGCACGCATCCTGAATGTGGAAGACGAACAAAGCCTAAATAACACGGTGGAGGTGTTGAAGAATGCTTAGCAATAAAAATGCAATTATAACAGGGGGTAGCCGGGGAATCGGTAGAGCGATTGCAAAGGAGTTCGCTTCTAAAGGAGCTTCTGTTGCTCTGATTTACGGTGGCAACAAGGAAGCTGCCCAAGAGACGGTGGCAGAGCTGGAAAAAATGGGAGCTAAAGCCTTGGCTTATCAATGCGACGTCAGTTCCTTTGAGGAAACTAAAAAAGCAGTAGAGAAGATCCTTGAAGACTTCTCCCACATAGATATTCTAGTAAATAATGCCGGGATTACAAAAGATGGATTATTGTTAACCATGGATGATGAGAGTTTCACCAGCGTGCTTGACACTAATTTGAAGGGAAGCTTCTACATGATTAAGCATCTGTATTCTCATATGATGCGTCGCCGGCAAGGACGAATTATCAACATATCATCCGTTTCCGGCCTTATGGGCAATCCGGGACAGGCTAATTACTCCAGTGCAAAGGCAGGAGTCATCGGTTTAACAAAAACCGTCGCAAAGGAGTTGGCCGGAAGAAATGTGACTTGCAACGCCATCGCTCCTGGATTCATCGAGACGGACATGACGGAAAGTCTCTCGGACAAAGTCAAGGAAACGGCGTTAGGTCTGATTCCTCTGAAAAGAATGGGGAAACCGGAAGAGGTGGCGAAGCTGGCTGCTTTCCTGGCCTCGGATGACAGCAGCTACATCACCGGACAGGTTATTAAAGTGGACGGGGGGTTGTATATTTGAGAAGGGTAGCGATAACGGGAATGGGAGTAGTATCTCCTATCGGAAATGACATGGAAACCTTCCGGAAGAATCTGTTAGAAGGTGTATGCGGTATCGATTACATCACGCGTTTCGACCCGGAAGAGTACAAAGTTAAGATTGCCGCAGAGGTTAAAGACTTCCGGATAACCGATCATGTTGACAAGAGTGAAGCTCGCCGCATGGATCTTTTTACCCAATATGCCGTCGTTGCCGCAAAGGAGGCGATTTCTCAAAGCTGTATCTTGGGCACCGTGGAACCGGAGAAGTTCGGCGTCTATATCGGCTCTGGAATCGGCGGCATGGATACTCTGGTAAATACAATGGATAGATTCAGGGCGGGGGGGCCGAGAAAAGTTTCTCCTCTGTTCATTCCCATGATGATTTCCAATATGGCCTCGGGCAACATTGCCATTCAATACAATGCTATGGGACCGTGCCTTCCTGTGGTGACAGCCTGCGCCACTTCGTCCCATGCCATTGGAGAGGCTTATCGTGCTATACGTTTCGGATACGCAGATGCAATCATCGCCGGAGGAACCGAAGCAGCCATTAATTGTCTTGCAGTTGCCGGCTTTACAAACAGCATGGCCTTATCTACCAGAAATATACCGAATGATAGCTCTATTCCTTTTGATGCAAGAAGAGACGGTTTTGTAATCGGGGAAGGTGCCGGTGTTGTAATTATGGAAGACTACGAACATGCGAAGAACCGGGGTGCAAAAATATTAGGAGAAATAGTGGGATACGCCAATACGTGCGATGCTTATCATATTACCGCACCTCACCCGGAAGCGGAGGGGGCGGCCAATGCGATCCGCCTTGCATTGGAAGAGGCAGGATATACCAAAGGTGTGAAGCTTTATTATAATGCACACGGCACATCCACACCCTTAAACGACAAAGTTGAAACCCTGGCACTTAAAAAAGTGTTGGGAGAAGACGGGGCAAGAGAGATATATATAAGCAGCACCAAGTCCATGACGGGACATATGCTTGGAGCGGCAGGAGCCGTTGAAGCCATCGCCTGTCTCATCGCTCTTGAAACGGGAGAAATCCCTCCAACGATAGGATATAAAGAACTCGATCCGGAATGCGATCTGAACTATACTCCTAATGTAAAAGCGAAGGTGGATGTGGAAATGGCCGTATCCACATCTCTTGGATTCGGTGGGCATAACGCTGTCCTGGTTATTCGGAAAGGAGACAGATAATGAAGGTTCAGGATCTGGAAAAGATTCTGCCACATAGAAAACCGATGTTGCTTTTGGATGAAGCTAAGGTGGACGAATCAGGCAAAGCAATAGGAATTTATAATGTGAAAGGAGATGAATTTTTCCTCCAGGGGCATTTCCCCGGCAATCCGGTGGTGCCGGGGGTAATACTATGCGAAATGATGGCACAGACTTGCGCCGTCTTGTTTTCTCAAGATGTCAAGGATAAAAACCCATATTACACAAGCTTGGATAAAGTCCGTTTCCGTAATCCCGTAAAACCGGGGGACCGGGTAACCTTTGAATGCGAAATTATCAAGGCGAAACCCCCCTTTGTTTTCGCCAAGGGAAAAGGGTTTGTGGAGGGGAAACTGTGCATCCAAGGTGAATTCTCTTTCGCTCTCATATAGTTTTTTATATTTGGTTTCAGGCATTTATTATAATTTTCAAAAAGCATCTGACATCAAGTGCAAAATGTGATAAAATTAGTCCTATATTTTTATTGGAATAAAACGGGCGAATCATAACAATACAGTAATTGCGGAGTGTGGGAAATGCTAAAACGATTGAGAGGATACCGGCATGATGCCAGAAGAGTGCGGGATCTCGATTCCGTGCACCAAATGATGCCCTACATATTGAAAAGACGATGTGATTCCGAAGTATATATCAATGAAAAAGTCGATGTGACGGAAGCTTTAAAGTACATAAAACAGAGAAATGAATCGGATCCGGATCGCAAGTTTACGCTGTTCCATTTGATTTTAGCTGCTTTTTCTAAAACCATCATCCATAGACCTTATTTAAACCGGTTTATTTCCGGCAGGAGATATTATGAGAGGTATGATGTCAGTTTTTCTTTTGTTATAAAAAAACAATTCTCCGATAAGGGCGAAGAAAGCCTCATGATATTGCGAACAAACGGGGATTCTACTTTGGATGAAATCAATCAAAAAGTTCGAGGGACAGTGCAGGAAGTAAGGGAAACGGGAGGCAATGACCTGGATAAAATTCTCGATCTGCTGGTGAAATTCCCAAGGCCGGTGCTCAGACTTTTTGCCACTTTGCTCAATTTACTTGAATACTATAATTGCATGCCCAAATCCTTATCTGATGTAGATCCGTATTATTCAACCGTATTGATCGCCAACCTGGGCAGCATCAAGTGCGGAACCCCTTATCACCATTTGACGGAATACGGTACAAACTCTTTGATGGTCACCATAGGAGAAATCCACAAAGAAAGTGTAATCGACAATGAGGGAAATTCTCATATACGAGATGTTGTGGAGATGGGAATAACCATCGACGAGAGAATAGGCGACGGTTACTACTTTGCGAAATCCATAAAAATGTTTAAGTATCTGTTAAATAATCCTGAACTTCTCGAAATGCCGTTTAAGGAAGAGGTGAATTGCGATGATGAAAGCTCCATGGCTTAAATTCTACAATTCGGTTCCCCATCATCTGGATTACCCCGATATATCTATTTTTGAGTTGATGGAAAAAGCTGCTGAAAAATACCCTGACCACATCGCTTATGAGTTTTTTGGCACAACAGCAACGTATACGCAGTTTGTAGAAGAGGTGCATCAATGTGCAAAAGCATTGAAATCCCTGGGAATTAAAGAGGAAGATCGGGTTACGATATGTCTTCCCAACGTGCCGCAGGCCATCATCATGTTCTATGCCATCAATATGATCGGGGCTATAGCCAACATGGTCCATCCTCTGGCAGCTGAAGGGGAAATCCGATTTTTCCTTAAAGATTCCAACAGCGTAGCAGCCATAACGCTGGATGCATTTTATGAAAAGTTTTCAAATGTTATAAAGGATACCAATGTTAAATATTTAATAATTACAAGCATAAAGGATAAATTAAATCCGCTCAAAACCTTAGGATATTTTGTAACAAAAGGTCGTAAAATCAAGCCGATTCCCAGAAATGCAGACCTTATTTATTGGAAAGACTTTCTAGAGATTGGAGAGAGGTATGGGTTTGATTATATAGTCCGCCGGAAGGGAAATGATCCGGCAGTTATTCTTTACAGCGGAGGCACAACGGGGACTACAAAGGGCATTCTTCTCACAAATTTGAATTTCAATGCGCTGGCATTGCAGACTATAGCTATGGGGGACTGTGCATCGCCGGGAGATTCTATGTTATCCATCATGCCTATATTCCATGGTTTTGGACTGGGCATAGGAATCCATACAATGTTAGTTCATGGCTGCAAATGCATTTTAATCCCTGCATTCAGCGCTCAAACCTTCGGAACGCTGCTGAAAAAAAATCAGCCTAACCATATAGCCGGTGTACCCACTCTTTATGAAGCGCTGTTGCGGAGCAAGAAAATAAAGAAGAACGATCTTAAGTGTCTGAAAGGCGTGTTCTGCGGTGGCGATTCACTGTCAGTGGAATTGAAGAAAAAGGTGGATGCGTTTCTGAAAGAGCACGGCGCCACAGTGCAAATCAGAGAAGGATATGGCACAACGGAATGCGTGACGGCCAGTTGCCTGACGCCGAAAAACTATTATCGCGAAGGGAGCATCGGCTTGCCTTTTCCTGATACGTATTATAAAATAGTGAAGCCTAATACACAGGAAGAAGTTCCTTACGGAACGGAGGGAGAAATCTGCATTCACGGTCCCACCGTGATGTTGGGCTACATAGGAAACCCAAAAGAAACCGCTCACGCGTTGCAGATTCATCCGGACGGGCTTACCTGGCTTCATACCGGTGATTTGGGGGTTATGGACGAGGACGGCTTCGTATATTTTGTACAACGTCTTAAAAGAGTGATTATATCTTCCGGCTACTCTATTTATCCGTCCCAGTTGGAAAATATCATCGATGCTCATGAAGCGGTGCTCATGTCTACCGTCATCGGAGTAGACGACCCGTATAAGATACAGAAAGTGAAGGCATTCATCGTACTGAAGCCCAATATTTCTCCCACCGAAGAAGTGAGGGAAAGCATACGGAAACATTGCGAAAAGAATATTGCAAAATACGCAATGCCATATGAATTTGAGTTTCGTGAGTCTCTGCCCAAGACATTGGTGGGGAAAGTAGCTTATACGATTCTCGAGGCAGAAGAGAGAGAAAAGGAAGAGAGGCGGAGAAATAATCGAGAATGAGTGTGAAAAATGTTAGAGATCACCAAATTATGCACGTTCAAGCAGAGGACATATACCCGGTGGCTGAGGAGTATTTTCTCAAGACGGCAAGGTTTGACAGGAACAACGAAAAGCATATGCGGATGTGGTCTCGCGCACTTGAAATCTATGATGAACTCCGCGATAAAGCAGAATTAAAAGCAGTTTATCGTTATATGGTTCCGGACAAAAAAGAAGGGAAAAACCTTTTCTTTCAAGATGTGTCAATTGTCTGCAATGCTTTTGAGTTGTTGAGTCTTGAGAATATAAAAGGGGCGTATTTCTATCTGCTCACTGCAGGAAGAGTGCATACGGATAGCGATCAGCTGGTCGATCAGCTATATAGCGATGTATGGGGCACTTCTCTTGTTGATGCTTTGCGACAAAAAGTCGGGGAACATATTTTCTCTGTTGAGTCGAAAAGGGAAACCCCCGGCGTTTTATCTGAACCCTTTGGACCGGGTTATTACGGAATGCCGTTGGAACAGACCTCTGAGATTTTTCGAATTATCGACCCTTCTCTAGTGAATGTTTACCTCAGTACCGGCGGGATGATGGTGCCACAGAAAAGTGTGACAGGGCTTTACCTGTCCGTTAAAGACGGCACACAACTGCCTCCCCTTTCATGTGAGAGCTGCATAGGAGGGACTTTCGGTTGCGCTTTTTGTAACCGTTCGGGCATTAAATAAAATACTAAGAGTTAATGCGTTTCTGTTTTCTGTATTCCTTCGGCGTGAGACCTTCAACCTTACGAAAGACTTTTGAAAAATAACTCTGGTCTGAAAATCCGCATTGATAGGCTATATTTGTAAGGTTAAGCGCCGTATCTTTCAGCAGTTTTTTTGCTTCGCGTATTCTTAAAAGGGTAAGGTATTCCGTAAAACTCCTGCCCATTTCCTGTTTGAAAAGGGCGGATAAATATGATTTGTTTACATGGAAATGATTTGCGCTGTCTTCTAAGGTCATCTTTTCTTTGAAGTGTTTGTTCATATGTTTTACGGTTTTTTTCACGATTTCTGATGAACCATGATAGAAGCTTTCAGCATATGTAACCGCCAAATCGCTCAGGAATGTGCAGGCGAACCGCTTCATGCTATCGTAATCCTTTTCTTCGGCTAATGTATCCAGACTGCTCAAATCTGCTTCGATAGTTGATTGATCCCAATCCGGCAAACCTCTGATCAACATGTTGCATAAACTGTAAATTTTCATTTTAAGGGCTTCAAGATCGCCGGCCTCCAAAAGATAGAGCTCATCCATCAATTGAGAAGCGGCATCAACGGCTCCCTGGCTATCCCCGCTGCTGACCAGCTGACTTACTTGCTTTTCTAATTCGTGAGGATAACTCATTGCCTTTTGAGACATTTTATATTTCCGCACCTCGGAATTCAGTTTGGTCTGCCTGCGATATCGTTCGTTTCTGATGAAATATTCCCCTGCATTTTCCACGGAAGAAAGAACGCAGTTGTTCAACATGACGGAGAGATGGGATACTTCTTCCGGGGTGAAAGAACTCATCTTGTTCATTGTCATAATAAGCTTTGGATAGTCGGCATCGCTTACACTATCTTCTTTCAGGACCTTTGTGACAGTGGATTCACGAAGAGATGCCATTACAATCGGTCCTGCCAGAAATCCTCCTACAAGGGTATCTCCATGCAGCAAAGCTACTGCAATTTTCACCAACCCTCCTCTGCATACGAAAATATACGGTTCGCCCAGCTGCGAAGCGTAATTCAATGAGGAGAGCAGATTTCTGCCGCAAGGAGAAGAAGGGTCTCCATATTGATGAGAATGGCTGCAGACTTTATATTCTTCGCCCCATTCCAATCTTATATCGCCCTCGCTATCCATATACGTGACTGGAATTTTCATCATAACGCTGAAGGCGTTAATAGACTCTATAAGATAGTTTGAGAGCCGGTGGTCAGACGATTTCACAGTGGATGAAAATACCTGATTCAATGCGTTCACCTCACAAAATTACCTAAATTGCGAACTTAGGTAATAATATTTTACCAAACATTAGATAGATGCGCAAGGCGCAAAGGATCGAACCAAAAAAAATACAAATATAGATTTAAATCCTCCTATCCTTTTATACATGTAATATGTATCATAAATATGGAGAATAGTAGAGGTGTAGAAGAAAACTATTCCATGTAAAATTATTAAATCAACGGAGGAAAAAAGGAAAGTATGGGAAAAGAACTGGTAATAAAGGCACTGCGCCATGAAAAGACCGAACGAGTACCCTGGGTGCCCTTTGCCGGAGTTCATGCCGGAAAACTGAAGGGCTACACAGGAAAAGAAATCCTGACGGATGCTGACAAACTCGTAGAATCACTGCTTGAAGTTAATAAGCTGTACATGCCCGACGGCATGCCCATCACATTTGATTTGCAGATTGAAGCGGAAATACTGGGATGTTCATTGCTTTGGGCTGACAATAACCCGCCCTCAGTAAAATCTCATCCCCTGGCAGAAGATAAAACAATCCCATGCAGGTGCACAATTCCAACGAAGGAGTCGGGAAGAATCCCGGTGATATTGGATGCTATGCGCAGAGTTAAGGCTGAGATTGGAGATCAGACGGCTCTGTACGGATTGATATGCGGGCCTTTCACTCTCGCTTCCCATCTTAGAGGCACATCCATATTCATGGATATGGTTAAAGATCCTCAATACGTAAAAGATCTGATTGAATTCTGTTCCGAAGTATGTATTCAAATGGCCGAGTATTACATTGAAGCCGGGATGGATGTTATTGCCATCGTAGATCCACTCGTGAGCCAAGTGTCTCCTAAGCATATAGAGAATTTGCTTGCCGATGGCTTCATTGCAGTTTTTGATTTCATACGGAGCAAAGGAGCCCTCTCCAGCTTCTTCGTGTGCGGAAACGCCTCTAAGCAAATTGAAGTCATGTGTAAGATGAATCCGGATGGCATTTCTGTAGACGAAAACGTCAATTTAGTGGAAGCCAAGAAGATCAGCGACAAATACAACATTACCATCGGAGGGAACATTCCTCTGACCACCACCATGCTGCTTGGAAATCAGCAGGACAACATGAAGGCTGTTATCGATATTCTTGATAGCGTAGATCACCACAACTTCATCTTGAGCCCTGGTTGCGACATGCCTTATGACACGCCCATCGAAAACACCATCGCGGCTGCCCAGGCTGTCAGAAATCCCGACGATGCTCGGAAGATGCTGGAGAACTATACCGTGGTAGTAGACGATATCGATGTTGAGATACCGGACTACAAAAACCTGGACAAAGTTCTTATCGAATTGTTCCTGCTTGATCCCGATCAATGCGCCGCATGCACATACATGCTGAACAGCGTGGTGGATATATATGACGAGATCAAGGATATAGCGGAATACAGAGTCTATAAATATTTTATCCGTGAAGACATTGCGAGAACCAGAAAGATGGGACTTACGAACTTGCCTACTATGTGCATTGACGGTGAACAGAAATACATTTCCATCATTCCGCCGAAAGAAGAACTAATCGCAGAAATTAAGAAATATGCCGAAGCTAAAAAAGCTAAATAAGATATTCTTGAATTGGTATTACAAATAGGAGGGAAAAAGATGAGTAAAGAAATGCTGTTTGAGGCTGCTGCCGAGTCGATTATCGAAAGTGATGAAGATAAAGCTTTCGAAGTGCTCGCCCAGGCAGAAGAACAAGGTGTGGATTTGGTTGAACTTTTGGGCCAAGGCTACAGCGCTGGAATGAGAGAGCTGGGTGATCGTTTTGGAAGAGGAGAAATCTTCCTTCCCGAACTGATCTTTGCCACAGAAGTCATGAAAGCAGTAACAGAAAAAATCGAAGCAAAAATGGAATCCGTAGACACTCCCAAGAAAGGCGTCATGGTTATCGGTACCGTCGCTGGTGATGTCCACGACATCGGTAAGGGTATCGTTGCTTCTCTGGTTAAGACTAACGGTATCGAAGTGCATGATCTGGGCCGCGAGGTTCCGGCTGAAGTTTTTGTAGAAAAGGCAATTGAGTACAATGCAGATTTTGTAGGAAGCAGCGCATTGCTTACCACTACCATGACTGAGCAGAAAAAAATTGAAGAACTCCTTGTAAAAGCCGGTATTCGGGATAAGGTCATGACACTTGTCGGTGGTGCTCCCGTTACTAAGCGCTGGGCAGAAAAGATCGGCGCAGACGCTTACTGCGAAGATGCCAGCGAGGCTGTGCAAGTGATTCTTTCCTGGCTTGAAAACTAATACTAAACCAAACCGGTACAACACGGAATCGGGTACAGTTGTTAATAGTCGGGAAAGGAGCAAAAAATGGCTAAATTTAAGCACGAAGAAGACATCAGGGGCTATTGCATTCTAAGTAATGAAGACTTGGATGCGCTCCACGAGGCTACGCTAGACCTCATGGAGGACTTCGGTCTTCAGATTCATGGTGATGAAGCCCTGGAAATCTACAGTGCAGCAGGTTGTGACGTAGACAAGGAAAACCACAGGGTTCGCTTCCCAAGAAATCTTGTCAATGACAGCATTGAATCCTGTCCTGAAGAGTTCGTTCTTTGTGGCAGAGACCCAAAGCATGATACGTTGGTCGGGGGCAAAAATGTAGCCTTCAAAAACTTTGGGACCGGCGTTCTGATTATAGATCCTTACACAGGTGAGATCAGGGAGTCCACAAAGGAAGATCTGGGGAATGTAGCTCGTTTCTGTGACGCACTTGATTCCATCGACGTATTCTCCATAGCTGTAACTGCAGGAGATGTGAATCAAAAAGTAAGATCGCTTCATGAAGCTGAAGTTGTCTTCAACAACCTTACGAAGAACTTTGCCCATGATCTGGAAGGAGTAAAGAATACCCAACGATTTATCGATATGGCGGCTGCTATTCAGGGCGGTTACGACAAATTGAGAGAACGTCCCATAATTACCATGGGAGCCTGCCCCAACAGTCCGCTTGAGATAAACGAAAATGAGACCAGTATCATTATACTTTCCGCCAGACATGGCCTTCCTATCGACATTCTGTCAATGGGACTTTGCGGCGGCACCACTCCGGCTACCCTGGCAGGAACACTGGTAACTACAAATGCTGAGATCCTTGGAGGAATTGTCCTGTCACAGATTATCAATAAGGGTAATCCTATTCTGTACGGCAGTTCAACTACCATCATGGACATGATATCCGCCACATCGCCGGTAGGCGCTCCTGAGCATGCTATGTTTGGCTCTGCGGTAGGGCAGATAGGTCATTACTACGGAATACCTACCAATGTAGGCGGAACTTAGGGGGACAGCAAGATTATCGATGCTCAAATAGGACATGAGAAGACCCTTACAGCTATACTGCCCGCATTGACAGGGAGCAATGTAATCTACGGAATGGGCATGCTGGAAATGGGAATGACCATGAGCTATGAGCAGCTTCTCATCGACCAAGAGATCGTGAAAATGATCCGAAGAGTTCTTCAAGGGATTGCGGTCAACAAGGAAACTATTGCCCTCGATGTGATTAAGAAGGTGGGGCCTGCAGGCAACTACCTGTCAGAAAGACACACATTGAAATATATGCGTCAGGAATTATCCACCACCACATTGATCAACAGAAAGATGAGGGACAGTTGGGAGAAGAGCGGTGCAAAGGATATCGCAGAGGTTGCCAGGGAGCAAGCTATCGAAATCCTGGAAAACTACAAACCGACTCCTCTTCCGGAAGATGTCCGCAAGAAGATTCACGAGATAGTATTGGAAGGCGAAGAAGAAGCGAAAGAATTAGAAAGAAGGGAAAATTAAAATGCAGGAGAAAAAATATTTTACCCGCATGGGCGACGGCTCGATTGTGCATATGACCGAAGCCGAAATTCGGGAAGACATGAAGGCCGGCATGGAAGATGCAGTTTCGAGGGGAAAAATTTCACCACTCACAGACGAAGAGTTCGAGCATCTCTATGAAATCATCACAATGCCGGGCGTTATCGTAGGCGTTGAACCGGGCAAGCAAGTGGTCACTACAAGCGACTCCGGTTCGGATAAGATCAACACTAAATGCGGCATCCCAACTGACAGGGCGATTAATGCCATGCTTCACGAGAGAATTTTGGGGTGCGACTCCGTAGACATCGGATACAGCGATTATAACTTCAAGACTGTAAAAGGTGTGGCAAAACGTGAAGCCAGCGTGTTAAAGCATGCTTTGAATCGCACGACCATGCCCTTGTTCTACGGCGCTATGCCCAACCTTGGTTTCTACACCAAGCCTGACGGTCCGGTGGACAACTGGGCAGTGCTTTTGCCGGAAGGCAAGATAAAAGAAGCCATGGCAGCCCAGGAAGAAGCGGTAGAGCTTGCAGTAAAGGATATTCTTTATGTAGCAGAACAGATGCATGATGTGGGAGCCGACGGGATAAACCTGGACACCAGCGGTGCAGCCGGAGACGCAGACTTCCTGGTTTCTCTAAAAGCGACTGAACAAATTAAAGAGAGATTTCCGGATCTGCACGTGGAAATAGGCATGGCCGGTGAATTTGTTCTAGGCATGCACGGGAAACTGAAATACGACGATGTTCGCCTGGCCGGACTTTATCCCCACAAACAGGTAAAACTCGCTGAAAAGGCGGGGGCATCCATTTTCGGTCCGGTAGTAAACACCAATTGCAACAAGAGTTTCCCATGGAACCTTGCGAGAGTTTGCACATTCATTAAAGCCTGTACGGAAGTAACTGAAATTCCGATTCACGCAAATGCGGGAATGGGCGTATGCGGTGTGCCCATGTGTGAGAACCTGCCCACCGATGCGGTGTCAAGAGTGGCAAAAGCTTTAATAGAAATTTGCAAAATCGACGGATTGTAGATTGGTGTAGGTGATCCCCTGGGAGCAGAAGCAACATATGCGCTTGCCGCAAGTATGGGCGGCGTCCGCACAGCCGGAGATCTGGTTATGAGGATGCAGCTGGCTCACAAAATGAAGATTGACGAAGCCAAAAAATACGTTGCGGAAAAGCTGAATGTTACCATCGAAGAACTTTGTGACGTAGTCACTATGACGGATGTAAGAGAAGAATTAGGTATTGGTCTCGGTCATGTTGAACCCTGTGCTGAGGCTAACATAGGTATGGAATCCAAGTTCAGGATCGCAGAGCTGTTAGGAATCGAGATCAATTCTGTTGAAAGATTCAAAGAAAGAGCAGGAATAAAATAGCATCATGAAAGATACGGAGGCGAAATGCTCAGGCTGTCAGGGAACAGAGCGAGCATTTCGCCCACCGGCATGGAAGAAACCCATCTCACATATTAAATCACTCTATTCAGTATGTTCGTTGCTTTTCTTATAATGCGGGGAGCAACTGGCATAAATTAGCTATTGCTATTATTTGTTGAAAGTGAGGAAAAAAATGGGCAAGAAAATCCCTATGTGGCAAATTGGTTTGATTTTCGCGGTCATCATTGTTTCGATGGGGTACACTATAATCGGATACGACGGCTACATTCATATACCCCTGATGTTGTCCGGAATTGTGGCTGCTATTATCGCCAAGCTGAATGGTTACCGTTGGGCTTATTTAGAACAGGGTATTATTAACAGTATTAATTCTGCCATGCAAGCCTGCCTTATCCTTATGATTGTAGGTATGCTTATAGCTTCATGGATATCCGGCGGCATCATTCAGCTTATGATCTATTACGGTCTGAAATTATTGAACCCAAGTATCTTCTTAGTAGCATGTTGTTTGATCTGCTGTGTTGTATCGCTTTCCACAGGGAGCTCTTGGACAACGGCCGGAACCGTCGGAATAGCTTTCGTAGGCATAGGAGCAGGACTTGGTATGCCTGTGGGGATGACAGCGGGTGCTATTATTTCCGGAGCATATTTCGGTGATAAGATGTCTCCCCTTTCCGACTCCACCAATCTTGCTGCGGCCATGGGCGGTGCCAAACTGTTCGATCACATCAAGCATATGATCTGGACTGTCACGCCTTCTCTGATCATTGCTCTAATTATAATACGCATTTTTAGGCATGGGGCATACGGGAACTGTCGATGTTTCACAAGTAGAGTCGCTTACCGCGGCGCTGCGTGAAAACTTCAACCTGTCGCCCCTGCTTCTTATTCCGCCGATTTTTATCGTACTGATGGTAATTTTCAAAATCCCCGCTATTCCCGGGCTTTTGTTCGGCGTAGTGCTTGGAGTTCTTTGTTCCGGTATCTTCCAAGGCCAGGATATGGTAGCTGTTTCTGTATACAACCTCTATGAAGGTTTTGTTTCAGAAACCGGAAACGAATTCCTCGACACCCTGCTTACACGTGGTGGCATCGAGTCCATGTTCTATGCTATAAGCATTGTTTTTGCTGCCATGTTCTTGGGCGGAATCCTGGAAGCCAGCAACGTGCTCAGAACCCTCTGTGAGGCTATGCTGAAGTTTGCAAAAGGAACCGGTTCTCTCGTCACCATCGTTGTTATATCCTGCATAGTTATCAATATTACTTGCGCTGACCAGTATGTTGCCATCGTTCTTCCCGGTAAGATGTATAAGCAGGAATTTGAAGACAGGCGGCTGAGACATAAAAACCTTTCACGTATCCTCGAGGATGCCGGCACCGTTACATCTCCATTGGTACCATGGAGCACTTGCGGAGCTTACATGACAAGTACGCTTGGCATTGCTACAGCTACATATCTGCCGTTTGCTTTCCTTAATATTTTAAATCCGTTTATCTCTATGTTCTACGGTTTTACGGGAATCAGCATTGAGAAGATGACTGATGAAGAATATGAAGCTGTAATGAGAGAGAGAGAAGTTGAAAAAGCCTTGGCAGAAAAAGCACTGCAAGCATAAAATTTATAACACGTTTTCATATGGCGGCGGGATATTCCTGTCGCCATATTTTACGCCTTTATTGAGCCATTATCTTATGCGGGGCACTGGATTAATTGCTGAAAATGAAGTATAATTAACATATAATATTGACATTCAAAGGCACTTGATACTAAGTGAGTCTTAAGCATAAAGGAGGCCATGTGTGATTAAGCTAATTCTGCTGACCGGTTTTCTTGGGACCGGCAAAACTACTTTGTTGAAACAGCTGTTGAGCGAATTTAAAGACGAAAAAATCGGAGTGATTGTAAATGAATTCGGCCAGATAAATATAGACGGTACACTGGTTGAAAAAGAAGGAGTAAAGATGACGGAGCTTACAAACGGTTCCATTTTTTGCGCCTGTATTAAAGACAACTTCGTCAACAGTCTCATCGCTCTTTCAAAAGAAGATATTTCCTATTTCTTTATTGAGGCATCCGGACTTGCGGACCCGGCCAGCATGTCACATATTTTAGAAGGTATTTCACCTAACACAAAAGTCCCCTACGATTACAGAGGTTCTGTTTGCGTTTTAGATGCGGAAACTTTTCTTGATTATTACGATTTGCTGCCGGCTCTTCATCAACAGGTTGCATATGGAGGAGCAATAATTGTCAACAAAGTAGATTTGGTGGACGAAGAAAAATTATCGGATGTTTTAGAGAAACTATCATCTATCAATAATACTTCGCCGATCTATGTAACAACCTATTGCAAGGTAGATTTTCGTAAGCTGATCGATGAACTGAGGGTTCCGGACAAGCCTGGGGAGGAAAGTTCCAACACGGTGGAGAGCAGACCGAAAACCTTTACGCTTGTGGCAGATGAAATCGTACCTCGGAAACCCTTGGAAGAGTTCCTTCATGGACTGCAGGATGGTGCTTATCGAATTAAAGGTTTCGCCAATACAGAAGAAGGAACAGTCTATATCAGTGGTGTAAAGAATCATATGGAAATCGTTCCGTGGAACGAGCCGGTGAAACAAACTGAAATAGTAGTGATATCAGCGGTGGGAATCCGTATGATGAGCATGATTACAAGCGGACTTAAAGGTGGGCTTAAGAATATACTTAACATATCCTTGTAAAGTGATCGGACACTTTGTATTAGTTGCAAGACTGCATAAAAACAGCCAGGCAGAGAAAGGATTACAGACGAATGATCATAGTATTTCAACCTACGGGAAAGACACAGCAAGCTACGGGAAAGACACAGCAAGCGAAAGCGGGAGAGACACTGTCGGAAGTTGCCAGCAGGGCTGCCGTCACCATTAACGCCGATTGTGCAGGTCAAGGTACTTGCGGCAAATGCAAAGTAAAGGTATTATCCGGAGAAGTCGGATTACCGGATGATACAGAGAAAAGATTTTTGAACAAGGAAGAGTTGGAGGCCGGAATCCGGTTGGCCTGCAGGGTAAAGGTACAGAACGATATGACGGTCCAAGTATTGTCCGCCACAGGCCACATGGGACGGAAAAAGGATATGGCACGTCTTCCTGAAGGATTTATACCGGACCGAATTGAAGGAGGTCAAGGCGAATTAAAAGAATGTTACGGCCTGGCTTTCGATATCGGAACTACAACTGTAGTAGGAATGCTCTGGGATCTTCGAAATGCAGATTCCGTCGGTGCCGTGGCGAGAACGAATCCCCAAAGCGCTTACGGTGCAGATGTTATTTCCAGAATTATGTATTGCGGCAGAGAAGAAGGCAATCTCGGGAAGATGCAGCAATTAATAACCGATTGCTTCAACGATATCGTTCGTGAATTTGAAGAAGAACACGGAATTGATCCGAAAACGATTAACAAGGTCACCGCTGTGGGAAATACTACAATGAGCCATCTGCTTCTCGGGATAGATCCTCAAAGCCTTGCACTGGCACCTTTCTCACCGGGATTCACCGGACCGGTGACGAAAAAGGCGAAGGAGCTGAATTTAATTATAGACGAGAACGCACAAGTGAATGTATTGCCTAACATAGCCGGACACGTGGGTTCTGATATAGTTGCCGTATTGCTTTCTTCCGGATTAAGCAGCATGGAGGGAGCAAATCTGGCAATCGATATCGGAACCAACGGTGAAATCGTCTTGGCCAATTCGGGAAAGGTGCTGGCCTGCTCTACCGCCGCCGGCCCGGCTTTTGAAGGCGCTTGCATACAGCACGGGATGCGCGCCGCTACCGGCGCCATCGAAGGCGTTAAAATACAAGACGGAGAGGTAATTCTGTCGGTTATAGGTGATGAAAAGCCGGTGGGGATTTGCGGCTCAGGACTTATCGATTGTGTGGCCGAGCTGCTGAAAGCCGGCATAGTTACGGAGAAAGGCAATCTTTTGTCTAGAGAAGAAGCGGAGAAGGCAGGGCTGCCGGATTCCTTATCGAAACGGTTGCTAGGCGGCGAAAACGGAAAGATTTTTATACTCTATACAGATGATGAAGGACACGAAATCCACATCACACAAAAGGATATCCGAGAAGTGCAATTAGCAAAAGGCGCCATTCGAGCCGGAGTGCAGATCATGATGCAGGAACTCGGGCTGGAAGACAGCCGTTTAAATAACGTTTTTTTGGCGGGAGCTTTCGGGAACTATATCAAAAAAGAAAGCGCTTTAACCATCGGGCTGTTGCCGGCCGTATCTAGGGATAAAGTTATATCTATCGGAAACGCAGCCGGTGCCGGAGCTTGCATGGCGTTGCTTTCCAAGTCATCTTTAGAGGAAGCCAATCGATTGGCAGAAGAGGTAAACCACATCGAACTGGCCGAACACCCTGATTTTCAGAAAGTTTATTTGCAGGCTATGTATTTTTGAGGTATATTATGAGCGTGACTTTCACACCCACACAAAAACAACGTCTTTCCGAACTGAATGCGAAAGATGAGACGTTGAATAAAACCTTTAACGACAGTGTAGAGCGTGATAATAATTATAGAGAAGAAGAGACGCGGCTCGTTCGCAGGAACAAGGAAGACTTGCAGGATCTCCTTCAAAATCGTCGCCTTCCGTTGCTCTCCCTTGTGGAAAAGCGCATTACTGAGTGGCTTACTGAAGAGATGGGCTTTACCCAGGTGAACACGCCGATCATTATTCCAAAAACAATGCTTGAAAAGATGGGCATCACTTGGGATCATCCCCTCAGACAGCAGGTTTTTTGGGTTGACAATAATAAATGTTTAAGGCCCATGCTGGCTCCCAATCTGTACGAGATGATGAAATCCATTCATCGGATTACGCGCCAACCTGTCCGCATCTTTGAAATAGGGCCTTGCTTCCGTAAGGAAAGCCAAGGAGCTCAGCACCTCAATGAATTTACAATGCTGAATCTTGTTGAGTTTGCAGAAGAATACAGTGAAGGGCAGATGAACCGTCTCAAGGAGCTTGCTTCCGGCGCCATGTCTGCAGCAGGTGTTTCAGGTTATGAACTTGAGATTACCACATCAGAAGTCTATGGCGAAACGTTGGATGTTGTAAAAGACCAAGTCGAGTTGGGATCAGGCGCCTATGGCCCTCATCCCCTGGATAGTGAATGGGGTATTTTCGATACACCATGGGTGGGTATCGGTTTTGGCATCGAGAGGATTGCAATGGTGCTCGGTGGCTATTCAGGCATCAAACGAGTAGGTCGAAGTATTACTTTTTTAGACGGATGCCGTTTGAATATATAAGGAGGAGATACAGCTTTGGATCTTAAGGAACGGCTGATGTTGGCGGCGAAGGTCTCCATCATTCAGGCAGACGAAAAGAAAGCTATGGAAGTGATCGACGAAGCCATCGCTCACGGACTGGACCTGGCCGAATTGCTGCGCAGTGGTTTCGGCAAGGGAAATACTGAGGTCGGCAATTCTTTTGAGCGCGGAAGAATTTCATTGCCGGAGCTCCTCTACTCTTCGGAAGTAATGAGAGACGTTACGGAACGAGTCATGTCCTTTCTTGAGGGGGCAGTAGATAACAATGGAAAGATTCTCATCGCAACCGTGGAAGGCGATATTCATGATATAGGCAAAAATATAGTTGCATCTACTTTGCGAGCCGCAGGATTTCAGGTGATTGATCTTGGCAGAGAGGTTCCGGTGAATCAAATTATTGAAACCGCTGAAAAGTACGATGTTGATATCATCGCAACCAGTGCACTCCTCACGACAACTTTAGTTGAGCAGAGAAAACTGGAAATAATGCTAAGAGATCTCGGACTCAGAGGGAAGTATACTACTATGATTGGCGGCGCTCCGTGCACTCCAAGATGGAAAAATCGAATAGGCGCCGATATATATAGCGAAGATGCTATCGAGGCTGTAAAATCGGCCAAAAAGGCCATGGAAGAAAAAAGAAGAAAAAAATAAGAATAATAAACCCAAGGAAATCAGGCAACTTCAATGAGCGAAGTAAAGAAAAGATACTACCGCAAATACACAGAACTTTATCCTCTAGTAGAAAAAATTAAACTTTGGCCTTCCCGTAAAGGACACCTTCACGGGGTCAAATTCATTCAACTCAGGGGGAAATATATAGATATAACCACCCACTGCGGTAAGCAGTTCCGGGTATTTAATTCCAGACACTCAAGAGCAGCCAGGTGGCTTCGCAATAAATGGGCAAGTGTACCGTGCCCGGCTTGCCGTGTACCGGAATGGAAGCTGGAGAAGTATTCCACCACCTTTTTCTCCGCTCATTACGGAAAAGAACTCGTATCCGAAAATTCGGGGAAAAATTCATCGGAAGGCGAGGAAGCATAGGATGACCAGGCTAAAGGAAGAATGGATCAGAGACATAGAAACAAGCATCCGGGAATATGACCGGGAAATTGCCGGAAAGACCGGTATGACTCTTATTGAACTTGCTGCCATGGCGAACGACATGCATCCTGATAGAATGCGAAAAGCAGCCGAATCGTATAAAGTGGCAGCCGTTCCAATTAAGGCAGGGGAGGGCATCATCGGACAGTTTTCTCAGTCCGTCGCCGCTATTTTGAATCACCTAGGCTTTAAAACAATCGTTACGGAAGCTACCGATGTGGATGGGATTTACGAGGCATATCAAACCGGCGCTCATTGCCTTTTCCTGGCGGATGACAGACGCTTTGTCGGGATCAATCGACTGTCGGATCGAATCAGCGATAACAATATAGCGACTGCGAAAGGATACCTAGTTGCACTTGAGCAGATGGCGGGAGGGCTTGCGGGAAATAAGGTGCTGGTTTTGGGATATGGGATCGTAGGAAAATGTTTGGTAAATTTGTTAAAAGAAAAAGGGGCTTATCCGGTTGTATACGATATAAATCCTGATCGGACTGCTGATTTGGATCCGGAAAATGTATTGACGGATAAGAATTTGATAAAGAACTACCCGTTACTTATTGACGCAACAAACACCGGGGGATGGCTTAGGGAAGAGATGCTGCATCCTGATTTTAGAATGGCTGCACCAGGAATCCCACTATCTCTTGATATAGAATTATATAATAAATACAGAAATCAAGTAGTTCATGATTGGCTTCAAATCGGCACTGCAGTCATGATGGGAGAATTATGTAAATAATTAACATGGGGGACGGATCGGATGGATCGCATAGACTCTAAATCTATGTAGCCGGGTGAGACTCCCGGGTTCCCCGCCATTTTTCTTTAAAATTATATTTTACACTTCCTATAAGTGAAATATCTAAAGTCTTCTTATATGCTAAAGAATACCTATAAACCTCTTGTTTCTCTGGATTAATAACTGGAATTAAAGTATAATATTTTTGTCACTAAATTAATTATAAGGACGAAAAAAACATGATATACAAAGTAATTCAAAAGGCCCGGGGAGGACAACCTCTTAACAAGGCGGAAGTTCTTTCGCTGCTCAATGCAAAAGAAGGCGAGGAAGCGGAAGCATTGTATTCAGCGGCGAGAGAAATCCGAAAAGAAAGGTACGGGAACAAGATTTTCCCTTACGGGTTTGTCTATTTCTCCACTTGGTGCAGAAACAACTGCAATTTCTGTTATTATCGCAGGGATAATGACATAGACCGTTATCGCAAGGACCGGTCTGAAATCATAGACATAGCTACAAAGCTATGTGAATCGGGCGTGGTTCTCCTGGATTTGACCATGGGTGAAGATGCCACTTATCACCGTGAGGATTTTCGCGCGGTATTCGATATGATAAAGGAAATCAAACAGATAACCGGTCTTCCTTTGATGATTTCCCCCGGCGTGGTGAGCAACGACACTATAGATAAATTTGCGGAACTGGGAGTGGAATGGTATGCCCTCTATCAAGAGACACACAACAGGGAACTTTTCAGCCGGCTTCGCATTCATCAGGACTACGATGAGCGCATGAATGCCAAGCTATATGCCAAATCGAAAGGAATGCTCATCGAAGAAGGGATTATGACAGGAATCGGTGAAACCCTTTCCGACATAGCCGATTCAATGCTCTTCATGAACAAGCTTGGAGCGAAACAATTGCGTGTCATGAGCTTCGTTCCGCAGAAAGGGATACCGATGGAACATTTAGGAACTCCGGAACGCAGCCTTGAGTATAAAGTAATAGCTATTTTAAGGTTAATGAATCCTGAAGCTTTAATACCCGCATCCCTTGATGTGGACGGTATCAAAGGGTTGAAAAGCAGATTGGATGCCGGTGCAAATGTGATCACCTCCATAATACCGCCCATGTCGGGACTTGCGGGAGTAGCTCAGAATTGCATGGATATCGATGACGGACACCGAACGGTGGAAGGGGTAAGCGTAATTTTGAAAGAAATGGGTCTCGTTCCCGGCACTTTAGCGGAGTATAGAGAAGTTATAGGAAAATAAATATGGAAGAGAAATATAAGATAGTTATCGTAGGGGGCAGGCTGCAAGGCACGGAATCGGCTTATCTGGCTCGTAAAGCCGGATATTATTCCATATTAATAGACCGAGATCCGAATGCTCCCGCTTCTGCTTTATGCGACGATTTTATCTGCGGCGATGTATGTTCTTCCGATCCGGAGCTTTTGAAAGTATTGCTGGAATCCGATCTGATTTTGCCCGCGATGGAGAACGATGAAACCCTTGCTTTTTTAGAAGATCTGGGGGAAAAATGTTCGGTGAAAATCGCATTTGATTTTACCGCCTATTCCGTTACTTCTTCCAAACAGAAATCAGACAAACTCTTTCATGACCAGGGCATACCGGCCCCCGCATATTACCCTGATTGCAAAGCTCCGTACATTGCAAAACCTTCTGCGGAAAGCGGTAGTGCAGGGGTGCAGAGCCTGGCAACAGAGGAAGAGGCAGAACGCTTTCTATCCAACCTAAAGCCGGATGAAAAAGGGAATTGGATCATCCAGGAACAACTGACCGGTCCGTCCTATTCAATTGAAATCATAGGAAAACCAGGGGCTTACAAGGCTTATCAAATCACACAGATCCACATGGACCATGTCTATGACTGCAACCGGGTTACATGTCCATGTCCCGTCACGGAAGAACAGAAACTTGGATTTGAGGATATGGCGTATAAGATTGCAGAGACGATAGGGCTTCACGGTATTATGGACCTGGAAGTCATTGACGACGGCGGCGTCTTTAAAATCCTTGAGATTGATGCCAGAATACCCAGTCAGACTCCGACAGCCGTATTTCACAGCACCGGCGTCAACCTGCTGGCGGAACTCGTCAGCCTGTTTGAAGGAGAGTGGGGGGAGGCGACGGGTTTAGAGCGTTTGCGACTTGCAAAAGAGCGTTTCGTTTCTTACGAACATCATTATATAGCAGAGGGGAGTTTACAATCTCCCGGAGAGCATATCATGGGCAGCGGGGGGCCTCTACGCCTTTATGAAAATTATCTTGGATGCGATGAAGTTATAACGGATTACATGGAAGGAGATAAAGTTTTCCGGGGAACATTTATCAACAGCGGTGAGTCACCGGAAGAGCTTGAAACAAAACGTCTCAGAATGATGGAAGCTTTAAAGGAAAAGTTTAAGGCGCTGCTAATATAAGCAACAGTTGCCCCTGTTGTCGACAGGGGTTATTTCTGGCGCAGGTTCAATACCGCAGCTATCAAAAAATTAAAACGTGGACACCTCAACGGATATCCACGTTTTTAATGGTCGGAGCGACAGGATTTGAACCTGCGGCCTTTTGACCCCCAGTCAAACGCGCTACCAAACTGCGCCACGCCCCGGCATTATTGCATAAAAATAGCCTTGTTTTGCTTTTATATGGTGCCGGCGATCGGAGTCGAACCGATACGGTGTTGCCACCACGGGATTTTGAGTCCCGCACGTCTGCCAGTTCCATCACGCCGGCACAGCAAGACTATGATAGCATATGCAAATCAGGAAATCAAGAAAAAAACCTTTGCAAAAAAACAATTATTAGATATAATGCATATAGAATTTAAGAGGAGGACGAGACATGGACACACTCTATACGCTAATGCCTTTAATTTTCCTTATCCTCATTATGTATTTCCTTTTTATCAGGCCACAGAAAAAAAGGGAAAAGCAAATTAACGCGATGAGGAACAGCATAAAAGTCGGGGACCATATAATAACCATCGGTGGCATTTATGGAACAGTCATCAGAGTAAAAGACGATTCGTTAACTATACAAGTAGGAACAGATAAGACCAAACTGGAAGTAACCAGATGGTCGGTATCAAAGGTTGTCGATGAGTTGCCCTACGGGAAATCAACCAGAGTTAGAACTGACGCCGAGGAAAAACCGGCGAAAAAAGCACCGCGCAAAAGGCTGCAAAAACCCGAAACTGAGGAAGCTGTTTCTGAACAGGTAGAAGAAGTTCCCGAGGTCGAGGCGGAAAACAACACTCCTGACACCGATGCTGAGATGAGCGTTTCCGAAGCCGGTACAGAGAATAACCTTACTGAAGAAGAATAATTTAGATGCATTGTTTTTTCCCCTGCAAGCGTCCTTGCAGGGGTTTTCTTATGATGCCATCCTCTTTCTTGTAATACTAAGCTCTCCCGGCAAGTATACTGTTAAGAGCATATGCGGGGAGGGTGATGGGATGAGTAAAAAGACTGTCGGATCGAAAGGGGCAAGAGCTGGCAAAGCTATTATAATATCTCTCGTCTTTCTGTTGATTCTCTTTGTTTTGATCGGATTATTAATACGATTCACACCATTGCCCGAGCGTTGGATATCCATGTATGTCCTGGGCGCGGTGTGCGCAGCATGTTTCTTTAGCGGCATACTGGCGGGAAATGTGATGAAGAAGCGAGGGATGTTATTTGGTGCTTTGTTTTCAGTAGCGTTTTTGCTTATCGTTCTCGTGTTAGCAGTACTTGTAACCGGGAGCTTCTCAGAAGAGGGGATATTTCAGATCCGCTACTTGCCGTGCATTGCCTTCGGAAGCATCGGAGGAATGATCGGAGTAAACCTTCGTAACGGTTAATCCAGCATGTAAAGGATGGAACAAACTGTCAGCTGAATTCAAATAGATGGAATTCACGGAGAATAGCGCTCAAATCCCTTGTGGACAAGCTCAAAAAGTAGTAAAATTGATAAATAGTATTTTTTAGTATTGAAGGGAAATGTGATGAAAAAAGCAATAGCGATTGCACTGGTGATAATCATAGCTCTTGGATGGATCTTCGCGCTTACAGACACCGGTCCTTCCTTAAAGGATAAAATCAAACTGGGACTGGATTTAAAGGGCGGTGTTTATGTTGTAATGGAGGCGCAGACTGATGCTACCGGTGCGGAGCTGGCCACGCTGATGGAACAGACCCAGGTAATTATAGAAGACCGGGTAAACCAAATGGGCCTTTCTGAGCCCACGGTAACAATTGAAGGGGAAAAGAAGATCCGTGTCGAGCTTCCCGGCGCGGAAAATGCGGATGAAGCAATTAAAACCATCGGAAAGACTGCACAGCTGCAGTTCGTTCTCGGAGACGGTACGGTTGTTGTGGACGGCAGCCATGTAAAAGATGCAGGAGTAGGGCGGGACGAAAAAGGTTTTAACGCAGTCGACCTGGAGTTTGACTCTGAAGGCGCCGTTGCATTTGAAGAAGCCACCAGGAGAGCTTTATACGGGGAAGTGATTAATCCGGAGACAGGTCAACCGGATAGGGCAATTTACATTGTCCTCGATGACAATGTAATATCTTCTCCGTTAGTCAATTCGGTGATAAGCGGGGGAAGGGCACAGATAACAGGTCAATTCAGTGACGACGAAGTAACGGAACTGGCTATGCTGATTCGAGGAGGAGCATTGCCGGTTGGACTGAAAGAAGTCCAGACTTCTGTAGTCGGACCAAGTCTCGGTATTGATTCGCTGAATATGAGCCTGATAGCCGGTGTAATAGGTGTGGGATTAATCCTGATCATGATGATAATTTTCTATAAGATTATGGGATTAATCGCTGATATAGCACTGCTTCTTTATATTTTACTGGTATTCTGGGTCCTTGCACTCTTTTCGGCCGTATTAAATCTTCCCGGCATCGCCGGTTTAATCCTTTCTGTCGGGATGGCTGTAGACTCAAACGTCATCATTTTTGCAAGAATCAAAGAAGAATATATGGTTAGCGAGAAATCATTGCGGGTATCGGTGGATTCAGGATTTCATCGCGCGTTGAAAACCATAATTGACTCACAATTTACCACCATGTTGGCCGGGATCATACTATATCAGTTAGGCAGCGGTCCCGTTAAAGGTTTTGCTCTGACGTTAATGATAGGTATTGTAATCAGTGTGCTTACTGCAGTGATCATTACCCAGTTCCTGATGAGGACATTGGTTGAAACCAAATCCTTGGCAAAACCGAAACTTTTTGGACTTGAAAAACCAAGATCCCAATTTAATAAGGAGTTCAGTTTTATAAAACGGCGCAAGATATTCTATTTGTCAGCCGTTGTTCTCATCGTTATCGGGTTAGGAGCAGGGCTGATTCGGGGATTCAATTGGGGCATCGACTTTACAGGCGGAACAATGATGCAGTTCGAAATGGAAAGAAGGGTGGAAGTAGCGGATGTAGAAAGGGTGTTAGATAAACATGAAGTTGACGGCACCATAGTCCATGCAGGCGAAAACAATACTCAAATTATTATTCGTACCACCCAATCTCTCGAAAATGAAGAGCGAAATGCCCTTTTTGAAGATATGTACGGTACCTTTAACATCGCCGAAGATAATTTATTAGCGGTGGAGCAGTTCAGCGCTTCCGTAGGCGACTTAATTAAAAAGAACGCGGTAAAAGCTTTGCTGATCGCAACGGCGGGTATGCTCATTTATATAATTATCCGGTTTGAATGGAAATTTGCGATAGCTGCCATAGTCGCACTGGTGCATGACGTGTTGATTATGATAGCATTTTATGGACTGTTCAATATTCCTATCAACAGCCCATTTATTGCAGCTATCCTGACTATAATTGGATATTCGATCAACGATACTATCGTTATTTTTGATCGTATCCGAGAAAACTTTAAGATTATGAAGAAGAACAAGATGGAAGAGTTGATAGACAAAAGCATCAACCAGACTATCGTACGTTCTCTGATGACATCGGCCACCACCATCGTGGCTATTATTCCGTTACTGATTCTGGGAGGCGAAACTATTCGCGAATTTCTCGTACCGATGATGGTAGGTCTCGTTGCCGGTACCATTTCATCGATTGCAATCTCGAGCCCTGTTTACTATGAAATATACAGGATAGTTAACAAACCAAAATACAAAGGTAAATGATACGCAACACATTTCGTTAAAGGAATAGTATATGGAAAACAAAGAGCGCATGGAGGAATTTCTGCAAAAGCTGCTTAATATAAACCCGAATTACGATAGGGAACTGATAACGCGGGCGTATTTAAAAGCAGAGCAGATTCATGAAGGACAGAAACGAAAATCAGGTGACGACTATGTGGTTCACCCCATGGCTGTCGCTGAGATTTTGGCCGACTTAGGCATGGATGAGAACACCATCGTAGCCGGCCTGCTTCATGATGCCGTTGAAGACACTCCATATACGCTGGCGGATTTAGAAAATGATTTCGGAGAAGAAGTGGCACTGTTAGTAGATGGTGTGACAAAGCTGAAATCTCTTGTCTATGAGAGCAAGGAAGAACGGCAGGCCGAAAATCTCAGGAAGATGTTTTTGGCAATGTCCAAAGACATAAGGGTGCTTATTATTAAGCTGGCGGATCGCCTACACAATCTTCGCACTATCGACTACATGAATCAAAACCAGATTATAGAGAAGTGCAAGGAGACCTTGGAAATCTATGCACCTCTCGCCAGCCGTCTGGGTATTTACGCGATGAAGTTTGAATTAGAAGACATCGCCTTAAAAGAATTGGAGCCTGAAACCTACTATGACTTAGTAAAACAGGTCAATCTCAGAAAAGAACAACGGGAAGCAAATATTAACAAGGTTATTAACAGCCTCAAGGAAGGTTTGGACAGCCTTAATATCAAGTATGAAATACAGGGACGCAACAAACATTTTTACAGCATTTATCGAAAAATGAAGTTCCAGGGCAAACAACTTGACGAGATTTTCGATCTGACGGCTGTTCGAATCATCGTCGAAACGGTGCGAGACTGTTATGCTGTGCTTGGCTTGGTTCACACAAGGTGGAAGCCGATTCCGGGACGGTTCAAGGATTATATCGCCATGCCGAAACCCAACCGTTACCAGTCTCTTCATACTACGGTTATCGGCGACGACGGGAATCCCTTTGAGATTCAAATTCGTACCGTAGAAATGCATAAGGTGGCAGAGTACGGAATTGCCGCCCATTGGAAATATAAAGAGGGAAAAAGGGGAAATGTAGAGGATAAAGAAGAGGTTAAACTCGCCTGGCTTCGCCAGACCCTGGAGTGGCAGAAAGATCTGAGCGATTCAAAGGAATTTATGGAGACCCTCAAAGTGGACTTGTTCTCCAATCAGGTCTTCGTATTCACACCAAAGGGCGATGTAATTGAACTTCCGGCAGGATCCACGCCCCTCGACTTCGCCTTTAAAATACATACTGCCATTGGAGAAAAATGCGTCGGCGCGAAGGTGAACGGGAAGATGGTTCCCCTGGATTACACCCTAAATAACGGTGAAATCGTTGAAATAATAACTTCCGCCAGCAGTAAAGGCCCCAGTATAGACTGGCTGAAAATCGTAAAGAGCAATACGGCCAGAAATAAGATCAGGCAGTGCTTAAAAAGAGAGAACAAGAGCGAAAATATTGAAAAAGGTAAGGACATGCTGGAGAAATACGTCCGTAGGAAGGGCTATGATCCCCAGCAAATCGTCCGCAACCAGTGGGTAAATAAAGCTGCCAAATCACTGAATATCGCATCCTCTGAGGAGCTGTTCACCTCCATAAGCTATGGAGGAGTACTTCTTTCCAAAGTGTTTTCCTTGCTGCAGACCTATTACCATGAAGAAAAGCAGCAGGAAATAAAGAGAAAGGAAAAGGAACAAGAACTTCTGGAAGGAAAGCGTAGAACCAAGGAGCCGCCGCAGAACGGAGTTACCATAGAAGGCATGGATGACCTGCTTGTCAGGTTTGCAAAATGCTGCAACCCGGTTCCCGGTGATGAGATTATAGGCTTCATCACAAAAGGCAGAGGAATTTCCATCCATCGGAAAGACTGTATCAACATATTATCTTTGCCGGAAGAGGACAAACAGCGCTTTATCAAAGCGGAATGGAACCGGAAAAAAGGGAACGTTTCCTACGATGTGGATGTACAACTGCTGGCTGAAGACAGAAAAGGTCTTCTCTCCGACATTTCCAGAGTCTGTGAAGACATGGATGTGCGGATTGTAGGTCTGAACGCGAAGAGCGGAAAGGACGACATAGCAAGCATCACTATGACATTATCCCTTACGGACACCGGCCAATTGGAAAAAGTTCTTCGAAAGTTCAGGACGGTTTCAGGCGTTATGGACGCCTACAGAGCAAACTTGTAGAAAGAACCTTACCCATTTTATAACATAGATAATTAAAGCTTTTAGAGGTAGGAGACAATATGCGTGCAGTAGTTCAGAGGGTAACCAGGTCTCAGGTGCTGGTAGACGGAGAGGTTACCGGTGAAATTAATAGAGGACTGATGGTCCTCCTCGGAGTTGAAGAAGGAGATTCGGATGCGGATGCGGATTACATGGCAGAAAAAATTACAGGTCTCCGCATCTTTGAGGATGCAGAAGGAAAAATGAACCTCTCCTTGTTTGATGTGGGAGGAGAGATGCTCGTGGTATCCCAGTTCACACTTTTGGGAGATTGCAGAAAAGGAAAGCGCCCGAGTTTTACGTGTGCCGCAAAGCCCGAAGAGGCAGATCGTCTCTATCGACGTTTTGTTGAAGCATGTCGGAACAAGGGAATACATACGGAAGAAGGAGTCTTCCGGGCGGAAATGCTGGTCCGAATCGAAAACCACGGACCGGTGACGCTGATATTGGACAGCCGCAAGTTGTTCTAAAATAATAAAGTAAGGAGAATCATATGAAGATCTATCGTTATGTTACAGGACCTTTATCCGTTAACACTTACCTCGTAGTAGATGAGGAAACAAACAAAGGATTTATCGTGGATCCCGGCGGCGAAGATATTGACCTGCTGGAATTCGTAAAAGAAAATAATATTGAAATCGAATACATCATTTTAACCCACGGACACGGAGATCATATCTGCGGATTGGAATCATATCAGAAGGCATGGCCAAAAGCCTCGCTTATTGTTCATGAAGAAGAACGTGAACTGCTTAGCGATCCCAGAAAGAATTATTCCACAATGACCTGTGGACGTCCCTTATCCTTTACTGCTGATCATTATGTTAAAGACGGTGAGATATTGAAAGCAGGCGGACTTGAAATAAAATTCCTGTTTACACCGGGACATACGCCAGGAGGCATGTGTGTTTATGTAGGAGACAGCCTTTTTAGCGGAGATACACTTTTTGCCAGATCCATAGGAAGAACCGACTTCCCGGGATCTTCCTTTGCCGCATTGAAGAAATCCATAGAAGAAAAGCTATATACGCTTCCCGCAGACACGATGGTTTATCCGGGCCATATGGAGCCGACAACTATAGGGATCGAAAAGGAGCAAAATCCCTTTGTATAAAATATATTTCAATCGCGTCAAACAGGTCTATGAGCTGGGAGAACTTGTAAGGATGTTTCTGCCTCCCTCGGAGTTCTCCATCCTTGAAGAAGATCCGTTGGGGCAACCCTTGGAGGAAGAAGGGGATATCGTTATAAGATTGCCCGATTCAATTACGACAAGGGACGACGGTAAGCGATACCTCTACGATCAGCTGAAAAAGTATACGGGCCGTTCACTTGAATGGGGCACCCTGACGGGGGTGCGTCCGGTTAAACTTGTTGGAGACCTGTTGGCAGCAGGAAACACACCGGAACAGGTGCTGGAATGTCTGGAGGAGCAATATTACTTGAGCCGCGAAAAGGCAGAGCTTCTCATGAGCATACGCAAAACACAGCTTCCTTATCTTAATACGGAGGCCGCCGGAGCCATCGGTGTATATATCGGCATACCGTTTTGCCCGACCCGCTGTATTTATTGTTCCTTTACTTCCAATCAGGTAAGTTACGAAAAGGTATTGCCCTACCTTGACGCATTGGAACAGGAGATACGCTTTGCAGGTGAGGCCGTAACTAAGCAGGGCTGGTATCCGGAATCTGTATATATCGGCGGCGGGACTCCCACTACCTTGAAAGATCAAGATATGGAAAAACTGCTCAAAACGGTGCGAACAAGTTTCGACTTTGAGCGGGTTAAGGAATTTACCGTCGAAGCAGGAAGACCGGATACCATAACGGAATCCAAACTGGCTGTGTTAAAGGAAAACGGGGTGGACAGGATATGCATAAATCCCCAATCCATGAACCAGGAAACATTGGATAGAATAGGGCGGTTACATCGATCGGAAGATGTGGCAGAAGCCTTTCGAACGGCTCAAAAGATAGGCTTCAAAGTGATAAATGCGGATCTGATTGCAGGCTTGCCTGGCGAAGAACCGGAGGATTTCCTCTACAGCTTGAAATCCATCATCGATTTGAAACCTGATAACATTACAGTCCACACTCTTGCTGTCAAAAGAGCGTCCAGATTAAAGGAAATAGACGAGCACTACAGCTATCGCCAGGGCGAAAAAGTAAGGCTAATGCTTAACAGTGGGCAACAAATCCTCAGGGACGCGGGATATGTACCCTATTACCTTTACCGGCAGAAACAGATGGCGGGCAATTTGGAAAACGTGGGATATTGTTTTCCCGGGAAAGAGAGCCTGTACAATATTCGCATTATGGAAGAAAATCAGACAATATTGGCACTAGGTGCAGGAGGGATCAGCAAGGTCTGGTATCCTGACGAAAACCGGCTTGAACGGATCCCGAACGTTTCAAATTACGAAATATATATAGAACGCATCGAAGAGATGATACAGAGAAAAAAAGACGGTATTTTCACCGGCTTTAAGGAGGAAAGACAGTGACGAAGATATTCAAGAGGACTCATATGTGCGGTGAACTGAACAGCGCGCATATCGGACAAGAAGTGGTGTTGAACGGTTGGATCCAGAGAAGAAGAAACCTGGGAGGATTGATTTTCTGCGATTTACGAGACAAAACCGGACTTGTTCAGATTGTATTTAACCAGGATGTTCCGGAAGAACTTTTCGAAAAAGCAGACAGCTTACGCAGCGAGTTTGTCGTAGGAGTTCATGGAACGGTTAAGGAGCGCCAGTCCAAAAATAAGGATCTCTCTACAGGGGATATCGAGGTGTTTGTTGATGACCTTGTCATATATTCTCAGGCAGAAACACCTCCTATTTACATTAAAGATGATGATGACGTTTCGGAAAATCTGCGTATGAAATATCGCTATCTCGATCTCCGCAAGCCCAGAATGCAAGGGAATCTCCAATTCCGCCACAAGGTAACCAAGCTTACCCGGGATTTCTTCGACAGCTGTGGTTTTACGGAAATCGAGACTCCAATGTTGATAAAGCCTACTCCGGAGGGTGCCAGGGATTATCTTGTTCCAAGCAGGGTAAACCGGGGGCGTTTCTATGCACTTCCCCAGTCTCCGCAAATGTTTAAGCAACTGCTGATGGTATCCGGTGCAGATCGTTACTTCCAAATCGTGAAGTGCTTCAGGGATGAGGACTTGAGAGCAGACAGACAGCCGGAGTTTACACAAATCGATATCGAAATGTCCTTCGTGGACGTGGATGACGTGATAGAAGTACAAGAAAAATACCTTCAGCAATTGTTTAGCCAGCTGATGGGTATAGAAATCAGTCTTCCGCTGCCTCGCATCACATACCAGAAGGCTATGGAGCGTTACGGAAGCGACAAACCGGACACCCGTTTCGGTTTCGAACTACGATCGTTTAACGAGAAGGTCAAGGATTCTCCCTTTCCGGTGTTTGCAAATGCCATTGCGGAAGGCGGAGATGTGAGGGCTATCAACATAAACGGGCACAGCTCGGATTTCAGCAGGAAAGACCTCGACAGGCTCCAGGATGAGATCAAGAAAACTTTCGGGGCAAAAGGGCTTGCCTGGATCCGGGTAGGAGAAGATGAAATAACCTCTTCCTTTAACAAGTTCTATGATCAGGAAGGTTTGAGGAGACTGGCAAACGCAGTGGATGGTAAGCCAGGTGATCTTATTCTGATCGTTGCAGGAGAGCCGGGTGTGGTTTTTGACAGTCTCGGCTATTTGCGCAGGGAGATTGCCGACAGGCTGGGCCTTTTGGACGATAAGATCTTCAATCTTTTATGGGTAGTGGACTTTCCTCTATTGGAATACGATGAAGAATTGAAGCGATTCAAAGCCATGCACCATCCTTTTACTTCTCCTAAAGAAGAAGACATACCTTTGCTGGACAAAGATCCGGCCAAAGTCAAGGCTAAAGCTTACGATATTGTTTTAAACGGGGTGGAGCTTGGAGGCGGAAGCATCCGTATCCATGACAGAGACCTTCAAAGCAAGATGTTCAACGTTCTGGGGCTTACAAAGGAAGAAGCCGAGGAGAAATTTGGGTTTCTGCTTGAAGCCTTCAAATACGGGACGCCTCCACACGGCGGGATTGCTTATGGACTGGATCGTTTAGTCATGCTGCTCTGCGGAGAAAAGAGCATCCGGGAAGTCATCGCGTTTCCGAAGAACCAAGCTGCCGTCTGCATGCTTTCTGAAGCTCCGGGAGAAGCAACTAAAGAACAATTGGATGAATTAGGGATTTCACTGGTAAAGGAATAACATATGAAAAATATCGGCGTAATCGGCGGGACCTTTGATCCCATACATTTTGGTCATCTCATTCTTGCCGAACAGGCGAGGGATGGAGCAGGCCTGGAGAAAGTCATCTTCATGCCTGCTAAAATGTCTCCATATAAGATAAATCGGGAATGTGCTTCGGAACAACACCGTTATAATATGATCGCCTTGGCCATAGATGGAAATGAGGGGTTTGAAGTCTCGGACATGGAGCTTTGCGGATCTGAAATTTCTTATACAATACACACCTTGGAAGCGCTTCAGAATCAATTGGGCAAGGAATGCCAACTGCACTTCATTTGCGGTACGGATGCATTTTTAGGCATGGGGGGATGGCGCAAAATAGATGAACTTCTAAAAAAATTCCCATTGATCGTAGGCGCAAGGCCAAGGTATAAGGACAAGTCGAGGGACGAATTGATTCGTCATTTCGAAGCGGAATACGGCGCGCGAATCAAAACAGTACACATGCCTAAAATAGATATTTCCTCTTCAGACATAAAACAGCGAATAAAGGAGAAGAGATCCATACGCTATTTGTTGCCGGAAAAGGTAGCCGATTATATCGAATCAAATAACCTGTACTTTGAATAAACTTAAAAAAGCGCCAAATCTTATTACAAGAATGCTTTCCAATGCTTGCCTCAACTTGTAAGAAAGTGACAAACGTGGTATAATGTATAGCATTAATTTGGAAGAAATTAAGAAACATATAGAAAAAGAACTGTCTTCGGAGCGGATGAAACACACCCTTGGGGTGATATCTGAGGCCGAAAAATTAGCTGAACGCTACGGAGTGGATAAGGAGAAAGCAAAACTTGCAGCACTTTGCCATGACATGGCCAGGTGCATGCCGGTGGATTCCATAGAGCTTGCCCATGCAAAGATGGCCGCAGATCTTCTGAAATGTGAATGGGGGATAGAAGACCCGGATGTTCTCAATGCAGTAACTTATCATACCACCGGCCGTCCAGGAATGTCTCTGTTGGAAAAAATCATATACCTGGCTGATGCTATTGAACCCGGTCGAAACTATCCGGGAGTAGACCGGTTGAGGAAATTGGCCTATGAAGATTTAGATAAAGCCTGTGCGGAAGTCATGAGACAGACCATCGAATACGTAAAACATAAAGGTTGTGAAATAGATGATAATACAATAAAAGCCATGGAGGAATTACTGGCTAAAGAAAGGAGTGCCGATGAACAATAAAGAAATTGCCCTGCAAACGGCTGCTGTGCTTTCTGCAAAGAAGGCCAAAGATCTGATGGTCATCGATGTTTCCGAAAGATCATCTTTTGCTGACTATTTGATACTGGCGACAGGAAGTTCCGAGCGACAGGTAGGAAACTTAGCCAAAGAAGTAGTCGATGCCCTTGGCAAAGAAGGGATCCACGCCAGGAATGTTGAAGGCAAACAAAGCTCCGGATGGATTCTGATGGATTACGGCGATGTAATAGTAAATATTTTTTCCGAAGAACAGAGAAACCACTATAATCTCGAAAAGATTTGGGGAGATTGCTGTGTTCTTGATATAGAAGAATGATATAATACGCAAATTTCTAATACGAACAGAAGAAAACACACAGGATATAATACTGACAGCAACGGAGGATATGCCTGATGGATCAACATTACAATTTCAGTAAAATCGAAAAAAAGTGGCAAAACTACTGGGAAGAAAATAATACTTTTAAAACTACGGAAGATAAAAATAAAGAGAAATATTATCTTCTCGAAATGTTTCCCTATCCTTCAGGGAAACTCCATATGGGCCATGTGAGGAATTATTCTATCGGAGATGTAATTTCCAGATATATGACCATGCGGGGGAAGAACGTGTTGCACCCAATGGGTTGGGATTCATTTGGCCTTCCGGCAGAAAATGCCGCCATAAAGAATCACGTTCATCCGAATATCTGGACATGGAAAAACATAGAGGAGATGCGCCAGCAATTGAAAATGCTGGGACTCAGTTATGATTGGGACAGAGAAATCGCAACCTGTCATCCCGACTACTATAAGTGGATGCAGTGGATTTTCATACAGTTCTTCAACAAAGGCCTGGCTTACAAAAAAAAGAATCCAGTCAATTGGTGTCCTTCCTGTCAGACTGTACTTGCCAATGAGCAGGTGGTAGACGGTTGTTGTGAACGCTGTCATACTTTGGTTGGCAAAAAAGAGCTGGAACAGTGGTATCTTAAAATTACCGAGTATGCGGACCGACTTTTGAAAGAATTGGACCTTCTCGAAGGTTGGCCCGAAAAAGTTAAAATTATGCAGCGCAACTGGATCGGCAAGAGCGAAGGAGCTGAAGTAGATTTCAAAATTGCCGGAAGCGATAAAACTCTCTGCGTGTTTACAACGAGACCGGATACGCTTTTCGGCGTCACTTACATGGTGTTAGCGCCGGAGCACCCCTATGTAAAAGAATTGGTGTCAGAGGAATGCAGTAAAGACGTTGAGGAGTTTTTGGACAAGCTGCAGTATATGAGTGAGATTGAACGAACTTCAACTACTCTGGAGAAGGAAGGCGTGTTCATCGGCAGCTATGCAATAAACCCTCTGACGGGAAAAGAAGTGCCGATCTATATTGCCAATTACGTGCTCATGGATTACGGTACAGGCGCCATAATGGCCGTTCCTGCGCACGATCAGAGAGACTTTGAATTTGCGAAAAAATACAACTTGGATATCGTGCCTGTGGTAGACCCGGGAGATCCTGAAATCGACCTGTATAATTTAAAAGAAGCTTTTGAAGCTGATGGCACTATGATCAATTCCGGCACATTCAACGGTATGAACAGCCGGAAGGCTATTAAGGATATAACAGCTTATTTAGAGGAAAAGGGGCTCGGGAAAGCCGCTGTCAATTACCGGCTTAGGGATTGGCTTATTTCAAGGCAGCGCTACTGGGGAACGCCGATTCCGATGCTTCACTGTGAAAAATGTGGTTGGGTGCCGGAAAAGATTGAAAATCTTCCAGTACTTCTTCCTACAGACGTTGAATTTACGGGAAAAGGTGAGTCTCCGCTTACCACAAGCAAGAGCTTTAAGAAGGCTCTCTGCCCGAAGTGCGGCGGCGAAGCCACTCGTGAGACCGACACGATGGACACGTTTTTGGACTCTTCGTGGTACTATCTCAGATATACTGATGCTCAAAACAAAGATGAAGTCTGGGACAAGGAAAAGGCCAAATACTGGATGCCTGTAGACCAGTACATCGGCGGGGTAGAGCACGCGATACTTCACCTGCTCTATGCGCGGTTCTTCAACAAATTCCTTTATGATTTAGGGTACTCGCCTTGTATAGAACCCTTTACCAACCTGTTGACCCAGGGCATGGTTCTAAAAGACGGAGCGAAGATGTCTAAATCAAAAGGAAACGTTGTAAGTCCCGAAGAAATTATCAAGAAATACGGGGCCGATACGGCACGACTGTTTATCCTCTTTGCTTCTCCGCCGGAGAAAGAACTGGAGTGGTCGGATACCGGTGTGGAGGGAAGTTATCGCTTCCTTTCAAGAGTATACCGGCTCGTCCACGAACTATCGGATACAATAAAGGACGCAACGGATTCTTATGTGGTTGAAACAAGCCAGGACAGGGAATTAAACTATGTACTGAACACGACCATTAAAAAGGTTACGGACGACTTGGGCAACCGGTTTAACTTCAATACTGCCATATCGGCTATTATGGTGCTGGTAAACGAGCTTTACCGTTATAAGTCCGAGTCTGTACTGAACAAAGGCCTGCTTCGCCACGCTATAAAATGTCTGATTCTAATACTGTCACCCTTCACTCCGCATATTTGCGAGGAAATGTGGCAGCATATCGGACATGATAGTACCCTTTACCACGAAAGATGGCCGGAATATGATGAAGCTGCTCTCGTGAGGGATGAAACGGAAATTGCGATTCAGATCAACGGAAAAGTAAAAGAGCGCATCATGGTAACAAGCGGTCTTTCCAAGGATGAATTCCTTGAAGAAGCGCTGCAGAATGAGACTGTAAAAGCGTTGCTGGACGGGAAGAACGTGATCAAAATAATCCCGGTTCCGGACAAACTCTTAAATATTGTAGTTAAATAGAAAGGAAAATGTAATTTGAAAATAACTGAAAATTTTAGGGATAGCCAGGGAGTCAAGCTCATTCCTCTGGGCGGTTTAAATGAGATCGGCAAAAACTTGACCGTCCTGGAGTACAAAAATGACATCCTGATTATTGATTGTGGCTTATCCTTCCCCGATGACGAGATGTTCGGCATTGATATTGTAATTCCGGACTTTAGTTATTTGGAAAAAAACAGGGGAAAATTGAGGGGTATGGTCCTGACCCACGGACATGAGGACCACATCGGTGCCATTCCCTATCTGTTAAAGTCAGTGAATGTCCCTATTTACGGAACAAAACTGACTTTAGGACTGGTAGAGAACAAATTAAAAGAGCATGGCCTTAAGGCCAAATTGAACACGATAAAGTCAGGGCAGACGTTCAAGGTCGGCGAAATCAAGATTGAAGCCATCCGCACGACACACTCTATTGCCGACTCTATCTGCCTGGCTATCGACACTCCGGCGGGTGTGATTTTTCATACGGGAGATTTCAAGATCGACTACACACCGCTCCACGGAAAACCCATTGACTTCCAACGCCTTGCCAAAATCGGCGAGAAAGGCGTCCTACTGATGCTTGCAGACAGCACAAATGCGGAAAGAAAAGGGTATACACCTTCCGAGAGTACGGTGGGAACAGCCTTGGAAAACATCTTCCGCAATTGTACCAACCGAATAATTATTGCCACCTTCTCTTCCAACGTACACCGTGTTCAGAGAATCATCGATACGGCTGTAATGTTCAACCGAAAGGTGGCCATATCCGGCAGAAGCATGATCAATGTGGTCAATATAGCCAAAGACATAGGTTATTTGAAGATACCTGACAAAACTCTGGTAGATATCAACAAAGCCAAAAATATTAAGGATTCAGAACTGGTTATCATAACTACGGGAAGTCAAGGGGAGCCTATGTCCGCTCTGGCCAGGATGGCTTCTAACGATCACAAAGCAGTCCAGATAAAGAAAGGTGATGTGGTCATCCTATCATCTACTCCCGTGCCCGGAAACGAAAAGACTGTTTCCAATGTAGTAAACAGGCTCTTTGAGCGGGGAGCGGAAGTTATCTACTCCGACATAGCGGACATACATGTTTCAGGACATGCCTCGGAAGAGGAATTGAAGCTGATTCAATCCTTGATTAAGCCCAAATACTTCATGCCTGTCCACGGTGAATACCGGCATCTGCGCAGGCATGCTATGATTGCGGAAAGTCTTGGAATGCCGAAAGACCACATATTTATTCTCGCCAATGGGGAGATTCTGAGCCTGAAGAAAAACAAGGTGGAAAAAAAGAAAGAAACTGTCCCCTGCAACCCCGTATTAGTCGACGGATTGGGAGTTGGGGATGTAGGCAATATCGTTTTGAGAGACAGAAAACTCTTGTCGGAAAGCGGCCTTATTATAGTAGTAGCTGCTATCGATAAGGCCACCGGCGCCATATGTTCCGGCCCGGATATTATATCCAGAGGTTTCGTATATGTGAGAGAGTCGGAAGACTTGATTGAATCGGCAAGGAAAGTTGCGGAAGAACGGCTCTATAAGTGTCAGAAGGCGAAAATGAAAGACTGGAGTTCTATGAAAAACGCCGTACGCAGCGATTTACAGGACTACATCTATCAACAAACGAAGCGAAATCCGGTGATTCTACCGATATTCATGGAGGTTTAAAATGAATATATATGATCTAGCACATCAACTGGCAAGGGCTTTGAAAGAATCCCAGGAGTACAAAACCTACATGGAATTGAAAGAAAAAGTTTCTGAAAATGAAGAGCTGTCCGCCAGCATCAACGACTTTCAACAGAAGCAATTTCAATTGCAGGCCCAACAATTGTTGGGACAAGAAGGCGATGTAACCATGAGGGAGCAGATTCAAAACTTGGCGCAGATCCTGATGAAAGATCCATTAGCTGCTCAGTATCTCCAAGCGGAATTTGCATTTACCATGATGTATGCGGACGTATGTAAAATATTGCAGGATGCAGTCAGGATGGGGCCAGATGCAAAATAGACTGAAAAAAGTAAAAGAAGCTATGAACTCCAAGGGTGTTTCCGCACTCTTGGTGACGAAATCGGAAAACCAAGTTTATCTTACCGGATTTCATTCTTCAAATTGTCAGCTTATCATTACTGCCGACATGAACTACTTGCTGACGGATTTTCGTTATATAGAAGCAGCAGGAGAGTTGGCGCCTTTATATCATGTAGTGCTTACTGACCATAATGTGACGCTGTACACTTTTTTGAAGGAACTCGGCATAAAAGAACTGGCTATCGAGGATAGCTCAATTTCATATGCTGAATTCAAACAATTAGAGGAAAAAGTCGGCTGCCACATTGTTTCCGGAGACGGAATCGTAGAGGGAGTAAGGGTCATAAAGGACGAGTACGAACTTGAAGCCATAAGAAAAGCGCAGGAAATTGCGGATATGGCCTTTACTCATATGTTGAACTATCTGAAGCCGGGATTAACGGAGATCGAAGCTGCTTTAGAACTGGAAATGTTCTTGCGCCGCCACGGAGCGCAGGCGCTGTCTTTTGATACGATCCTGGTTTCCGGGACAAGGACATCTCTTCCTCACGGGACACCTTCTCAAAAAAAACTGGAGAGAGGAGATTTCGTGACCATGGACTTCGGTTGTGTCGTAGACGGCTATTGCTCGGATATGACACGGACCGTCGCTTTGGGCAGCGTGACGGACGAGCAGAGGGAAATCTACGACATCGTGTTGAAAGCCCAGAAAGCCGGCTGTGACGCAATTCGTGCAGGGCTCTCCTGTAAGGAGGCGGATAAGGTGTGTCGCGATATAATTACAGACAGGGGTTATGGAGCGTTTTTCGGACATGGCACCGGTCACGGAGTCGGCCTTGAAATACATGAAGCACCTACGCTGAATGGGCGAAGTGAGGAAGTGCTTGAGGAGAACATGGTCGTAACCGTTGAGCCGGGAATCTATCTCCCTCAAAAATTCGGTGTACGCATTGAAGACTTGGCAATCGTTACTGCTTCGGGTATAATAAATCTTGTAAAATCGGACAAAGAACTAATAATAATATAAACTAATTTTCAACTTATTTTTGGAGGAACACATCGATGATTTACGCAAGCGATTTTAAGAAGGGCATTACCTTCGAGATTAACGGAGAACCCCATATCGTTCTGGATTTCCAGCATGTTAAGCCCGGAAAGGGCTCTGCTTTCGTCAGGACGAAATACAAGAACATACTCACGGGAACCACGAAAGAAGAAGCCTTTAACCCCAATGACAAGTTCCCGAAGGCCCATATAGAAACAAAGCAAATGCAGTATCTATATACTGACGGTGAGCTGTATTATTTCATGGATCAGGAGAGTTTCGAGCAGGTGCCCCTGATGGCAGATCAGGTAGAGGATGCCATGCACTACATTCGCGAAAACGATGTAGCTACCATCAAGTTCTACAAGGGGAAGGCTTTCTCAGTTGATCCTCCAAATTTCGTAAACCTGAAGGTAATTGAAACAGAACCCGGTGTAAAAGGCGATACGGCAACAAATGTAACAAAGGCGGCTACAGTTGAAACGGGAGCCGTGATTCAGGTACCCATCTTCGTAGAGGTGGGAGACGTAATTCAGATCGACACCAGATCTGGCGAATATTTATCCCGTTCCAAAGAATAGCCCTGAGGCTAATATGATTCGAATCAGAAACAAGCGGAGATTTGTAATTTTTATATTAATTATGTCCCTGTTGGTTGCCCTGCTGAGTGTGGCGATTTTTACCATTTGGCTCAGCAAGGGCAGCAAGCCTTTTGATCCAGGCAACACGGAAACCATGTTGGTCACCATACCCAGGGGGACCAGTACCAGCGGTATCGGTGAGATTCTGGAATCTAAAGGCTTGATTTCTAATTCTACTGTATTCCGGTTGAAAACGAAATTTGCCGGTCATGACGGAAAATACAGGGCCGGCGAATACTATTTGAGCCCGGGGATGAGTCTGGATGAAATTATCGAGCATCTTTTAGCAGGTCGTGACAATACGACCCGTTTTACAATTCCCGAAGGCTATGATTTAGCGAAAGTTGCAGACAAACTGGAAGCCCAGGGGCTGATAGACAGGGAGGCCTTCTTTAAGGAGATTCGAGAAGGTGAGTTCGATTATTGGTTTATTTCGGGTCTTGAAAAAGAAGATAACAGGCTGGAAGGCTTTTTATATCCCGAGACCTATGAGATTTTCGCAGACGCCACTGAACATGACATAATCGATAAGATGCTTTCACAATTCAATAAGGTGTTTACTGAAAAACACAAGCAACGCTTAAAGGAGTTAGAGCTGGATATCAGAGACGTTATTATCCTGGCTTCCATCATCGAAAGGGAGGCAGTGGTATCCGAGGACCGGCCGGTAATAGCAGGGGTGTTCTATCGCAGGCTGGAGATCGGTATGCCGCTTCAATCCTGCGCTACGGTTCAATATATTCTGGGTGAACAAAAGCCTGTTCTTAGTATTGCAGATACTCAGATTCAATCTCCTTATAATACATATATAATTAAAGGTTTGCCTCCCACGCCGATTTGTTCGCCGGGAATAGAATCCATCAACGCTGCTCTATGGCCGGCGGAAACGGAATATCTCTATTTTCTGGCAAAAGGTGACGGATCCCACGTATTTTCCGTAACCTATGAAGAGCATTTAAGAAATAAAGCGAAGTACATTGATTGACAATAATATTATTATGTTAAAATGAAAATTACAGATGAAAAAGTTACGGAATACATCCAAGGGCTTTATAAGCCCTTGAACCCTTTTCTCGGCCAGCTGCGCAAAGAAGCTGAGTCCCGGAATATTCCTATAATAAGCAAGGAAATTGAAAGGCTTCTCCTTACCATGCTTCAAATACAAAAACCGGAAAGGCTGCTCGAAATCGGTACAGCTATCGGTTATTCTGCGCTGTGCTTTATAATGTCCGGAAATGTGGGGCATATTACCACATTAGAATTACAGGAAAAATTGTGTAATGAAGCCTCAACCAACTTTGAAAAAGCCGGAGTGGCCAACCGAATTCGACTGATGCAAGGAGATGCTTTGGAATCATTAAAAACCCTTAGTAAGGAATTCCGAAACACACCTTCCGCACCTTTTGATTTTGTGTTCATCGACGGGGCGAAAGGACATTATCTTAAAATCTGGAAGCACTGCATGGATTTATGCGGCCCCGGCACGACTATTGTGGCGGACAACATTTTATATAAGGCCATGACAGCGGCGGACGAATACCTGGATGTTCGCAGGAATAAGACCATAGTAAATCGCATGCGAGAATATCTCAACTATGTTACAGAGCTTCCTGGCGTAACGACTGCGGTTTTACCGGTGGGTGACGGTATTGCCGTCAGTGTAATCGAGGGATAAAGTATGAAAAATATCGAATTGCTTGCACCAGCGGGAGATTTGGAAAAATTGCGAACTGCCATTGACTATGGCGCCGATGCGGTTTATTGCGGCGGTGAACAGTTCAGTCTCAGAACTGCTTCACGCAACTTTACTATCGAAGAGTTAGCCGAAGGTTTGGATTATGCGCATAAGAAAGGTAAGAAAGTATACCTTACTCTGAACATCTTTGCACATAATGAAGATCTTCCGGATTTCTACACTTATATGGATGAGATTAAGGATTTACCCATCGACGCATTTTTGATCTCTGATCCCGGAATACTTCAATGGATGCGTGAAAACCGTCCCGATGCAGAACTTCATTTAAGCACCCAGGCAAATACGACGAACAAGTTATCTGCACTTTACTGGCATAAACAGGGAGTTAAGCGCATCGTGCTGGCAAGGGAGCTTTCCTTGAAAGAGATTGCAGAAATAAGGAGCGAAACACCGGATACGCTGGAACTTGAAACCTTTGTTCACGGAGCTATGTGCATATCATATTCCGGAAGATGCCTTCTATCCAATTATTTGGCCGGTAGAGATGCTAACAGGGGAGCCTGTGCTCATCCCTGCAGGTGGAGCTATAATTTAGTTGAGGAAAAACGCCCGGGAGAATACTATCCCGTCGTTGAAGATGATCGTGGAACCTATATCTTGAATTCTAAGGATCTCTGCATGATTCAGCATTTACCTGCGCTTATAAATGCAGGAGTGAATTCTCTGAAGATAGAAGGTAGGGTTAAGAGCGTTTTTTATGTAGCAACGGTTACGGACGCATATCGAAAAGCCATTGATGCTTATCTGGAGGAAGGAGAGGATTGGTTCTGTCGCGAAAGCTGGCTTGAGGAAGTGGGAAAAGCCAGCCACAGGCATTTCACTACCGGATTTTATTTCGGGAAGCCCGGCGAAGAGGACCAGAACTACAAGAGCAGCCAATACATCAGGGAATACGAATTTACCGGCATTGTAAAAGACTACGATGAAAGAACGCAGCTTGCAACGGTAGAGCAGAGAAATAAAATGTCGTTGGGCGATAAGATCGAGTTTTTCGGTCCGGGTATAGAACCCTTTGTTCAAACTCTGGAATACATGACTGATGAAGACGGGATGCTGCTGGAAAGCGCTCCTCATGCGCAACAAATTCTAAAAATTCGCACGATACGCCCAGTTAAAGAAAATTATATGGTATCTAAACCCAAATAGTGGTATAATATTTTAACCAAAGTAAACGGTGGTATATATTTATATATGTGTAATAGTACTTTAAGGAGGAAGTTTGATGGATTCAAGCCCTGACCCGAGTATGTCGGTGGGTTTTCAACTTTTTATTCTTGCTCTGTTAATTCTTATAAATGCCTACTTTGCGTCTGCAGAGATGGCCATCGTATCGGTAAACAGAAACAAAGTAAAAATACTGGCACAAGAAGGAGATAATAAAGCTAAGCTAATTCTCGATTTTCTTGAACAGCCGAATCGTTTCTTATCGACAATTCAGGTGGCTATAACATTGGCCGGCTTTCTTGCCAGTGCCTTTGCCGCAACCGGAATGGCCGATGATGTAGCCGCTCTATTGAGTAGGCTACAAATCATTCCCTATACCAGGCAAGTAGCAGTGGTTTTGGTTACGGTTGTCCTTTCCTATTTCAGTCTTGTGCTTGGGGAATTGTATCCAAAACGCATGGCGCTGCAGCATTCCCTGAAAATCGCCCGATTTACCGTAGGCTCTATTATTTTTATTTCAAAAATAACGGCGCCTTTTGTCTGGTTGCTTTCCACATCCGTCACATTGCTCCTTAAACTGACAAAGCAGCAGATTACCAGTGAGCAAGACGGATTCTCCGAAGATGAAGTCATGTCCATGGTGGAAGTCGGCCAAGAGACAGGATTTTTGAAAGAAGAAGGCGCCAAAATGATCAACAGCATTTTCGCCTTTGATGACAAACTTGCCTATGAAGTAATGACTCCCCGTACCGATGTTTTTGCTATTAACATTGACGATCCCCAGGAAAAGTACATCAATGAACTGATGGAGCTAAGGTATTC
>ERZ773359.412-NODE-412-length-61054-cov-27.071034_pt1 | contig 61054 bp, 32 predicted proteins | sample MGYA00374955_ERZ773359 | MGnify/ENA primary metagenome ERZ773359 (study PRJEB29098, sample SAMN04486028) | biogas fermenter metagenome | study: EMG produced TPA metagenomics assembly of the Biogas fermentation microbial communities from Germany - Plant 4 DNA1... | reverse complement strand
ACACTGGCATTGAGTAAGTTTGGTCTGGAAAACAACCTGTAATAAAGAAGTGGTACCTTATGAATTACAAAGACTTTATGAAAAATAGAGGATTTAAAGAAGAACTAAGAACAAGAGCAAATGCTACAGCAACACAGGCAAAATTTATGGGAGAACAGGCAGCCAAAGCGCATCTTGCCGAAGAAGGATATGAGGCATTGGCTGATAAGCTGAAAGCCAATGCTGACAATATTAGGATTGGTGGTTTTGGTGCACTGCTACAACTAGGTTTTACTGTTTGGGGTACTAGTTCAAGAATGAAACGGGGAGAGGCATTTTTGCCAGCCCTTATCAAAGAAATGGCGGAAAATGTTATCTATGGTATTGCCCCATGGCTTATTGTAGGAACCCTTGGCAAAATGGGGGTCGAAATGTATCCCCATTTGCATGCAGCTGCATCACAGAAAAAGTATTTTTACCAAAATATGAACTACCTTGGCGGCAACTACCTTGACACAGAAACAAACTATGCTTCAAGAGCCAGAGCAATGGAGCATATTAAACGCACCAGAGGTATTCTGGCATCAGGACTTGGTCAGGAAGCCAGAAGATACCACCGTTAATGCTTTCTATTATGTTGTCAGAATGTTCTAAAAACAGGTGAAAAGCAATATGGCTATAAAAGATGTTCAGCTAGTTGTGCAACAGATGATGGAAGATGAAGAACTCAGGGAAGTATTTGATGACCCTGTTACCTTTTCGCAGGCTATTTTAGATGTAAATCCACGGTGGTATCAGAAAAAAATAATGAGGGACAAATCCCTGAAAAAGGTTGCTCGCTGGGGTCGTCGCCTTGGAAAAACTTTTTGTATGACCCTTTATATGCTCTGGAGAGCTTTTGTTCAACCTGACGGAAGACCGGAAAGAATCCTTGTTATAGGTCCATATGGTATACAGGTTGATACCATATTTGATGAATTAAGAAAGCTTATAAATCAATCACCTCTCTTGCAGATGTCTGTAACAAGAAATGTACAGAGCCCACAAAGAATAGAATTTGGAAATGGCTCATTGATTCTTGGCTTGTCTGCTGGCTCTGGAACAGGTAAGGGTGCCCCCTCTATTCGTGGACAGGGTGCAACATACATATTTCTTGATGAAACAGACTATATGACAGAAGCCGATATCAACTCTATCATGGGTATGCAACTGGAAGATATGACCAGAATAGGAATCTGGTGTTCTTCTACACCAACAGGGCAGAGAAAGATGTTCTGGAGTTGGTGCACTAATGCCAGCAAGACATACTCGGTTACAAATAAAGAATTGTGGCTTAAAACAAGAAATGTTGAGTTATGTGAAAATTATCATGAACGGACAGACAGCTCGGCTAATGGCTGGACCCAGTACCATTATCCATCCTGGTGCTCGCCAAACTGGTCAGAAGAAATGGATGCTGAGCTCCAGGCCATGTTTAGTGCCCAGGGCTACATCCATGAAGTCGAGGCCGAGTTTGGAGACGAAACCACAGGTGTTTATAATAAGGCAAAACTTGATAGTTCCAGGTTTGATTATACCTATGAAGATATGAAGCAACGCTCACCGATGCCTGATAGAATCAGGATTATCGGTAGTGACTGGGATAAGTATGGGGCAGCCACACAGATAGTTGTGTCCGAGCATGATGATGAATTGCAAAAAATCAGGGTTATCGATAGGGTTGAAATTCCATCTACGGAATGGACCTTCGATAATGCTGTTAATAAGATTATAGAGTTATACAACTTCTGGAGACCCCAGAAAATATATCTCGATAGAGGATATGGCGAATACCAGGTCGAGGTCTTGAAGAAAAAGATAGGAAAAGAAATTGTTAAAGGGGTTGCCTTTAATGAAAAAATAGAAGTCAGGGACCCGACCGACAATACTATAGACAAAAAAGAAGTCAAGAACTTTATGATTACACAAACACAAATTCTGCTAGAAAGAGACCAGCTGATGTTTTCCAAAGAAGATGAACTCCTCATCAAACAGATGGAAAACTATCAGGTGGTAAAGAGGAGTGTTACAGGAAAACCAATTTATACTAGTGAAAATGAGCACGCTCACGACGCTTTCGTTCTTACAATACTCGCCTTTAACCTTGAGTTTCCGGAGATAACCAAGCTTCTGGAAAAGAGAAGGATAGCAACAATAATGGGCAAGGTAAATAGAAGGCTTGAGACTACCAATGAACAATTCATTTTTGGCAATAGAAATACTTCTAAAGAACAGAGACAGCTCTATAGTGATTTAGAAGGAGAGCCAAACTATGTAAGGCATATGAAGAGTATACATTATAGCCCTCCAGAATGGCTTAGGAGAGAAAGTTCGTGGGGACGTCGTGGTTTTAACAGGCAGTCCCTAACAAGGAAAAAGCTATAAGCACGGGAGGTCCCCTCCCCCTTCCTCCCGTGTTTATATATATACATAAAAGGGTGAAATAAATGTCCAATTACAATAGAGGAATAGAATATAGACCCAATATATTTTACGAGCTTGGAAAGGCTCCACCAAATAAATATAGCGAACTAATAATAAGTGAAGATATCTATGTAAGTTCCAGTGAGCTAGAAGAAAAGACCGAAAAGGTTTGTATTGATATAGACTTTCTTATACACAAGGCTGAAGAAAGGCTTGCAAAATATGATGGATTTAGTTTTTACAAGCCAGCTGCCATAAAGAGATATTACTGCCAGCAGTTTACTACCGAAGAAGAGGACAATGCTATCTCTGTATTTGAGGATAGGCTTGGACAGATAGATGGAGATATGGCCATAGATTATTATAAAAGGTTACTTATTCTTAAAAGAGAAACCGAAAGTGACCTGGATATGATAAAAAGTCTTGCAGTAACAGAAACCCAGAGCCTTTCCAATTATATAAAAAGGCTTGTAAACTATTACGGCCTTAATAATGATTACCTTGATGTTATATACAGGGAAGACCTCAAGGATAAAGCCAGAGAAGAGGTTTCTATCCTGAATGAAATCTTTCAAGAGTTAGAAAGAAAAAAAGAAAGCTATTATAACCAATATAGTGAGGCAGTGGCTTCCTCAAACCAGGAAAGGGTTGCAACCTTACAAGCAAAAATAGCCGAAATAGAAAAAGATATAAAAAGAGTTAAGAATAGCCTGGGTTATACTGCAAGCCAGTCTTATGGACTGTATCAAAAAATAAATTCATCTGAAAGCTTTGTTCAAAGACTTGGTTATATGTTGCTTGCAACACCCTATGATAATCTTGATGGTACTATATGCTGTCTTCTGAAAGCTATCCTAAAGCAACTTGGCATAGATGATGACCTAAGAAACCTTGATGAAAAAATAAAAAGCCTTAATCTTCAACGAATAATTGATGCCATAAATGCACTAAGGGCAATTCTGGCACTATCATTCAATAGAAGAACAGATATCCTAAAAAAGATAGAACATACACTTATAAATATTCTCATGTCCCCTGTCAGGTCTCTACTTGGAAAAGCAATAAGGGCTCTCAGAGATGTAGAGATGGCTGTTATAAGCAAAATTTACGGTTTGTTCGAGGGGATAGCTGGCGATTTTGACAATCCAGACAATATATTGGACTGCATCTATCTTGAAGAGTTTGCAGACTATATCTATGACAGGATAGACGATATTTTTGACGAGATAGAAAGCAAGATTATTGACCTTTATAAGGCAATATACCAACAGATAGATTTGTTTGACCAGGATTCAATCTGGCTCTTTGAAAAGGCAAAACTAAAAGAAGTTTACAATGTACTAACTAAGTTTGCCAATACCCTGAATACTATAGATAAATTCTCTTTCTCGAAAGGTGTTGTTAAATGGATAGAGTCATTCCTGATAAGCAATGGCTATGGAACCTACTATGACAATGAAGCAGGAACATTCAAGACAATTGACCTTGGCAACTGTCTTGACCCTGGAGAATACAGCCAGTATCACAGTCCATTTATGCCGCAAAAAGCCTCCGATATTCCAATAGTAAACCTTGAAAACAATCAGGAATACAGGGAATGGATAAAAAGTGGCAACAGGATTACCTATGTCTGTGACTTGACAACTGATTAGGTTCTCAAAAAAAGGGGGGGGATTTTTTGAATTACGATATGATTAAAAATGACAGGGATACATTGTTATATCTCCTGAAAAGATACGGCGGGCAAAGACCCCTAGCCAGGGAGCTCGGCTGTGACCATAAAGCCCTTAAATACTGGATGGACAAACACGGTATAACCGTGGAAGACTACCAGGATTTTGATAAAGAATTACAGGAAGATAAATACGAAGACAAATACGAAGATGGATTTGAAGATATAGAATACTATAAAAAAATAAATGGCAAATATAGTTACGAAAAAATAGGCGATATCTATATTTTTCAAGCACCATTTGGCGAGTTTGATATCGATGAAAAAACTCTTGACAGAATTCTTGAAAACTATTGCCAGATGGGCATGACAAAGAGGGAAACAGCCCTTGATGTCGGGTTATCAATCAGGGAGGTATACGTTGTCCTTAAAGCCTATGGAATAAACCATGACAGTGTCCCTTTCAGGGAAGAGGTAAAGGAGGAAAAATCCGTTGCTGAACTGGTTGATGTTGCACTGGACAGAAAAGAAATGTTATATTATCGTCTGTTAGAACAGAAAGAATATAAAAGGGCAATAGAAGAAAACAAAAAGTACAAAGAAAGAGACTATATTGCAAAAAAACACACAGATAGAATCATAGAGAATCTCGGTAAAATTCAATACAGACCACCCAGAACCCATATAAAAAGAGATAATAATAAGACTTTAAAAACCCTTGTAGTCAATATATCTGACTGGCATAAGGGCAAGCTCGTTATAGGAGAGGAAATCCTGGGTGGAAACTCTTACAACAAGGTTGTCTTTGAAAAAAGGGTAGACAAATACCTTAATGAAGCCATCAAGATGATAGAAATGCACAAACCTGAAAAAATCCTCATTTTGAACTATGGAGATGGGCCAGATTCTCCAGAAGCAAACGTCTATCCCGGCCAGAGAGACAACCAGGACATCCTTTATGAAGAACAGGTCATAGGCTATGTAAATGACCTGACAAGGTTTGCCCTTACAATACATGACTATCATCCAGATATACACTATGCCGGTGTCCCCGGAAACCATTCCAAGGGAGATATCAACTGGGACGTACTGGCTAACAAGATGCTGGAATGCCTCTTAAAAGATTATAAAAAGATTACAGTTGATTCAAGAAATATCCAGTACAAAATTCACAACATTTATGATTTTTACCTGGTCCAGTTCCATGGAAACCAGATGACACCAAAAATAGATACTCCTGTATCCAGGAGCCAGGCTCTTGGTATCATAGGTCTGGAAAGACTGCCCGCAAGGATGACATATCTTTGCCAGGGGCACCTTCATCATCTGGCAACAGAAGGACCCTCTTATAGGAGAATACTTCTGCCTAGTATGGTCGGTGGAGATGACCTGTCATCCAATCTGATGCAGACAGGTGCCAGGCCTGCCCAGGTAATGTTTGTGTTTGAAAAAGGACAGGGTCTTGTCGATGAACACACTGTGTTTTTCGATGTAGAATAAGGCAGGTGGCAAAGAATGTGAGTAAGGTAAAAAGAAAAACAATAGAAAAAAGCTTTATGGAAAGAGTAAGAGACTGGTTCAGGAATCCATTTTTATCAAGGAAAACAAGGATAGAGGAAAAACAGGAAGATAATCCTTTTGCCAGGATAATAAAAAAGGTAGGCTACGCCGTCTTTGGCAGCGGTTCAAGGGCAGACGAATTCAATGGACCTGATTTCGATTTTGAAGAAATCATTAGGGCCTACAATACAGATTCCTATGTAAGACAGGCCCTTGATAAACATGTGGAACTCATGTTTAAATCTGGCTACCATATAGTCTGCAGAGATGAAAGAGTAAAAAACTATATGACAAAAAGGCTTACCCTTCTTTCTGATGCAATGGGTCAGCCTATTGGTCAATTCTGGAGAGACATAGCTGAAAACCTGGTTAAATTTCATAATGTGTTCATTGTTAAAAAAAGAGTAGACCCTTCACAGATGCCCACAATAAAGGGATTGCAATACAAGGGTCTTGGAGGAAAGAAGCCTGTTGGTGCCTATTTTATTCTGCCACCGGAAACAGTAAAAATTAAGGCAGATAAGCATGGCACAATCAAGAAATACCAACAGGATAATGGAGAAGAACAGGTAGAATTCAATCCGGAAGATGTAATCCATGTTTTCTACAAAAAGCCTGCAGGAAAGTTCTTCGGTGTACCATTTTTGGTACCAGTGATTGATGATGTAAAACTCCTCCGCCAGATAGAAGACAATGTGGCAAGGCTCATACACCGTTTCCTGTATCCGTTATTCATATACAAGGTAGGTATAGCAGAACCCGGCTATGAGGCCACAGATGAAGAAATAGAAGCAATGCGGAGTGAAATCAGCAGCATGCCAATAGATGGCGGACTGGTTGTCCCTGAAAGACACTCTGTAGACATCCTTGAAACAAAGGGAAATCTTCCGGCTGAAAAATATTTGGAATATTTTGAAAAAAGGGTTTTTACAGGACTTGGTGTCTCGGAAACACTGATGGGAAGGTCTGCTACATCCAACAGGAGTACAGCCGAGAACCAGTCTGCTGAGATGAGGGACAGGGTTGAAGCATTCCAGACAGTACAGGAGGATTTTATAAACCACTTTATTCTGAGGGAACTCCTCCTTGAGGGAGGGTTTGACCCCTTGCTTAATTCCGAACATTCAGCCGTGTTCGAGTTCGAGGAAATCGATACAGACCTGAAAATCAAGCAAGAAAACCATGCAGTATATATGTTTGAACACAATGCCTGGACACATGAAGAGATGAGGTCAGCTATAGGCATGGAGCCAGTTAAATATGAAAACAGGCTGAATTACAATATGTTCGGAGGAAAAGGTAGTACTGCCGATACAGATAACAGAAATGAGCCGCAAAACCAGTATTCTGATAAAACAGGAACACCTGAATACAACTCAGAAAGGAATAGACTCAGTTCCATTTTTATGGACTTCAAAGAAAAGGTAACAGAAGCAGTAAAAAAGGGCATAGAGGTCAATGAACTTGTAGAGGATTTCTTCCTCAGGGCGAGGTTCTATATTGATATCTGTGTTAAAAACGAATTCCTTAAAGGAAAAGAAAGAGCTTCTGAATATATAGAAGTTGATACTGAACTGTCATATGATGATACCCTGGAAAAAGTCCACAGCAGCCTGGAAGAACTGAAGAAGACAGTAAAAAGGAATTTAAAAGATATCAAGCCAGAAAACCTTAGGATTTATTTTTCTGTCTTGATGAAGGATTTTTACAGGGGCTTTGAACAACAATTAAATCTTGCCTATAATTCTGGTTTTTTATTTTCACTGAAAGAGGGTGGGTATAAGGAAGTGTCCCTGATTATAAGAAATAAAGAAGAAAAAATCGACCTTGGCAAACTGAATGAAATTCCCGCAACTATAAGGATAGATAATGTATTAACCCCGACAGAAAGGGGGGATGAGGGTGAGAGTATTTGAGTTCCAGGAGAATTTTTCTCTTAATGGTTCTTCCCAGAAAAAAAACGACCCAATAACAATTACTGAAAGCCTTTTTAGTGACAATAAAGAAAAGGTTACAGTAACTATTGAGGCAATACATGCTCTTACTACAGGCAACTACAATACCTATACTGCTAAAGAGCTTATGGGAAGCGCTGAAAAGAATACAGGGGTTCATTCCTGGACATACCCGTACAACAAGCCTGTATTAACCCATCATAATACTCGTAGCGGAGAGCCCATAGGAAGGGTAATCAAAGCAGAATACAGGGAGATATCCACAGCAGGCCCACCTGCAATAGTCCTTACTGCAGAAATAACAGACAAAGATGCTGTTGAAAAAACAAAGGATGGCAGATATCATACAGTTTCTGTGGGCGGGCGGGCAGAACATGCACACTGCAGTATATGTAATACCGACTGGATGACAGATGGATGGTGTGAACACTGGCCAGGAGAAAAATATGATGGCAAGACAGCTACTCTTATTTTAAAAGATATTACGTTCCTGGAAGTATCATTTGTCAATACTCCGGCTGATAGTTATGCAAGAATCATTGACTCAAAGGATGACAACCAGAATGGCTCTGTCCCCAGCTATGAGGCAAGAAATGGGAGGGTAATAAAGGAAGGCCAACAAGGAGGTAAAAAGATGGATGTAGATGTAAAAGACTTGCAAGAACAGCTTGAAAACTTAAAAGAAAAAAATAAAACCAAAGAAAATATGGTCAAGCTGTTGGAGGAAAAACTAGAAAAAGTTAAAAAAGAGAGAGACTCAGCTTTTGCAGAAAGGGATAGTATCGTAGAAGAAAACAAGAGCCTGAAACTTGAACTTGAAAAGCTAAAAGACGAATTGGAGCAACTTGCCCAGGAAAATGCTGGTTTAAGGGCTGAACAGCACAAAATCCTTGCTGAAAAGGTTGTTAACAAGAAAATTGAACTGGGCAAACTGGATAAGGAAGAATTTGAAGAAGCCCTTGAATCCCATATTAAGAGGACTGAAGAATCCCTGAAGGATTCCCTGGCTGACCTTGAAGAAGAGGCAAAACGGCTTGAAGAAAAGGCAGACGAAGAGGATGATGTTACAGTCCCTGGCGACCCATTACAAAAAGAAGGTCTCCACAACTCCAATGATGACAGCAAAGTGATTACAGTAAATACGGTAGAAGGAGACAATGATGAAGACATTAATCTGAATGACATCAGCAAAGCATTGAAAAGTCTAATCTAACTTTTAAACCCACCAAAAACAAGTAAGGAGGAAAACGAAGAATGGCTTTGTACAATATGAATTCTAAGCCCAGAATCCTGAAGGGCGACTCAGAAGAATACTTGAGAACACAAACAAACCTTATTAAGGACGAAGGTGATGCACCAAGCGGTAGGAAAGCAGTTGACCCTCGTCTGAAGAGAAAATTCAAATTCCACTTTGGTGGCCAGAGTGGCTGGATAGTAATCCCGAAGGGTAGAATTGTAGCCATCGACCCCGAATATGAAAGAAAATCCTTTGATGATGGCATGTATTACAACGTTGTCACTCTTGCTAATGGCGGACAGGAAGTAGTCGAAAAGATTGATGAGAACACATCATATGTAAGGGCTGGCAATGTTCCCTGTGGTGTTTCCAACCTGAACGTGTATGAAGATATAGATGACAGTTTTCAGGGCAATGTGCCTGTCTTTTATACAAGGTCTACAATCAATCTGCCCTATTTCTTACTGAAAGAAGATGCTGAGAAAACAGAGTGGGGCAGTGCTTATGGTCCATTAAAACCAGGCGACAAGGTTATGTCCGACGAAAACGGCCGGTTTGTTAAGTGGAAGGAAGGAAAGTTAAGGACAGAAGAAAAAGAATCTGATGCTGAAGGAAAGGTCTCTTTAGATGTTGCAATTTATCCTGGCGAAAAAGCAGAGGACATCAAAGTAAAGCTCAAGGACACAGGAGAAGAGGTAGAAGTGGTTGCCGTGAACAACAAGGCTGGAGAGATTACTATTGCCGAAGCCAATGCCGAGGTAATTGTAACATATCGTTCCGTTCTCTCTAATATTGAGCAGATTGTTGGACAGGTAATCAACCTCAATGCCCATGTAAATGACGGCCTGGTAAACTATGCAGGCTGGCTGAAATGGGTAATGCCTGAAGGGCAATATATTGATGAGTCTGGATTCCTGCCAGAAGAGCTGGATGAAACCTACGGTCATCCCTATGACCCAAGATACCTGGAAGGCTTTGCTGACAAGACAATGGCTCCTACAGGTATCCCGGGCTTAACAGACGGCTCCAACATTGTTGTACCATACAAAGACAAACCATTGGGTACAATCAATGAAAATATGGAAGCCGGCAAGACCTTCTACTTCCGTGTATTCCAGAATGAGACACCATTAGTAAAGGGTTCTGTGAAGGTTAAATTCAATGGCGAAGATGTAACCGATAAGGTAGTCAAGAGGATTGACCACGAGGTTGGCCTGATTGTGGTAGAGCTTACCGAAGACACAGCAACAGGGCCCGGAGAAACTGTAAATGTAACAGTTGACTTCCAGGCAACACACCAGCTTGCTGGTCTACCAAGCCAGTATGACTTCTCTGGTGTCTATGGCGACGTAGATATTCTGTTACAACTGTAATTAAAATTATCTGAAAATTATGACAACACCTGCCCTTCTCATTACGGAGGGGCAGGACAAAATATCATAAGGAGGAAACAAAGATAATGTCTGCAACACAAGCAAAAACAAATGACTTCAAGGAATATATAGCCAATTTGCTAAAAACCAACCCCAAGAGGGCTAAAGAAGCCATAGAATTCGTTACAAAATATACTCCTCTGATGGCCAGCGGAGATATGAGCAAGTTCGAAGTTGGCGAAAAGCCTATGACTTTAAAAGAGGCACTTACCACAACTGACGCAGCTGTTCTGATGACCAAGGTTATGGAAGGAACACTGGAAAAGGCTGCCGAGCCACTTTATATTGCCAACAAGTTCTTTAAGACTATTAACCTTGAAAGTGGAAACAGAATTGTATTCCCGGCTATAGGAGCCCTTAGAGCGTACGAAATGGGCGAAGGACAGGAATACAGGCAAGAAACACTGGACATCATGCTCAAAGAAAGAGCAGCTGAAGTAACTGTGACAAAAAAAGGTGTCATGGTTGCAATCACTGAAGAGATGATTGAGGACTCCCAATGGGAAGTTGTTGGCATGCATATCGAAGCTGCCGGCCGGGCACTGGCAAGGCTCAAAGAAGAATTGATTTTCAAAGCCATGAGCAAGCACGGCTGGGTAACCTTTGATAATGCCATCAGGGACCAGTATCCAGAAGCCGGCACAACTGGCCGTGACGAATATGGTAACTACAATGGTACACTTGCTATCGAGGACTTATTCGATATTATCCTTGCCCTGATGAATAATGAGTATATGCCAACTGATGTGCTGGTTCACCCACTCACATGGGGTGTATTCGTAAAGAACGGTCTCATTGATATCTTCAGCAAACCTGCTCTTGGTACTGATGCTACTCTTGGCACCATCGACCAGGATGCAACCAAGGGTCGCCTGCCAATAAGCATCAATATTATTGCTTCACCATTTATTCCATTCAACAAGGTAGATAAGACCTTTGATATGTATTGTATTGACCGCAACAACGTAGGTGTAATCGTACAGAGAGAAAAAATGACCACAGACCAGTTTACTGACCCATACAGAGATATTTTCAATCTGAAGTTTAAAGAGAGATATGGCATTGGAATATTGGATGAAGGTAAGGCTGTTTCTGTGGCCAAGAACATTGCTCTCGATGTAACCTACGAAAAACCAATCCTTGTTCGTACAATCAATGTAAACGACTACGAAAGCCAGAACTAATAACAGTTATACTGATAATGCATAGGGGCATTTTTGCCCCTATGCTTGATAATTGTTAAAGGGGGTAAACGATGTGTACAAAGTGGTGCTAAATAAGGGCACTGCATACTTTGACCCAAAGACCCGGACGAATCTCTTTAAAAGCAAGAATTTCCGGACCTTTACCGCAGAAGAGCTGAAAAATTACGACATGTCCAATATATACTTTGCAGTATCTGTTGGAATACTGAAAGAATATGGCAGCAGGGAAGTAAAGGAAGATACCCGTATAGTTGAACCTGTAGAAGAAACTATACAGAAAGAAACTCTGGAAACAGAAGAGTTGCCAGAGGAAACAGCAACAGAGGAAGAAATAACAGAAGATGTAATTGAAGAAACAGAAGAGGCAGCAGAAACAACCTCCTTGGAGGCATTTACTGCTGATGGAAGACCCCGTTGCCAGTCCTTAAAAAATGACAATGAAACACAATGTGCCAATGCTGCAAAATATCCAGAAGATAACCCTATATACTGCGGTGCCCACAAAAATAAACTAGAAGAGTAGGTGGATATAAATGGCCTTTCCAGCATACTCGAACCCTTATGTAGTAGATATAGAGCCAAAAAACAAATCAGTTGATGTAGATATCTCACAGGATATTAAAATCATTTTTTCTGATGACTTAGACCAGAACTATATAAATTCCAGAAATATTACCCTTTATAATGAGAATGGGATAATCCCTGGAAGGTTCAATTATGATAATGAGAAAAAAACTGTTGTATTTATTCCAGATGAGCCACTTAAATACAATACTGAATATACTATCAGGATAAGTTCCAGTATCCGGAATATAACAGGACAGAACCTGGAAAAAGATTATATCTTTTTTTTCAGGACAACTGACCTGGTATTACTTGAGCCACCTGTAATCATTCACCCAGCCAACCAGTCAATCATAAACTCCCCTAAAATTATCTGGAAAAAGGCAGAGTATGCTGAGGCTTACCATATTGAAATTGCCAGGGATAAAAGGTTTACTAACCTGGTCTATTCAAATAATTTCCTTAATGATTACCAGCTGGTCATAGATTCTGATTCTGACCATGCCGGGATAACAGTAGACGGGCTTGAATATAACCAGGAATATTTTGTCAGGGTAAGGGCCCTTGATATTGTATATGATACAGCATCTGCTGTAGTAGAACTAAATAAAAATAGTATATATTTCCACACGAACAACCGAAGAAGGATTCTCCTGGAACAGAAATATACCCCAATAGAGGGTATCAATTCATTTATAGTCTATGATATGGCTGGCAACCGTTATGAGCTCAATGAAGGAAAATATATAATAGAGCCAAATAAAAGGGAGATATCCTTTGATGCAGATGGAATTGATATAGGACGTGTTGTAATAGACCTGATTTACGGAATAAAAAAGGACGACAGTGTCTGGTCAGAAATCCATTCCTTTTACTATGAAAGACCTCGTTCAGAAGAAATAGACTTCAAGAGCCTGATTCTAACTACTTTAAGCAGTAATAGGGCAGGAGAAATTGAGCTCATCCAGCCAGAAGAAATGATAAACATCGAACCTGGTATAGATGAAATAAGATTTAGAATTTATGGAAATGTAAATCCGGAAGATGTTTCTGTTTCCCTTACAGGTTATTCCCTCAATGATATTCCATATATAAGAAGCCATGGACAGGTAAAAGGAGAACTCAATGTAGTAGAGGTTCTCGAAGACCATACAGTATTCTCTTATAGTATCCCAAGGTTACTGGAAAACAACGAGTATGTCTTAAAAGTCAGATATAAAAATAACGAAACCAGGTTTGAATTCCTGTCAAAGGTTACTCCTGCATTCTGTACTGTAAGGAGCATAAGGAGTAGCAGCATAGGTTCTTTCCTGAACAGCATGCCAGATAAAATTATTCTTTTTAATATATACGATAACTCTGTGATGGCAGTTGATATAGCCGAAACACACAACAATGCCTTTGATATCAACAATCCTCCTCTGGCAGCTATTAAATACACATTCATCAAGACACAACTCGACCTTCTTTATGCAATATACCTCGAAAAAACCAGCTCCAAGTCTACCACTCTTGGTGATTTTGCTATAAATGCCTTCAAGTATGATGAGATAAAACCAATACTGGATGACCTGAGAAAAGAATTGGAATACTGGGAGCAACTACTTAAAGGCTCTACTAGTGTTTTTGCTCAACCAGTCAGCGTGCAGAAGGCAGAAGGCTCCTACCTCCTGAATAGCCGCATATGGTAGGCAGGTGATTTAATGAACTTTTTAAAAAGAGAATTTGATAAGTTTACGGAAGAACATGGAACATGGAGGCTCATTGGGCATACAGTAATGAAAAATCGCTGTATATGTTACAATGGCAACGAGGCAAATCCCAAATGCCCCTATTGTTTTGGCCTTGGCTGGAAATATTATTGGTACCTTACAAAGGCAAGAAGAAGCCAGCAGGGAGACTCCCTTTCCAGTTCTACCGATAAAGTAGAATTGGACCTGCCATTCAAAATCAATACACTAAATCTGAAATACTATTTTAAGACTGAATGCAATATCAACATATTTGATTTTATACTGGAATTTATGGAGCCTGATGACCGCTCCAAATATTCCCTTTACCTGGTTACCAATGACAAGCCTGAACAGGGAGAATATGGAGAGCCGGCCTACAAGACTATCCTGGCAAACAAGGTATTCGTGTCGGAAGACCATATCTATAGAGCATTAGAAAAAATAGATATCAAAAATCTGGAGAAGGTGTAGGCCATGAAACATTATCCGGATTACTATGGTCGTTCAGTTGTCTTGATAGGCAAATCAAGCCAGGGCCAGCCTCTTGAGCCAGTCTTGGTTGACAGCATAGTCACAGCAGTAGAGGTCTTTGGTAATGGAGAATTAGTCAATGCTGCCAGGGAAGTACTGGGTGCTGGAGCTGAATATCTTTATCTTGTAAGGGTTATAAGTGACAATAAACGGGACCTCTATTATGAACTGAAAGAGCTGTATGAACTATTTGAAAATATGGTTGATATAGATATAATTGTCCCCCTTGGAATAAAGCTTGCAGATTATATTATAGATTATCCAGACCTCTTCAGGGTAAGCCAGGAGTTTATTTATAATGGAAACCCTGTTCTGAAGACAGGAAGAATAATCCAGGATGTAAACCTTGTAAGGGTTAACGGGTTAAAAACGCAGGCTTTTTCCCTAAGGAGCCACGATTCCGGTGCCTTTGATGCTATTATCCTTGATACAGAAAGGTTTAATCTTAAAGAAGGGGACACAATAATAGTCGATTACAACACAGTCAACAATATAGATGCCGAGATTGAGCTCCTTGCCTTCAGGAACAATAAAATAGAGGACAGCATTATTTTATCTTCCACAATAGATGTTAACAAAAAAGTTAACGAGGTAACAGAAAAACCTGTCAAAGACTATTTCAGTCTTGAAGGAGAAAATGTCAAATATATTGTAAGGACCAAGATTCCCTTCCTTAAGGTTTATACAAATAAATCCGGTAAAGAAAAGGCCTATGTTGAATTTGATTATAATGAGTATATTGCCAACAATACGGTCTATAAATACTTCGCAAGAGAATTGGCAGAGGCATGTTCCAGAATCAATGCCATCGGGTTATTAAAACCTGATAACAAGGATTATCACAAACTCATTGAAGACTCTATGAGAATCCGTGAGGAGCTTGACAGTATAACCGATTACGGCAAATATATCCTGTCTATCCCTTCTGACTGTCGCTATGAGAGTGGTACAGGAGAATACTCTTCCCCTTATCTCACTGCTTTTGCAGGCCTTCTCGGAACATTACCTACTGGTATAAGCCCTACCAATCGGGGCACAAAGGGTGTAACAGGTATAGATGATAATTTTACAAATCTGGAAATCAAGAGCCTGTCCCATTATGGACATATTGTCCTCTATAATTCGGTAAGAAGGGGGGTTGCCCCCTATAAGGCAGTCACCATGGCCCGAGATGACAGTCCATACAGAAGTGTCAAGAATATAAGGGTAGCAAATGAGGTGGCAAAAAGGGTAAAGTCAATAACTGACTCTTTTATAGGGAGATGGACAGCAAATGTAGAGACAAAGCTAAAGGATTTGCTTACCACCTTATTTGAATCCCTTGTTATAGAGGGCAAAATCAGGGAATATAGTTTTGAAATTACTGAGGTCAGGACTGACTATATTAAGATAGAGCTGGAGCTAAAACTATACAATGAAATAAACAATATAAGGACAGGTGTTATTTCCACTATCTAGGAGTGATGAGATGGAAACCAGGGGTGAAACCCGGTTAAAGCATTTTTTTGATATGGTCCGGACCATTGGGAGCAGGATTGATAAAGAATTCTCCTTTTATCCGGAAACAGCAGTATATACCACGGAAGTAAACTTTCCATGTATAACCTACAAAATACTGAAAAGGACCCCATACCAGGGCTTTAAGCCAAGGGTGAAGGATATTTATGCAAAAGACAAAGATACAAGCCTTGTTGAATATTCGCAATTATTCCAGTGCATTATCAGCTTCGGTATCTGGGGACAGAGTTATTCTGTGGTTGACGATAAGAGAGAATGGTTTGAAAAACTTATGATAAGGTACTCTGATGAATTCAAAAAAGAGGGGATACTGGAGATATTCTTTAGTGAACAAGAAGAAGACAAAATCATAGAAATAAAGGACAATAGCTTTGTAAAACAGACAATCAACTATCTATTCAGGAATGTAAGAGTCTTCAAGTTCCCGGTTGAAAATATTAAGGAAATCCTGACGGTAAATAAAGACCTATCAGAATATGAGTTTTTAAAAGAACAATTCGATAAAATTAAGTAAGGAGGATTAAGATGCCTGGAACTGGAATATACCCAGATTTTTATGAGCATCTTCCTGGCAGCATCGTTGAGCTAAAAGACGGAGTCAGGAATATGCCGAGTGAAGTCCGCAGAGGCAAAAACATTTACCTCATAGGCACTGCAGTAGATGGGCCTGTAATGGAGCCCATTACCCCTAGGTCCTATGATGAGGCCGAGAGAATCTTTGGGGGGTATGCAGACAAGGCTACCAGGACCTTTAATGGTGCAACACTGATGCGTGGCTATGAAAGGGCCCTAAGGGCTGGTGCCGACAATGTTACCCTGCTGAGGATTTCCGGCAAGCATGCAACCGGCAAACTCCTGTTAAACAAAGAAGTCAAGACCAAGACATACCAGTCAAGGGAATATGCAGGGAAATATGCCGGAAACATTGAGACCGTAATCGACCTTGGCATTGAAATAAAAGATGGCTATGATGATGTCTACGTCACAGATGTCTCTGTTTATGCCAACGGACAAATCCTTAATGCCTATAAGTACACTGTAAACAGCTCTGCAGGAACCATAACCCTTAACGAGGATGTAACAAGTTCAGGTGCAGAAATCGAGATTTACTATTCTGTAGTAGATGTAAAGGTTTACAGTGTTTCCGGAGAAACCCCTGTAGATATGACCGGAGAAGGAGTTCAGTTTAAGCTTGCCAATAACAACCTGGTAGAAGGAAGCGAGGTAGTAAACTTCGAAGTAGAGGGAGAAGAAAAACCGACCTTTACCATTGATTATCAGGCGGGCATCATCTCATTGTCCGAACCCCTTAGAGAAGGAGAATCTTTTACAGTCGATTACGACTGGAAAGAGCTTACTGAGAGCAAACACCAGAAAAGTGCTATTGCCGAGGGAACTGAATATTTTGTTGACCTGCAGCATACTGCAGACGCCAGCAAGCCAATGATTGTAACAATCAATGGTGTTGAAATTCCCTCTAGTCGCTATAAGGTAAACTATACTTCCTATGATACTTCCCGGGTGTTTATTGAGCCTGGACTGGGAGACCTTAATGCCGATGTTTACATCAACTACTACTGGTCCAAGGAAGAACTAATCGAACCCGAGATTGAACTAAGAAGTATCTACGGCGGAAAACTCTACAACAAGGTAAAGTTTGAGGTACAGGATATCCTTTATGAGGATAGGGAAGGAAATAAGAAGACAAAGGTTTCAGCTGGAGAGAACCTGAATCCCCTTTCCGCTTCCAGACTGAAGCTTGCCAATGAATATATAGTTCCCTCCGACGATTTCTCCATAACAATCACAAGGGCAGACGATTCTGTAAGCACGCTGACAGTAGGAAATGGCGATATCTATGTAGACTGGGCCAAGGGTATTGTTATTATCCAGGACAGTGTATTCAATGTAAGACCCAATGACAAGTCTATCAAAGCAGGAGAATATGAGTATTATCATGTGGCCTCCAAGGTATTACGGCTCTATAAACCAGAAGAAAAAATGATAGACAATACTGACAGGGTGCTGGAATTCTATATTGGAGATATCATCAATACAATCGGAGAGCTAGTTGCAGCAGTCAACAATCACCCAAGAAACAATGTTGTCAGGATGAGCATCCCGGAAGAATATGTGGCCATCTCTGCAATGGAACTGAAAACTCCTGACAAGAAAATCCTGGATGATGGAAGCATTGCCAAGTCCGCAGTCTATCTTGCCTTCGGCGAAGACGGAATCGATGTTACAAAAGAAGAGATATACGACCTGCTGGAAGGCTCCGACGAAAGACCCGGTGCATATGAAATCATCCTGGAAGATGATAATGTTGATATAGTCGTTCCACTGGGTGTGTATGCGGATGATGTACTGGCCAGCGAATTCAAGAGGTTTGACCAGCAGTTGGCTAACTTCTGTGCCCAGGCCTTCTATAGGAACAATGAAATCCGTGGTATTATCGGCATGAAGCCCCTTGATAACCCAAGTCGTATCAATGTAATAAACAGGGTAAAAGAATTGCAATCCTTTAATGCAAATTATTATCTAACAAACAGGGACGGACACTATATTACAGACAGGGAAGGCAGCCGGGTAGATATTGGCAAGTTCATCTCCATAGTCGCACATGATTTCATAATCCCGGATAATAAATTGGCTGTAAACACACCGGAAAACGGTGCAGTCCTTTATGCTGCTGTATGCTCCATGCTCGATAAGACCAATTCTCCGACCAATGAGCAAATCCCTGGTGCAAGACTAGCCTATAATCTGTCCAATGCCCAGGCCAATGCACTGGCTGCGAATAAGCTGGTTGTATTTATGAGTCGTGGTGGTGTCCCGAGGGTTGCCTCGGCTGTAACCTGTGCACAGCCTGGCTCTGGCTGGACCAGATATCACACAGTGGACATTGTCTTCAATATAATTGACCTCCTGAGACGTGTCTATGACCCATATATCGGTCAGGGCAACACCCTTGAAAAGAGAAATGCCCTTGATTCCGATATCATGGATGCCCTAAAGAAGGAAGATACCATTGTAGACTTTAACTACCGGCTTATCCAGAGCCCGACCGACAGGCTCATGGGCAGATTGATTATAGAGCTGGAGCTCGTTCCAATCGGAGAAATGCAGAAAATCCATACCGTCGTATCTATCAACGCCCAGCTTGACTAAAATAATCTAAAAATTCAAATAATTAGGGGCTCTTCTGAGCCCCCTCCATTATAAAACCAAAAAGGAGGAAGATTGAATGCCTAGCTATCAAAGTTTCTCTGGTTCCGATATTGTAGCAACATTCGGTGGCAGAGTAATAGGCGAACTCCTGTCGATTACCTGGTCTGTAACCAGAGAAAAGGCTCCAAACTACACTATGGGTTTTAAAAATCCCAGGGGCTTTGCAAGGGGTCGCAGGGGTATCGCAGGTTCTCTGGTTTTTGCCGTGTTCGATAGAAACGCCCTTCTTGATGAAATGAGAAAGGGTGCAAAGAGTACAATTAAAGACGTCAATGGCAACTACAGAGATGCTGCACAATTCTTCTCATACAAGGCAAACACTGATACTGGCGAAAGATTCATTGAGATGCCCGGCGGGGATGACCTATATCAGCCAGAACTCTTCAATGAATACCTGTCCAGGACAGCCAATAACAGGGGTTTGCTGGAGTCTGCTGACTGGAGTAGACATATAGAATATGCTGACCAACTCTTGCCATTTAACATAGTCATCAGTATGGCCAACGAGACAGGGGCCAGGGCAAAAATTACCCTGATTGATGTGGAAATCCTGAACCAGGGCATGGGAGTCAGCATTGATGACCTTGCAACCAGCCAGAATTACACTTTCGTTTGTCGGGATGTCCAGGAGCTGACAGCTGTAGACGCCCTTGGAAACCCAACCAGGAATTACCCAATGATTGGTAGCGAATACCAGGGACCAGTTCATAGTATATAACAATAGAGGATAATCTGGTGGCACAAGGGATTATCCTCTTGTGCCCTTTTTTCTTTGAGTAGGTGATAAAAGTGCCAACATACCAAAGTGGATATACAGGAACAGATATAGTCTGTGTTTTCCGGTTTCCGGAGTTCTTGAATAGAAAACCAATGGTTTTTGGAGAACTAAACACCATAAGTTACAGCATGTACAGGGACAAATTCCCGGTTAGGGCCCTCGGTTACATCAACCCGAAGGGCTATACGAAAGCAGGAAGGACAATTGCAGGTACTCTTATTTTTACTATGTTTGACAAGTCCATAATCAACCAGGTAGTTGAAGAAATATACTCTAAGAGTTTTAATCTACTCCCTGATGAGCTGCCCCCCTTCTCTGTTGATATAACCATGTGTAATGAATATGGCAATAAGACCAGGATTGCTATATTCGGTGTAGAGATAGTAGAAGGAAACCAGATAATGACAGTGGATAATCTTCAAACCAACGAACAGTATTCCTTTGTTGCCCAGGATATTATCCTGGTTGATACAGGGGGTTATTAGTTATGTGGCCACAGCCAAGTGTCAATTATGAAAGGTTTCCCAGTGAATATTTTTCTGGCAGTGACATCCGGGTATATTTCGAAGGAATACTGATAGATGAAATAACAGACCTCCAATTTTCATTAATAGAAAAAGTCCTTCCAATTTTTGGATATAATTCCTATACATATGATGCCATAGCCAGAGGTTCCAGGATTATTCAGGGGACATTTGCTATAAACTTCAAGGATGTGGACTATCTCAGAACAGCTGTTGAAAATATACTGAATGACCCTGAAAGATATGTTGTAGCCGATAATTATGCCGCTACGGAACAATATGCAAGTGAATATAACAGGGACCCTCAACTTAACAGAAATGCTCTTTATCATTATCTGGAAAGGGGTTGGACCAGCAAGTTTGAAGAATTGGCCAACCAATATGAAGAGATGATATGGGGCACAGCCCTTGGTAGAAATGATATGTCTAAAGCTACAGGCCCTTATTTCCCTGTATCCAGTGGCGACATGAGTGTTTCATTCGACATCATAATAACCTATGGTCCCTACGCAAAAGACAGGTATTATGCCAGAGAAGGTTTCGGGCATGATGTTGAGCTAGAATACTATCGCCATGTCAACCAAGGGACAGTAAAGTCAATCCACAACGTGCAACTTACTGGTGTCAGCCAGGTGATTGACACCAGCGGACAGCCGATTAAAGAGGTTTATACTTTCCTGGCCAGAGACCTGGACAGGGTAAAATAAATTTTAATTATAAAAAGGGGGTTTTTAGTCAATGACTGAAGACAGAAATATCATTGAAGAACAGCAGAATATCGAAAGGAAGCAAGATGACATCCCAAAGGGTTCCGAAAGGATTTTTGAGGGCGGACCAACAAGGGATATGATAGAAAACTGGAAGAGGCAGTATGGAGATATCTATATGACCAAGTTCGACAACGAAACCTTTATCTGGAGGACCCTTACAAGGTTGGAATTCAAGAACCTCTTAAATACTGAGGGTGACCAGACAGAATGGTACAGAGAAGAAAGGCTGGCCGAATTATGCGTGCTCTGGCCACTGGATTATAACCACGAAAAAATCATTGATGGTAAAGCTGGCATACCTGCCATACTGGCAGACCAGATTATGAACAAGTCCGGCTTTATGCCAACCATCGGTGCCCAAAAACTATAAAAAGATGTGGTAAAAATGCTTGGCATGATAGTCAGGCTCACCAAAGGGCTATTTGCCTGGCTCAGAAAGGTATTCCGCCCCCCTGTCCCAACCCTGAACGATTTTATTAAAAACAGCGGGGCGGATACAACAGGAGAAATAGTAACCATAAAAATTGCAGAAAAAAAGCCTGAAGAGATTACAATAAAATTAGAAATAGAGCCAGATATAGAGGCAGGAGAACCGATACTGTTTAAAAATAAGCTCAAAATATACGAACTGAAAAAGAAATATGAAAATATTTTTGTGACCAATATAATGGGCGAAGAATTCGTCTTCCGCCCCTTGACCAAAAATGAATACCTTGAACTGGTTATAAACAATCCTGGAATACCGGGATATATCCTGGCAGAAAAAATATGTTCCCTCTGTACCCTTATACCTGAGGATTATGACTTTGCAAACCCTTCCCATGCCGGTATTCCAGACACCCTTTTTAATGAGATAAGACATTATTCAGGTTTTACCAATGCCGATTTTATAAAAGAAATAGCAAAGGAATACCGTAACCGGACTACAAATGATTTTGACTTCCAAATGGAAAATATCATCATGGTTGCTTTTCCAGGCATAAAGCCAGAAGATATGAAAGACTGGGATATATATAAGACACTTGATTACTACACCAGGGCAGAATGGATAATTGAAAACCTGATGGTTACACATAGATTGCCCTGGACACAACAACAGGTGGCCGATGACAGCCACCAGGTATTCCATGCTACCTCAACCAAAGGGATGGGTTCCAATTTCCCCGCTACTAAATAAGCCAGAGGTGTAAAAATATGGCAAAGAGACCTTCAAACCCTTACCTCAATCGCTACAGACATGAATTACAGAGAGAAGAAGACGATAGGCAAAAGATATTATCGGGCAGAAGCAGACGGAGGTTTTTTGCCGGCCTTGCGATTGGTGTGGGAACTGTCTTTGCCATAAACGAATTCCATCCCAGGGGGCTTATCGGGGCCCTTGATGATGTAAGCCGGTACACCAGGTCTTATGTCAGTGCAGCCCACGATACATTTAATAGATATATAGCCGGAGCAGGTGATGGCATCTCAAAAGCCATAAGCCTATCAGAAAACATAGCCAAAACAATAGAAAACAAGGAATCAGCAATCAGGTATTTCAAGGAAAGAGCAGAAAGGCATATGAGTGCCATCAACGAGCTCTATATTGATAGGCTTAGGATACAAACTGACGAACTTTCCAAAGGTTTTAATAGACACCTAAGGAGGAGCAGGGTCCATGGAAGGGCTATGTCATTGCTGGATGAGGCCCTATCAAATGAAGAATATTCGGCAGAAGTAAGAAGCGCAATCCAGGAATTCCAGAAAAGGTTCCACCACAGGATAGCCGATATGGCTATTACAGGTAACAAAGGAAAAATTGCTGTCCATCTGGAAAATATCGGGATTAAAGACCAAAGGGCAATAGACATAATCTTCAATGCTCTGAGTCATGCCACAAAAAACCTGGATATGTCTGATGCAGAGGTATTGAGGGCAGACTTTACCCAAAGGTTGATGGAGAGCATTGTAGAAAGGAGACAGGCTTCTGGTGGATTTTTCCGAGAGACCATGCTCAACCTCCTTGGTTATAGAAGGGCCACTGTCCACGACCTCCTTACCCTTCCAGGCATAGAAATCAGTGAAGAAGCGAGAGAATTCCTGACCAAATTAAGGGATGTCTATGGTGCAGACTTCTCTAAATTCATTCCCGATGACTATATTCTGGTACACCGAGGAAAACTGGTAACAGGTCATAATTTCAAAAACCTTGGTAGGAGTCTCAGGTCAGGTTTTTCTGATGGTATTCTTGGACGTATAGCCTACCAGAGAGATTACATATTGACACAACAATATGCTGAAAGGGCAGGAACTTTCATCCGTGCCGGATACCACGTCCCGACGCTACAGGGGACAGGTGTTGTGGATGACAGGGGCATCCTGATGGAGGGCCTCGTTCACATAGGCGACAGGATATACAGACTCGAAGATATGGGTAAGCCTATTGCAGAAGGATACCACCTGGCTTCAGGTAGATATGGCTCTACAAGGAAATTCATCTCCAGCATGTCAGGCGTCAATGCCCCAGACTGGAGTGACAGCCATTTCTGGAACTGGCTCTTTGATATAGGGGGGGACAACAGGGAACCCTCTGCTTTCAAAAAATTCCGTTCCATATTCGGCAAGGACAAAGACCCGGACTATTTCCCGAACAGGGTAATGTTAGAGGGAGTATTCAAGTCCAGACTGATACAGGAATATGCCGGGCTTGCAGCTAGCGACAAAGAAATCCCGAGACTGAGCAGTAAAATAATCAAGGACATTCACGATTTTATAAGCAACCAGGCCAGACCCTTCAGTAATGAAATTATCGAAGAGCTGGCCAGCAGGATTAGAGATGAAAGCCTTGGAAGATTTGCCTTTGATACCACCGATGACCTGATACAGTCCTATGTAAAGCTCGTTCAGGCTTATATAAAACCAACCGGCAATATACCAGATGAAGAGGTCCTGAGGGAGACAGCATACAGGATTCTTGGTGACTCAAGGGTAGTAAAAAGGTACGGGGTTTTTGCCCGCAATAGATTCCTTACAGGAGAAGACCTCCTGAAAAAGGAAATCAGCAAGAAACTCGTCATCCTCAATGATATAGATGCCACCCTTGAGATACTTGAGGGCATGAAAAAAGCCGGAAGACTCTCCGAAAGGGAGCTTATAGAGGCACAGAAGACTGTTGCTGATGCAATTTTCAGCGAGGTTTTCTCTGGCAGGACAGGCAATATTAATTATGCTGCAGCAGCCGAAATACTCTCTGGAAACCGGTATCCCGTTGTCCTTAATGCCCTGGGCGATATGTTAAATGTTGCCTATCCCAAATTTGGTTACGGAAACTTCGGCGATTTCATTGACTATTTTAAGGGTGACGTAATACCAATCAAAAAATTCCAGGCAAACAGATTAGAGGACTGGTTTGCTATCTTTACCGGCGGCAGAAACAATATGCAGAATGTACACAGAGGGACCCTTGCTGTCTATGGATTGCTTAACAGAATCAATGAGCTGGTCAAGGACTTTGATTACCTGCCCCTTGCCCTATCAGATGACAGTATGAGCTCTCCACTTGATATCATCTTTAGTATTATGTTCAAGAGGGTAATACCTATCTATCTGGGTGCAGAGACCCTCAAGTATATCAATGACTACTGGTCAGACCTTACCGGTAGTGGATATACCTTTATGCAACAGAAAGAAAGAGGGCAGGCTGCAGTTACTCTCGGCATTGCTAGGGCTAAGGATGCTCTTCATATTACAGACTTCTTCAAGTTTCTGGATAGGGTTACCCCTGGAAACGAAGGCTTGAAGACCACCTTTTCGCACCTGCCAATACTCGGTCCAACAGCCCCCATTTCTTTTGCTGCCACCTTCTTCAATTCTATTGGTCTTTTCAGTAGCCGGTCATATGAAGAATGGATTGATTATTATACCAGCGGAGAAGACCCGATAAGGAAGGGTCGTTACTGGTTCCTTGGTTCCACACCCTGGATGGGAGAAAGAATTCAGTACTTCGAACCCAGCCGTTATAGGCAGGTAATGGCTCAGTGGCACTATACCGACACTGTCTATGGCTCAAAAGAGATGTACTGGTCCCACAGTTTCCTTCCGACACCATCCTATCCCCTGGCACCAGTCCGGAGGTTTATAACCGATAGATACTGGTTCGAGAAAATGCATGCCAAGGATAGGCCTTATCCTTTAACCGGAGAAATGTTTGACCCAAACACCCCATGGGGTCCGGTATTGAATACGACTATAGGCAGGATTCTTAAACCCCAATTTAGATTGGTAAGGGGTGCCTCCAGGGAAGACCTCAGGAGAATTGAAGAGGAAAATGCCATGGCCATGAATGTGATTACCCGGGTGAGGGGCGGAGACCTGCAACTTGCTACCTATATACCAGGGTATTCTATGGCCAGGAACGTAGGCATCGGTTTCTATGGAAGCCCTTACGGTATACCAATGCCTGCTGGAAAGACCCTTATAATAGGGGTTCAGGGCGAAGGTGGCGGAGGTATACCGGTAGGCATGCCAATAGATGTCGGCAACCTCACTACAGAAGAGGTGGCTATCCTTCAGGCTCAGATGCAGGGATATATAGGGGATGGAGCACTCAGGTTGGGTAGTGACCTTGAGAGTTCCGGGTTAGTTGTCGGCGGCAGAAATTATTCCCTCAGAGAAATAGAGGATATTAACCGTGCCATCATCCAGAAATCTGGACAGATAAACTTCATAAGAAAGAAAAGTATCCTGAATACCGGATTTGTCATTCCATATTATGAGGAAGAAGAAGTAGGCGAACTTGATATAGATATCAAGGACCCTCGTGGTGTCAGTTACAACCTGGAAAGAACCTTTGACATGCTTAAGGACCTCTCAGGAGTCAGAGGTTTCCTTCTCGGAATGGCATTTGGCGGAGACGATTATGGGGAGGGCTCTGCTGTTATAGCAACGGCAGCAGATGCCTATTCTACTTCCAGCCGTTTCTGGAGGATGAACCTTGGTGGCCGTGGAGGAGAGGTTTCGGAAGTTGTTAGAAGGTTTCTTAACAGGAGACCGGGTCTTTACAAGGTAATAAACGATATGCCCAATATGATGCCCGCCTGGTTACCGGAACAGTTCAGGTATGGCGACCCCTATATTCAGATACCAGGTGGAGAAATAAGGTTGCCTGGAGAGGCCTATGAATCTTTACACAAACTGCATCCAGATGAATTTGGTTTGTATGGTGCAGTAGACAGGGCAGCCATTCTGGCTGATGTAGCACCATATAGCCCGGAGTTCAGGTTCTGGTTGCAGGTAGCTAGAAGCAAAAAACTCACAGAAGAAGAAAGAGAATTCCTCAACCAGGCCCTCGAACAAAGGAAACAACAGACAAAAAGATATCATATCACCCCATACAGGTTCCTGGGCCAGGAAGTAGAGAGAAAAAGGGTTGTAGTAGATAAATTCCTGGATTCTGGCAGGTTTATGGTTAGGGATTCTGGAGAGGTTTACAGGCTTGCCGGGGTAAGACCTACCTTTAACCCTGAAACAGAAGAAGGTCTGGCAACCCTTACCACCCTGCAGGAGACTATGATGCCCGGGATGGAAGTCACCATAATTACACCAAAGGACAAACCGGCATCTGGCTCTATACCCGCTGTTGTATTCAGTGGAGATAGCAATATAAACAGGCTCTTATTGCAGAGAGGGGTAAAACCCAGAGAAGAGAGCAGTGGCATTGATAATTATATAGACCTGGGTCCTCTTGGAAGGACAATAGGTAAAGCCTGGGAATTATTTGCTCACACCCAGATTCCAATCGTCCACAAGAAATTTATCAATGTCTATTCTCCAATGGAGCACTACCGTGACAAACAAGTATACGGAAAAGAATGGCAGAGCTGGGAAGAACCAATTGATGACTATCTGGTGCCCACATTCCAGAGTGCAGCAGCCAAACACCCCCTGGGTGCAACAGCTGTTGGGGCGGTTGCCGGATATATCATAGGCTTGCTACTTGGAGGACCAAATGTAAGAAGTGTCATGTCCACCATTGGTGGTATAGCAGGAGGAGCAGGCTCCCTCTCTCGTATAGGTTATGAGATGACAACAGGAAAAGCCTGGATACCGAAGCGGAGAGAAAGAGAACGGGAACTGATGGAGTATTATGACCTTCTCAAATATGTAAAAAGCGAAAGGCTCTTCAGGCAGTATGCCCGGCTTGCTGCCATGATAGAAAAAACAGATGTAAATGAAATTATTGAAGAAGCCACCAGGATAGATAACGAACTGCGGAAGAAGCAAAAAAGGCTGGAAAGGCTTGCAGAGAATATAGCCAAGTTTGGCTTGCGTAAAAAAGATACTGTCAAAACAATCGTTAACAGGGAAGGAAGGCTGGAACACCTTCTTGTTACAGAAAAAGAGTACCTGAAAGAGGTCAGGAAAAGGATAATGGCAGAGGTGAACGAGTCCAAGCTTGAGGAGATGCTGGTTGGGCTCGGGCCATATGCCAGGAGGGCAATCTATTACAGACAACAGGCCAGGTCGACCCTCTATGGTTTGGACGAAACCTCTACCATGCAACAAATATATGCTGCCTTCCCAAGCAGGGACAGAGAATATCTTGAGTATTTTTCTCAGGTTACTGACCCTGAAGAAAGAAAAGAAATACTGAAAATAGTACCTGACAACCAGAAGACGGCATACAGGATACTCTGGGGGATGGGTGATACCGAAAGGGAAAGCCTGGCAGAGATGTTCAGAAAATACTATCTCCCGGATAAAGACTGGGTTGGCTGGCAGGAAGGCGTCTCCCTCGAAGATGCCATGATTAAGTTGATTGAAAACGAGGGGCTTGACCCCAAGGACTTTGGCCTCTGGAAGGACTTTACAGTTGACGAGAAACTCACACCAGCTCCGGTGCCTGCCAACAGGCGTTTCGATAGGCCGTCAACAAAGACCATCAAAAACCGTCTGCATCAGGTGCTGGAAGGTTTTGACCTTAGAAACATTAATATAAGGATACAGTTGAGGGATGACAACCAGATAAATGTTGGACTCGATGTAGTCCATGACGTAAGAGACGAAGTCAGGACTGGAATTATACGGGCACTAGGAGGATAAAGGTATGGCAGAAAAGTTTTTTAATACCAGATGGGCAGACATGCCTTCTGTATCCAGTGAGGAGAAGAAAAGAATATACAAGGATTTCGGGGTCACGATAACTAATCCTGTATCTGACCCCTATCCCTTCCATGTTTTTACTGTTTCTCCATATAGAAAAGAAAAGGCAAGAGTACTGGAAGAAGTAGCCTACACTGTTGCCCAATACAGATACGACCCCCAGAGTATCTCTACGCTTTATCACGAGCTGGGCCAGATAAAGAGTGCCCTGGCTAGTGGTAGTGGAAGCGAAATTCCAGTATTCAGGTTTGCAAACGCCTTTACATATGGAAGAAATCCTTATGCTGCCATCCATAACTGGAAAAAAGCAGTAAGCATGGAGAGTGCCTGGATTATAGGTTTTGACATAGAAACATTGGGCGAACTGGGTAGCAAGAGGTTTTTTACTCCTACTGAAATCTCCTTTGCCAGGGGCAAGCTCACTTCTGAAGGACTTACCAGGGGGACCCTCGAGTATTCCGATATTATCTATCCTGGTCGGAGTTATGGAGAAAGTGTCCTTGGATTGCTTGGGAGAATGGAGGAGAGAGCAAGAGGTACCTTTTTCTTTACCGAAGATGAAAGGCTTACCATTGCAGGCCTTCTGAAATATGCCGAAGGAGCAAAATTCGATACTATAGATGGTATGAAAGTGCTTACTGCCCCATCCCCTTATTATTATAAATATGTTACAGACAAGGGTATAATAAGGTGGGGCACTGAATCAGCCAACAGGGAAATCATAAATAGGACCCTTGAGGGTCTTACAAATCTTGAAACATATGGGACACCCTTTGACCAGGCAATGAAAAACCTCCATAATTATCTGAGCAAGACAATGTCGGAAACCAATGCCTTTTTTATGGGACACAACATAGGAGTATTCGATATTCCTGCTATAAACCGGGCTTTTGAGACGGCAGGGCTTCCAGCAAAATTCGCTCCGGAAAATTATATCGATACACTTGAATTAATTAATGCTATCCATCCTTCTTTTCTGTCTCTCAGGGAACAGCCCGATGTGAGTATGGCCAAACTCCTCAGGACCCCTGGTGGATTATACCAGATGGAGACTCTCACAAAAGCTATAACTGGAGAGGGTTATATCCATACAGCAGCCACAGACATCTCAAAATACTTCCCTGTCGCCAATGCACTCTTTTTCAGCAAAGATGCAGTAGACTTTATCAATGCAAACGTCTTTGTTCATGGCGGACAATTTGGGAGGACTTATAAGACAGGGACCTTTGATACAAAAGTCTTAAAGCCCGGAGACAGAGTCTTTTCCCTTAGAGGAGCAAGGGCAATCGACAGTGATACAATATACAGTTTCAAGACCCGCATAGTTGACGACAAAGAGGTTGTCCTGGATACTGCATATTATCTTAATTCCCAGCATGAATATATCTTCGAAGGCCTCTACCAGGCTGATGGATTTTACGGAATCAAGCTCAGGAATGCCATGACTGAGGGCGAATACATTTACATAAACAAACAGGATATCAATGAACTCAGAGATTTCTTCCACAGCCGTTTTCTTCCCTCTGACTTCTTCACAAAAGAGCACATCCAGAGGATGTATGAACAATCAAGGGATGATATTGCTCGCTCCAGGTTCTATCAGATGACCAGTAATGCCAGCTACAAGAATTATCAACAGTTAAAAAGAACCCTGGCTGCTTATAATGTAGAAAAGAGTAAAGGAAGGGAAGCCCTGGAGGTCTATTGGAATAATCTCTTTTCCTACAATAGGCAGGGGGAAAGGATAGTTATGGATGCCTGGCCGGAATACTACGAGAGAATGAGGGAAAGGCTTGGCACTGATGCTGATTTCCTGTGGGAAGTAGTAAAAAGGGTAGAAAAGGTACACGGCGGTCCTGACAAGAAGTCACCAAACTACTGGCCAGAACCCCAGCGACACCTTGCCGTGATAGAAGCATACAAGGCTGCCCTAGAAGATGCTTATGGAGGTGCTGATGGTAGTCTTGTAGCCCTTGGAATAGTTGGCCCAAAACAATACGGTTTTAATATACCGAATCCCGATGGAGGCTCATTCTATATAAACCTTGGTAGTGCCAAGGATGCCAGAGATTCACTGAGTATAATGCTAAATCAGTTTGCCAAAAGCGGAAACAGAAACGAAGAGGCAACAAGAGAATTTTTCCTTGATGTCCTGGATATGGTTGGGCAACATGCCAGCACATACGAAAAAAGGATGGGCAATGTTGCCTATGAGGTCATCAAATATGAACTTGATGCAATAAGAGCGGTAGCAGAAGGAGATAGTGGCACCCACTACGGAGTTAATGCCCTAGCCAATCTCCTTGTAAGATACAGGGATATCATACCGGAATACAGGACAATTATCAGGGAAGTAGAGACCCTTGGCCCCACCAGGATACCCCTTGTGATGGATAGGGTTGACGAATATGTCCGGCGAGGGATAAATATTGCAAAAGAGATGACAGTTGATTTTAGCAGGTTCAACGGATTCAGGAATATAGATAACCAGACCTTAAGGACAATCAGGGTGTTGGACAGGGCAATGAAGCAAAATCTGGAGACTGTTGGTATAAGGGGGCATTATCTTGAACAATTCATAACAATGGAAAAATCCCTGGAAAGAACACTAGGTGTGCTGGAATCCAAGATGAGAAACTTGACAGATATAGACCTTGGCTTTGCAGTCTACAATACCGGAACAATAGATATGCCAGAAATTGCCCTTGCTATCTTTGAATCAACAAGTGGTCGGGGGCTATCAGGAAGCAAGACCCTTGCCGGTGTACCCCTTGACAAGGTCAGAGAGATGGGAAATGTGGCAGTAATAGATATACCGCTTGTTAGTGCCGACCAGTATATCTATTATGGCAAACAGAAAAAAGTGGCTCCACAGGCACTCCTTTACAGGAAAAGCTTCAAAAAAGGAGCCTCATGGGACGATATAATAGATGATATAGAGGTCACAACGCCATTCGATTATATGATGGCAAAAATAAGGTTTGCTATGGATGATATGCTGAAAGCAGCCCAGGAAGGAGATTATGTTGCCATAGAGGATATGGCCAGAAGAAGAATTAGGGATGCCATAGAATACTTCACTGGCTCAAATAAATACCAGAGAGACCCGGAGAGAATGCTGTCAGAAGGGGCAGAACAGGACTTTCCCAAAAAATTCTATGTCTCCTATAGAGGGATACTCGAACATGGCGGAGAAGAGGTCTCTTATTCTGGTGGACCTCTCTGGCCGAGCGAAAAGATGAACTTTTTTAGCTCAGGGGCAATCCACAGGATAGTAAGGGAAAAACTTGGTGTTCCTGCCTATCTTGAATCCACAAGAGGACACCATGCAGCAGGAAACTATTTTATAAGTATTATGGATATCAGGCAATTCTCGCCTTTTGGGATGTACAATTCTCCCGGTGCTGACAGAGGTATCCAGGCATGGAACGTAAGACCCCTAAATCAGAGGGCAATTGATTCTATAAGCGACAATATCAGAAGAGCCAGAGAGGCAAGCAGGTATGGAGGTATAGACCTCAATCCGTTATTTATAACAGACTCAGGCCTTTTTCTCAGGACTGACCTGGACAATGGCTTTTCAACTGGTCGAGGAATCAATGTTGGCATATTAAGCCTTACTGAAGGAGAATTACATGCAAGGATTAGACAGAGAGTGCAGGACTATGCCGACCTTCATGGTTTAACATACAGGCAGGCTTACGAAGAGCTCGGTTTGCACAGGCATTTCCACGGACAGGCAGGTTTCCCATCAATACGTGAAAACCAGGCAATTATCTCAAAAGAGCTTGCTGATTCCCTGTCCTCCACTGCAGTTGTTCAGAAAGAATTCGAAAAAGGTGACCTGACCGAAGGATTTGTTGAAAGGGTCAGAGAGGTCATAAAGAGAAAAAGGCGTTATGAACTAAGTTATATGGAGCAGATAGGGCTCCATGAAAGATTCCAGCGGCCATCCAAACATTATATTATAGATGTCGCCGAGACAGAAAGCGGAGGCTATGTCCTTACATTGGAGCAGGAATTTGTTGCCAGAGAAGGTATTACCAAGTATTTTGGTGGTACAGAAAAGTTTACTGGCAGGCATCATATACCAAAAGACATACTGGAATACCTCTTTGGGGAAGGTGTAGAGGTTGTAACTGTGCTCGAGCACGGCAAACACCATTCCTTTGGTGAAGTAGCAGAAGGACTTATTAAACAGACTATAGCCAGGATAAATGCAGATACATCCTTGAGCCTGGAGAGAAAGAAAGAAGCCATCAAAGAGGTACAGGATATAATCGCCAGGACTTTTGGTCTTGAAACAGCTGTAAGGACGGAAATCATAGCAGGAAGAGAAGAGGTATCCCTGGTTGTTGACAGCAGATTCCCAGGATTCAAGCACCTGTTTCATGGCAGTGCAGGCATTGATATTAATGAGCTTGGTCTTGAGAATATTGCCGAAAACGTCCGCAAGCTCATTGAAAAGGATAACACAGTATATACAGTAGATGAACTGGCAGGAAGACTCGGTAATGTCTTGTCCCGATATACAGGCTCAGAGCTCAGAAGGGATTTATTAGTACTCGAACTAGCAATGGCTGCCAACTCCGAAGATATAAACTGGCTGTCAATTGGAGGGTTTGGTAAGCAGGGTATCAAGGTAGGACCAAGACACCTTTCTAACTTAAGAGACCTTGGCCTGGAGGAGTATTCCAGGTGGCTAAAAGAAGTAATCGTAGAAGAGTCAAGAAAATCAGGTATAGCAAATGCAATTCCTGGGTCCGGAGGTGTAGCCCGTTCCCTGGAATCTCAAGCAGAAGCGCTTGGTGTCTTAAAGAGGGCAATAGAGGGAAGACCCATTGTTCCTGAAGGAGTAACCCCAATTCATTATACTGATGTAATAGAAAGATACAGACCCTTAAGAGAGGGTAAGACTCTTGATAAGAAAAAAGGACTTTATGAAGTAAGGGAAATCCGCAACACTATCGTCAACCCTGAGCTCGGAGGGGTCTGGATTGAACTGCCGACAGAAGTAGCTGTAGAGGTGGCACCTGGAGAAAGGGTCTACCTCAGGGAGATGTATCTTGCCCAGCCAAATATAGAGCGGGCAGGAAAAAGCTATGTACTGGACGACCTTGGAAGGGCAGAAAAGGAAATATATGATGCCTTGAGGAGATATACCGAGGCAACACAGGTACCGGGCAAAGTACAGGATGAAATCCCATATGATGTAGCAAATAAAGCTCTTGAAGACCTTACAGAATCCATCCAGAAATACTATAATGTTCTCTTCCACGAAGGAAGTAGTGGTCACGGAACCCTTTATGAACGACGGTTCAGTGCAAGGCTTCCAGGTTCTGGCCACTTCCAGATGCAGATAATGTCCCCTGCCCTCGAGCTTGCAGGGGCAGTAGAGCTGGCCGGAGGAGTGGGTGGAGGAGGAATAGAAAAGGTTGCCAGGGAGTTCGGACTAAAAGAGGAAGTAGTTCGTTTTGCCTATGAATCTGCAGTGGAAGCCGGCTATAAGCCCCTTACACAGACTAATGTAGCATACGCAAGCCGGGAAAGAATCCTTAGTATGCTTGATGGACTGGATGATGAACAGATGACCCTATACCTGGAAATGCTTGACGAAGGAAAAGGTCTTCCAGGATTCTTCATAAGGGAACCGACTATCCATGAATTTTCTGCAGTGCCTGTTGTCTACTATGTGGATGATACCCTGGACTTTGATGTAATACGTATTAATCCCACAGTAGCAAAGGCTGCAGGAGGAGACTCTGACGGTGACAAAATCTCTTTTGCTATGGCCTACTATAAGAAAGGCCTCAAAGCCGACCCGATGAAAATGCTCGAAGAAGCAAAAGCATTCGGACACAATGTTCAGGTAACAGACCCGACAGGGCTTGGCTCATGGCAAAGGAAAATCTTCCAGGAATACCAGGAGTCCATACTCAACTATATAGAAGATTTCAAAGTGGTAAATCCTGATTACACTGGAGATGTATTTGATGTTATAAAAGAACACGTAGATTTCACAGGAAAATTGCCTGTCTGGGATATCAGGCAAATGACAGATGAAGAATTCTCTACCTATATTACACGCCTTTCCAAAGCCAAACTAACTAATCCTACCTATACTGGTTTAATTAATAACATTGCAGAAGCCCTCAAGAGAGCTGGTAGACCATATGCAAGAAATAAAGAAGAGCTAAGAGCCTTTAACCACGCCGTAGAGAAGCTCATGCAGGAACCGATAGACGCAAAGCATTTTATGACAGCAGGAAATATAGATGAAATGGTTGACCCCAGCGATGTCGTTATGTGGGTAAAACAGGGCAAGTTCGATAACTTCCTTGGTACCGGAATGCTTGAAGATTCTGATATCAATATCCTTAATACTATCTATGAAAGGGCAGAAGAAAGCGACCCTGGACTATTTAACAGGACGACTACCTATACCTTCTTTAGTGAACGCATGGAAACCAGGGGGACAATAAAGGAGTTCCTCACCGAATGGGAGAAGATGCCCGAATCCCCTGAAAAAGAATTTTTTAAGGAAGCATATCTCCGTACACAGGAGGTCAGTGATGGTGGAATCAGTACCCTCGATTATCTCCCTGAGTCTGCAAAGGGAATAAACAGGAGGTCCTCATCCTGGAGTGAAAGAGTCCTCAGCCAACAGGAAAGAGATAAAATTGCAAGAGGAATAAAAGATGCGATAGAAAGTATGCCTGCAAAGACAACAAGAGAAGGGTTTGGCCCACTGGCCCTTGTTGGCTCATTAATCGGGGGAGCAATTCTCGGTGCCGGAATTGCCAGCTCCACTGGTCCGTTACCAATGGATTATATTGAGCAACCAACAATGATACCCCATTCTGGTTCTGGTGATAGGCAACCTATGCTTGATATGAACAGTGTCCAGAACCTTCTTGACAGGCAGGGAATGGACATAATGATAAAAGGCTACACGACAATTGATAAAGATATAGATGAACTGGCAGGGATTGTTTCCCAGGCCATCAGAACATCAATGGAGATACCGGTCAATATCCAGATAAATACAACAGATAATCGCAGCACAATAAGTCAAAATTGGATTGAGCAACAGGTCCTATCTGTTCTTCAATAGGAGTGATTTTAATGGATTATAAATACTCAAAAAGCAAAAGAATAGAACCAAAGGAAAACCTGCAAAAAAGGCTGGTTGCAGCAACTGTAGTCAGGGTACAGGATGGAGACACCTTCTATGTCTCCTCCTCTGACCCAATATTTTCTCAGGGTGTAGCAAGAGAAAAGGACAACACAATCTCTATCCGCCTTGCAGGGGTTGGAGCCCCGGAGGGACAGTCCTCCTGGAAAATGTGGGACGAGAACGGTTACCTTCCATATGAAGAATATGAGTTTTTAAATTACGAAAGCAAAGAAGCCGGCTCTGAAGAAGCCTTTGAATTTGTAAAAAATCTTGTCCATGGCAAGGAAGTAATGCTCGATATCAGGACAAACAAGGATGGCTACCTGAAAAAAGGTGTATTTGGCAGGCCCATAGCTATAGCTTACGTCAGAAACAATGCCGGAGAATGGATAAATGTAAATATGTCCCTCCTTCTCAATAACCTGTCAGAACCTTACTATGTAGAAGATATGAATTTATCAGACGAAGAGAAGTCCCTCTGGGTTATGCTCCCATTCCTTTCCGGATATGATGATTTGCTTAAGGTTTCTGAGGGGGCAACAAAAGATAAAAGGGACGATTTTCTCCTTGATGATGGAAAATCCTTTGACCCGGAAAGGGAGATAAAGATAGGGGACACTATCCTTCCTATTCCTCCTGAACAGATAAGTGTTATAGCGATAAATGATGTACAGCCGACCGATGCAATCCGCAATGGGACAACAATGCTTAATTCTACCGGACATATTACAAAACAGATACAGTTAACCATGTACTTCAATTTCAAGAATAAGAAACATATCAGGATAGATGATAAAATCCTGGTCGGTGATGAGGTAAACGGGTTTCCTAAAAAGGCAAAGGGAGAATATAGTATTATTCTCCAGGACGGAAAAGAATTTACCCCCATATATTACATAAACGGACTAAGACCACTTCTTGCCCAGTTCAGGTTAACTCCTTTTCTGCCCATTGAAAACAACTATCTTAATCACAAACATGGTATCGAGGCAATTACCCTGCAGAATATCTCTATCACCACTGTGCCAGATTTCCCAGGATTACTGAAAGTGATACTTGTCGGAATGGAATTTAACTACCAGGTCTATATAGATGCCTTAAGCCCATTCAAGGACATCTTTGATTGGGAACTTTTTAGGTTTTATTATCAGAGGATTATAGAAGGGACCGGCATTAAACATGAGGGAACAAAGCTTCCTTTCTTTGAAGATAATAGTGAATTTTCTTTTGAGTCTATTTCTCTCTGGTCATTGCAGAAAAAAGAAAACATCCAGAACTCATTGAAGAATATAGTAACCGATTATCATATGGACCTGGAAAATGGAGAATCAGCCTTTGAAAAAATGATGCATGACCTTGAAATGATGACCTGGGCAAAGAGACAATACGACCATTTTCATGAGATAAAAAATAAATATGACCTCGATAATATAGATGACCTGACCAGACTATATAATGAATACATCAATTACTGTAATAACAATGGGCCAAAAAAGATACTCTATCGCCCCCAGGACTATGAATATATAAACGCAACAGCACCCAGTAGACCTCCATCGCACTGGAGTCACACAACATTACAGGATACCCTAAGGGGTAGCAATTTCGGAAAAACAGAAGGCTATTTTGATTTCAGATTGAGGAGTCCGGAAAATGTTTCAATAATAAGGAGTATTGTAAGGGAGCTTCCTCACACAGAATTAAAAAGTCATGATATGGTCCTCTGGCACAAGACAGATTCAGATATTGAGCAAGAAATAGAGAAAAATAATTATTACAGATGCATAATATCTGCCCTGGTTTTCCCTAAAGCCTTAAACGTAATAGTAGATATTGGCGGGGACATAATAAGGGCCAGAGATGAAGCTATAGCAGTGGCTGAAGAAGAAATAGATATATATGAATGGGTAAGGCATACCTTCCAGGACCTTATACTGAGCAACATTACCCTTACAATGTCAAACAATATTAACTCTTTCAGGGTCAATATGCAGAGCAAACCTGCCCACCAATATCTTGGCTCAAAAGATGTTATAATAACTGCCGATTTTATAACCACTAATGCCAATACTGTAAAAAGTTTAAGTCGCCTGGTAGACCATATCAAGGCTATGGAACTTAGATTCAAGGAAATCATAGACAGACCATTACTCAAAATAAATAACAACGTAGCCCAGCTCCTTGACCTGGATGGAATATATATAAAGGATATTCAGACTGACACCGTTCCGGGTATGCCAGGATTATTTCAAATCAGCATGTCTATATTCGGCTATTATAGTGGCCCCCAAAATTATGAGACCCTCTCAAGAAAGCATAAGACAGAAATCAAAAAGGATAGAAGATGGGGCGTTGATGTACTCACCGATTATTTTGATATGAAAGAAAAGATGCTGGATATATGCCTCTATCCAGACCTGGAACTCCCGAGATACTCAGAACTTCCCATCCATCATCCACTCTATGACCCAAGGGACCACACCTTTGTTGACCCGGATTTCTATGCTTTAAATGTAAGCAACCTGATGGTCCACAGAGTCCTGGAAGCCATATATAGCGACGAAGGGCTCATTATCGGAAGGGACTATAACGGGGTAACAGCAAGGGGTAAGGTAAATCCAGATGGAGGCTTCGAGGTTATCAACATAAATGAATCGCCAGATACAGAAGAACCTGTCTCCCTTGGCTCTATTGCAAAGGACAGGGAAATTGGATATAAGGAATTGCTGGAGCTTGCTGAAACAATGGATGACGAAAATTCTCCTGAAAATAATGCACACCTCATACCAAGATACACTGTCAATGAGAAATATATTGAAAAAAACAACAGATTTGGAAACAAATTTAATGTTTATATTGCCAAACATTTTGATATAACTCGCGACACAGAAAAAATATTCAATAGAAAAATTGGGGTAATTGGCGAGCTTTTATTAACAATAACAATATTTGCCAACTGGCATCCTGGATACAGGGCAGGAAACAACCATATAAGAATTGAATCAGGAGAATTTCTGTTCGATAAGGATGGCAACCGGGTTGACAATATCAACGATGCCTATTATCTCGGGCTTGCCATGGTACCTAAATACATAGTAAGCCCGGACGACTATCATAAGGTCAGCTCAAACTACAGGTATGCCATTGCCAGATTTGAACTGGAGGCACACAGGATAGCCAATATCCTGATGCAGTATTCTCCCAATGTGGCAATGTCAGAAAAAGCAAAAATTTTACCAGAGGAGTACCTGATGGAACAATTCGGTATAGGGGGCTTTGAGACCCAGTACTACTATTCCATCTTCAAGCTTATCGCCTATCTTATTATCCATGGGCTCACCCTGGATGACATCAAAAACCAGACCCCCCTCTTCAATGAGATGCTCAAAAGGTACAAATATGCTTTTGACGCTGTCGAGATAGGTGCTTTTAGAGATATGCTTGGTGAGCGTCAAGTAAACTTCCGTGTCCTGCTTACCCAGCTTCCCTCAATCGTATCAGTAATTACCGATAACCTGAAAGAAATCGAAGGAAAAATCTTTATGCACGAAACTCCGAAGGACTTTCTGCAACAAAGGGACAAAAGAAGCAGGTTTATTGATGCCTTCTATGATATGTTGGAATATGACAAAAGGGGTAGGCTCATCAGGGCTTTTCCGACCTATTATATGCTCCTCATAGATGAGGGAAGGCGGTTTTACTTCTGGAGGATGCAGGACATCTTCTATGAATATAACGGTATAGAGAGTATCGAGATTGTGCGGGACAGAAAAAATGTTGCCGACACCTGCCTTATAACCCTTGCCAACTCTAAAGGAAGTCTTTCCAATGCAACAGGGGCCTACAGGAAAAAGAGCTTCAATGATATGGGGGTATTTGAAACCCTATGGTCGTTAACTCCTTTTGCCGAATACGAATGGGAAAAAAAGAAAAGGGATTATGAGTTTAAAACCATGCAACTTCAAACCGGGGCAAGGATACACCTCAGGATTGGTTATGGTTCCAGTCCCGATAGATTGCCTGTGGTGTTCAACGGCACTATTACAGAACTCCAGCTTGGAGACATGATTACCTTCGTGGCACAGGGGGACGGTATAGAACTCAATAAGCCGATACCTGCCGGACCAAAAGAGAAGACCGATTATGAGTTTTTCGGAGAAATCCAGGAGCCCAAGGAAATCATCACAGACATTCTGGGCAACAAGGGCAATATATTTAAGTATGTCATCAATAAACTATCTGGCAATCTTTTCTATAATGACAATGATTATGGCATACAGCACTTTGGCATAATCAACAGACCCAAATGGTGGGATGAGAGCATATATATCCCCATGAGGCACCCAAGAACCAGGGCAGAGACCAGGGGTTCTGAAACTATATCATATAAAGAAGACCCGCCAAGGGGCTATGAAGTCTCCCAGAATATAAATAGTGCACATTACCCAAATACAAGGTTTGCTCTTTATCTCTACGGTAAGACAGTCTGGGATGTTATACAAAGCTGTGCAATGGTTGCACCGAACTATATTGCTGCGGTACACCCCTTTGGTTTCAGGAGCACTATCTTTTATGGGCACCCCAATTTTGATTTTGCCTACGATTATGAGGCCCCAACAGACGAATACGGCAGGTATATAAGGACATCCGAAAGAAGAGAAAAGAAAAAGAAATACTTTTCAGGAGACGGAAAAGAAACCGTATTCAATCTGGATGAAGCCATTATACCAGAATCAGTTAGAGTAAGAGATTCTCATACTGGAAAAACCCATTCAGTCCAGAGTGCCAACCCCATTACCGGGAAAATTGTGCTCAATGAGGCACCCAGCAGGCACTATGGGAATGTAGAGATTGAATATGAAGTAATAGTCCCGGGCCATATAGACCCAACATATGTCAGAGAAAAAATAAAACCTTACAGACAACTGCGTTTTTATTCAGGATTTTTCGACATTATTGCTAACAACATAATTGCAACATCCAAAAGGATAGCTACTGCTGTGGTCCCCGTGATGTCAAAAGATGGCACTCCAAAAGAACTAGATACTATATATCTTGATACCGATATATTCCCGGAGCATCAGAAAGTACTCTCAATTGACACATCTATTTCCACTCCTGACTTAATCAGAAGGATGTTACAGGGAATTGAATTGCAGAAAAAAGAGGAGCAGATATGTGCCAAAAGATACGCAATGTCTGCTCTGAAACAGGCAGTACAAAACATGTATGATGGGGAGTTAATAATCCTTGGCGACCCGTCTGTAAAACCATATGATTATGTATATCTGGCAGATATTGCAAACAGCATGAGCGGAATGTTTGAGGTAGAGACTGTAGTCCACCTGATAAGCAAATCCACCGGTTTTATCACATCTATTACCCCTGACCCGATAGTTTCAGTCAATGAGGGGCTCAAGGAAGATGTAGAATTCTGGGTATGGTGCAAGAGCAAGTTTTCCAGTATCTATCAAACAACAGTAGTAATGCGTCTTCTGACAGCCTCTGTATTTCAGATGATGCAAAGTGTAATGGCTAAGTTGTCTGCAGCTGACTCCTTTATGTTATCCCCATTTGCACTGGACAGCAGTTACAGAATGACTGCTGAAGCTATCGGCAGGTCTGCTGACGTATTTAGCCATCTGAGCCTTACGCACCTTGCCCGGTTATTCGGGGTAAAAACAGCCCAAGCTACAATAAATGCCGGAAAAAAGTTTGATGAATTTATTACCTGGCTGAGAAGATTCCTTGACAGCCTGGGAAATGTAGACGATATCGCAAGGGCTGATATGGCCAAAATACTCGGCAAAACATCCTCTGGCATCAGCAACGTTCCAAGAAGCATAGCAAGAGGACTGGGATATACTCAAAATGGATACAGAAAGGCATATGGCTGGTTCAGGTCCGTGGCTGATGATGCCGCAAAATTGCCTGGATTAACAAAAGATATAAAAAAATTTGCTCGGCTAAAAAAAGCTGGAGAATCAACACTGGATATAGTCAAAAATGCCAAGGTCTTCAGAAGGCTTCTTGGTTATGGTATAAAGGGGGCAAAAGACATTGCAGCCCTTCTGACCGGACCTGCTGGCATAGTGCTTGGGCTTGCAATCGAATATGTTGTTACAAAGAAAATAACAGGCTTTTTAAATAATAAAAGGGAAAACAGAGAGGTCCTGACCATGATGCTCCTTAATTATAACGGAGAGGAATTCTCTGCCGGGATTGACGGCCATATGGGCTGCGTTATTGGTGACGACCCTAGTAAACTCGATAAGCTCTGGAACAGTTCCCTGATGAATTTTCTGATTGGAGAATCGAAGACAGAAGAGGCAAAACGACTGATAAGGGAAGAAGGTTTTGACTGGCACGAAGGTACAGATAACCTCTATCACATTACTCACAGCAGGCAAGAATTACAGTTAGCTATTGACCTGCTAAATGTTAATAGCCTAGAAGAATTAAAGGAGAGATATGAAGCAGCCTTCCTTACAAAACTGGAAGAACTGACAACAAGCAATACTATGGGGGCAGCAAACAGTGTAAACGATATAGATATGCTTCCTTATATTAAACCTCTGGCAGGCCAGGAAAAATCCATAGAAAATCCCATAAAAGGCATTGAGGAAATCCCTTACTATTCAAGAGAACAATGGATACAAGAAGCATATGAGTTCATAAACAATAACCGCGAAATACTGGAAGAATATAAGGGAATGAAACTTCACCCAAGACTTATCGATACAATTAAAAATATCGAAAAAATTCCGGGAATAGGCAATATCTCTATTAGCACTACCTTACCAGATGACCTGGCAAAAAGGGACAGATATGAAGATATTCCTCTATTTGATACAGGTCTGGCAGTATACGTATCTAAAGGCGAATACTATAAATATAAAAGCTATTCCACAGACCTTGGAGACCACATCTTGTCAGAAATAATAAAGGTACTTCCAAGAACCAATATAAGAAGTTTTAAGGTTTTTAGTAATGGCTCTATGCAGATTGACCTGGTTCCACTGGATGACTTAAGGAAATTGCGTACCGATTATTATCGGTACAGAATGTATGCAAATACTGGCGGCTATAACATCACTACAAAAACCCTGGAGGCTATAAAAACCTGGTATCCTGCCCCCTAAATACCCTCCAGGGTATTGAAAAATGATGACAAATAATGTATAATATTTGTAGAAGATTAAGAATATTCTGAAAACAGGAGAGAAAATATGAATGAACGAATAAGGCAAGCAATTATAGACAATGCAGTAAAACCATTGCTCAAGAGCAGGCTCTCCGATATGACAGGAACCATAATCAAGACCTATTATGATGACGATAGCTTTGACCCCGAATCTGCAAATAGAAATGCTGTAGATGTCGAAATAACAATACCATTCAGTGGAGAAACCCAGGTTCTTGGTATGGTTCCTATTGCAACCAATGGATTGATGGGAGGTGTAGACGGGGCACGGCTCAAGGTGGGAGACAAGGTGATAGTCTCTTTCCAGGGCGGAGATGGTAATTACCCCAGGATTATTGCCAAAGTATATGATAATCCTGAAGAAAGAAACCTGGAAATGAAGGCTGAGCTTGGAAACAATATACCTGATTTTTACTCCGCCCTATAATCTGTGTCCCCTTGCCCATGCAAGAGAAATACAGCTGGAGAATCAGAATGAATGACACAAGAAAACCATTTAATCCGGAATACAGCATAAGAAAAGAAACACTTCCAAGTGAAGACGATATAGTCATCAAACACCCGGCTAACGGGAGTAATATACGCATCAAGGATAATGGTGTTATCCAGATGTTTGCCGGAAATAACCTGGGTATAAAGATTGACCCCAATTACAACGCTATAACATTTTATGCAAATAAAGCAAACTTTTTTACTCCCAATATTCACTTCATTACAGATGATAACGGATTAAAGTGGAATTTTACTCCTTTCAACAGAGCCCTTGCTGACCCTACATCCGAGATAGTTACTTCAAGACTGTTTGGTACTGAAACCCTGATTAATCTTCTGACTACAGGAGGGGCATTTATTAGTGCTCCACCAGGGGCACCAGTAGTACCAGGTACTATAGCTACCATAAAAGCCCTTGGCTTCAAGGGTCAGAAAATCTACAAGGGTATAGAGCAGGTGAACATGTTATCTTCAGTGACCAACGCCATGAAAGAAATAGCTGGACAACTAGATATGTCCAGCCTTAAGGGGTTGATGTAGATGAACCTAGCAAGAGACATAAAGGCAACTGATAACGGAGACATAGAAATTGTTGATGGAAAATTTGTTCTGGCTGATGAGGAGAGAACGCTAAAGCAAAATATAGAAAAGAGACTCAGAACTGACAATCCGGACTGGTTTCGCCATTATCTGCTTGGAGCCGACCTTGAGGACCTTAAGGGAATGGATAACACCAGAGAGACTGGTGAACTTGGAGTTGAAAGGATTGTCCGTGCCTTAACCTACGACGGATTAGTAGATTTGGATAAATTATATGTCAGAGCAGTCCCCACAGGGGGGCACGAGATTACCTTTTATATAGTTGTACAACTCGGATACAACAGGACAATATCCCTGGAATTTCCAGTGGACATAGCATAGGGGTGGTATAAATGCTTTATGATGAAGCCCTTCGAAAAGATTATAATGAACTGCTTGAGAGTGCCATAGAAAAACTAAGAGAGAAAACCGGATTGACCGATTTTTCTGCCGGAAGCGTTGCCCGTTCCATTCTAGAGGTCGTGTATGATGACATATACCTGCTTTATAATGACCTTGCAACAGTTGCAACCAAATACTTCCTTCCTAATGCCACAGGACAATACCTTGATGAATTGAGCAAGCTTTTCGGTATGGAAAGGCTACCTGGAGAATCAGATACCAACTTCAGGTATCGTATCAGCAGATGGACACAGGATAAGGCGAAGGCAAATGAGACTGCCATAAGGTTTGCCTGTCTTTCTGTTGAAGGGGTACACGATATTATAATAAAAAAATATGTCAGGGGTACCGGAACCTTTGATGTCTATGTCATCACAGATGACCCACAGGTCCCCCAACATATACTTGATGAGGTCCAGAGAAAAATTGATGAGACCCAGGCAATCGGCATAGACGGCAAAGCAGTAGCACCAAAACCAAAAGAAATTGATTTGAGAATACAGTATACCTATTATGCCAATGTAAATGAAGAAGACAAAATCAATATCCGCCATGAAGCTGAGACAAGACTCAGGGAATATTTTAACAACCTTCCGCTTGGCTCAGATATTATCATTAACAGGATAATTAACCTTCTGATGGATGTTGACAGGAATAAAATCAAAAATGTAGAAATTACAAGAATGTTTATAAATAAGAGAGAGGTCATAGTTGGCAACAAGACTTCATATTGGGATGAAAGAATAGTCCCGGCAAACATAACTATCAACTAAAGGAATGGTCATTATGACAGAGGCAAGAGAAAAACTGACCGAAACAATAGACAGCTTGATAAAGGAAAAATTGACCCAGATGGGAAAATGCCGTCATTGCTTTGACCTCTATTACTATTTCCTTGAAAACGGCTTTAAAGATATAGCCCGCCTTATTGATGAAGTAAACATTTCCAGGATAGAATACATCAAATCAATTGATTCCCTGATTGACAAGATACGGAAACACCAGAGGTGGTTATAATGTCCAGACTGGAAAGAGAAATAATTGCACAGAAGAATGACGATGTTTTTAAATCAGGAATTGGAGATATAGATGATTTAAAAATACTGGCTGATTATGATAGGGCACACACAGAAAATTTTCAGATAGGTCTTGCCCTTGTAGGTCATACTCTAGAAAAAAGCCTGGTGTACCCAAAACTTGATATTGACTACTCTATCAAGGCAAGTGGCACCAGAAACGTGGAAACTGTAGATGACCCTGCAGATTATGATTTTGACATTGTATTTGAACCTGAACTGAAAGCCTCCTGTAGGCTAGTATCATATGACCCAGTATTTAATGAACCAATGGACAGTTACGTCATCGAGACAACCATAAGAAAAGAAGAAGGAAACAAGAAAATCTACAACCTTAAAGCTGATTGTAAGGATATCAATAGGAAGGCAATGACCTTTTTCTATGTGCCCAAAATGGTCACCAAGGAAAGGGGAGCCTTTTATGTCCACAGATATTCAGACTTTAGCAAGTGGAACCAGATTAGTAATTCCAAAATAGGTTCTTCCCAGAGGCCACACCCAGTCTGGTCCTTTAACAGGAGAAATGGAACAGTATCAATAGGGCAGAGTGGCTACTCTTTTGGAATGATAACATCATCAGAAAGTATATTTAGGGATTATAAAAACTTTACTGTGTCTGTGGATACAAGTCTTAGAGTTGAACCATCTTCTCTTGGTCAGTATGGTTTTTTAGGTATCAGTTTCTGTATAAAGGATTCCGAGAACTTTTATTTTGCAGGTGTAGAAAATAAAGATAAAGATATCGTCCTATTTAAGGTTGTTAACAATGTAAAAACAGAGCTTGCAAGAAAAAAGGGAGATATCCTAAAAAATAAGGCTTCTTCAGAGCCGGCTTCTTTGCTTTTATCAGGGAATCAATTAGGGAATCAATTGATTTTTAGCCAGACAAGCACAACCTACAATCTTGCAGTAGACGTCCTTGAAAATAATATCAGAGTCTACATTGATGATACTCTGGTACTTCAGTATACCGATGACCAGAGAATTGATGCCGGGGGCTTTGGGTTGGCTTCCTATAATCTAGATAAGGTAACCTTTAGCAACATAATCTTTGACAGGTATGTCATACTGGAAGATGTTAAAAAACAGGAATTTTTAAAATATGGCGAAACAGAAAAACAATTAACATCAAATGATTTTAATTCAATTTTTAATTCAGCCCTGAGCAATAGATATTATTCAAATCCAGATGTAATAACAAGTTGGGCTACCTGGTATAAAGATAATAAAGACAAATGTCCCAAGAGAAAACACTGGACATTTGGCAACCTCAATCATAAACTTAACGACGAATTTATTGTGGAGTCCTCTACATATGAACATAAGGGTTTAAAGGGAAACGAAGAATGGATTTCAGGATGGACAAAGAAAAATACCACCAAGCTACACATAAATATAACTGAATTTGGACAGGGTTATAAAGTGAAAAAATGGACTTTCTGGCCTATATTTTATAAAACGATATACAAATACAAGTATAATACTGATTATTCTATATATTATCAAAAACATGGAAGCAGTAGCTGGGTCTTGTATGACAGAATCAGAGATACTGAAAGTGAAAGCAGCAAGTCCTCTAAAAGCAGGAGCATAGAAATATCTCTTCCAAGAGGACAATACAGGCTAAGAGTAAAGGTCAACAACTCGTTTTCTATCAATGGCTCATCAGTTTTAAGCATATATAAATGGACAGCTACCCAGGACAGGTTCTATGTAGATGAGCCTGTATTTATAAGCAGAAAAGAGTTTGCATATACCGATATTACCGGGTCCAATTTTGTGGCCGGAAATAATACCACTCAATATACTGATATACCAACTGCCTACCTTACAGGATATCCAACTCTCAAAAATTATAAAACCTGCCGGGTAGAAATAGAGGATATTTCTCCAATCACAATTATGGAAAACTACGCCCATTACAATTCTCCTCTTAAATGGTCCTGGCAAAGCAACGGAAAAATAAGCACAGCAATTGATTCTGATATATTAATCCTGAAGACTGATTTTGATATCGTAAGAAATATGAGTGGCTCTATAACCGAAGTAACAAGAGTTAGCCTTCCCAATATAATGGATGCAGACCCGAACTATCCAGACAAACAACATTATCCAGACCTGGACAGTGTTGTTACTGGAAATAGGGATAGTATAAAAATAAAACTAGTAAACAGACATACAGATACACGAATAGAATTCGAGATAACAAGGTCACAGGAATCAACCTATCATTATCTAAACGGCTGGACAGGAAATAATATAGACAATATTCTTATTTTCCCAAATCCAGGCTCAATTACAACCAAGATTGTCCCTACACCATGGCCACTTAATGAAGAAGAAGAAAAGATGGCCACTATAAAAGTCAGGGCTATAGTCAATGGATATTTCAATAATATAGAAGATGGAAAATACGATTATATGGCAACCATAGATATGTCTCCCACTTTAAAAAGGGATTTCAGTATCCAGGCAAACCGTGGAGACAGTATATCCGATGTAATAAATCTTCCTGGAGATATAGATTTGGATACACTGGAATTCACTATTGATATAGACAGGATATCCTTTCAACAGTATACCTTGATTCCAAAGGACGGGGCTTCCAGCCAGGGAGATTTTGTAATTGTGGGAGAAACAGAAAGTGAATATATAGTAAAACAAGATATAGAAATAGATTCTTCGGAAAATATAAATTACTATTTTGAAAGTACAGGACAGGAGTCAACCCCTGACTTTATAAGTGACACTATCATTATCAGTTCGGATTTTATGACAGATGATTATTACCTTAAATCATGGAAAGAAACAATTTACAGAAACGGGAGCATCAGCCTTAAATCGCCAATATGGGAGATAACAATTCCAGAAAAAGGAAAGGAGTTAAAGGATTATTATAATATTCCTGAAGGAGATATCGGCCAATATGCTTTTATTGCCGAGTGCGATAGCCAGTTATTATCCCCTTCTGCAATAAGGATAAATGATAAAACATTCAAGGCTGTTGTTGAACTAGCAAATGTTATGACCTGGCTTCCCTATATTCATAATGGGTATTTTTATATCTCCGACCCCGAGACAGGCAAGATGCCTGAAGAATACTACCTTTATGCCATTCCTTATACAGAAGAATTTCCTGTCATAAAAGCTGGAGAAATATATGAACTGGATGAATATCCAAAACAGTTATCTCCCATAATAGTCCGCGACAAGAACGGGAATACATTGAGAAGAGTAACCTTCATTGACGAAGATTTTAACCTTACCCTTGTCAAAAAGGAAAGAACAATAATCAAAGAAGAAGTAGAGCCTAGCTATACAAAAATCACAAAAGAAAACAATGCTCCAATAAACGTAGTTGAGATAAAAGAAAATATCCTTTACCTTGATGAAGCCCAGGTGAATGCCGGAGAAACGGTGCACATAGAATACAGTTATAAAAACTCCAGACGAAAGAGTTTTGATGCAGTGGTTGATGAAAACTTTTCTGTTGAACTTCCAGACAAATATATTAATTCCATTTATCTTACCTATTCAGATATAAAACCAGATAGCATCATTGTAAAAGATAATGAAAGTAGGATAATAACAGTAAAAGAAGTTAACGAAAATTTCCTGGAGCTAGACACAGAAGAAAACCTAAAAGGCAAAGAGGTTACAGCGGAATACATGCTCAACAATAGTTTTATTATCAATACTTTTGCCAGGAAGCCCCAGATGATATTCAGCAATGACTACAAAGATGGAGTAACAGTGACAATAGAAAACTCCATAGAAACAGCCTATTACCAGGAAAAAGAAACCAATATAAATCCACATATTAACGACATTAACGAAGGATTCATTTTTATCAGCAACAAAAAGCCTATGCTTGGGTATATGAATATCTCGGCATTCCCAGAAACCATATATTCTGACGGCAGCCAGAAAGTTTACCTCAAGGTGTCCCTTGTGGACACTTACTTCAACCCTTTCTACAATCCGGATATTAAAGAGCCTCTCATCTTGACCTCCAAACATGGAGAAATCCAGTTTATTGACTATAACGGAAATATCATAACTGGGGAGAGGGCCGGAATCCCGGATAGGTTCGGAAATGTCTATGCAGTATATACCTTTACCGGAAATGCCACTATCCAAGAGGACACTATCTGGGGACAGTACGGAGTAATTGCCAACGACAAGACTATAAAGATAAACAATAAAGTTATAAAAGATGACCTTGATGATAGAAGCCACACCAGAGAAGATACTGACACTGAATACCATATCAATATAAAACCGGAAAAACACATTATTCGTACTGGGGAGGCAAATTATATAAAAATCAGCCTCTATGATAACAATCTGGTTCCACTTATAGATGTGCCTGTAACAGTTGAGATAAAAGACTCTGCATCTTATACAACTGAAAGGCTGACATTTATTTCAGATAAAGACGGAGAAATAATATTTACCTTTTACCGGAATATAATAAGTGGAGACCTGAACACCTTTATTATCAAGGCAACTGCTGTAATTGATGATGTGGAAATAACTGATATAACGAGTGTTTCCGTAGCAAGGATGTAGGGAGAGATGACCAGTGACTATTCCTTTCAACAATAATAAAGATGTCTTCCTAAAAATCGGAAGAGAAGTTCCTGAAAATGACGTCAATATAGCCTATTTTGAAGTTCCTGAGATAACACCAAAAAATAATATCAAAATAATAAACGAAGCCATCAATATGAGTTCCAACCTGAATATAGTATCTGATGAAGAGTGCTATGTTAATGAAGGTTATAAATTATTCTACAATATATATGACCCCGCAAAATATAATGATACCTTTTATTCCAGGAGCTTTATGATAACCGATAAAATAATCGGAAACACTCCAGTTTTTTTCAAACATAGGCTCAGGTACAACCACCTTGATACTTCTTATAATCAGGTATTTGAAAATATAAAAATAGTAGACGCAAACAATAAAGAGGTTTCCGAAGACTATTTTTATAGTCTCGAAATCAAAGAGCTGGAAGGAAAAATAAATAACAGGTCCAGGTTTGAGGTCACTATATATCTTAACTTCAGGCCTGGACCTGAAGAAGAATTTTATATAAATTATTTCCCGGAACACAATAAGCTATCTGGATACCAGGAAGTACTTAATCCTACCCCTATTTTTACCAGGATTTCTGTCAATAATTTTTTTGAAAACTATCTTGATAATCCAGAGGCAAAAGTATATGCAATAGAAGCAAAAGATGAGGGTTTCAATATATATGTGCCTGTCAAGGCTGTGTTGTCATTATTAAATGAAGAAGAGGATGACGAACTTAGGCCATATCAATATATCAATAACAGGGATTTTACCTATAATACCCGCAAATACTATCTTTCCTTCAATGACCTGAATAATAAGATATACGCTTCTATAAATGAGATGCTTGGACCAGATAACGAATGGTATCTGGATATTAACTACGACACCTTTGTGGACAACACAATAGACAAAAAGTTTTTCTACAACATTCCGGAATTCTTCTACCAGGATATTTATTGGGAAGATGGCATTCCCTGCCGGGATGCTTTTGAAGAAAATGCAATGGTGCTGGACAGCCACACTATTCAGTTAAAAAACAAACCCCTTTTCATAAGAGAAACAGTAAATGAAAAGGGATATGTCGTCCCTGAAAATATAATTGTAAGAGACGGAAACGGAAAAGAATATACTGTAATTAACTGGAATATACACAATGGCAAGATTATGACCATTGAAGACGTAAGCTATCAGAAAATATCTGTAGAATATGTATGTCAGGCAACCAGCTACAGATATAACGGATATTATGATGAAAACGGGAAATTCATTCACATAGACTTTAATCCCAGGGTGGGGCATTTTTATACAGAAAAAATCCTATCCAGAGATACAGGTGTCGGAGACATCATAGAACATGTGCCCAGTTACCAGCTTACAAGCAAGATGGTAAGTATCTACCTCAAGCCAGAATATGTTTTTGAGGGAAATGAACTTATTGGCAGGTCTGGCACTACCCTCTTTCATACTATTAACCATGACCTGCATCAGAACCCGTACCATCCACTGATAGACAAAGATATAAGCAACAATATCTATACAATAGACAATATAAAACTAATAGCACGGATTTTTGTAATCCCTATCACCAATCCGGAAAAAATCGTAATGATTGACACCAGAAGCCGTGGCGGAGGCATAAAAGAAGGACTCGAAAGGGCACTGAGAGATTTACACCCTGAAGTCAATTTTTATTGGGATATCGGCAACTGGAACGGAGACTATTATCCTATTAATGGAGTTATTGTAATAGAGCTTCCCAAAACTATTCTGAGCGAATTTACCCACGAAGAGATTTTAGCCAAAATAGAAAAACACCTGGCTCTTGGAGTCCTACCCGTAGTTAAATATATTTAAGGTGGTATAACAATGAAAGACAACGGATTTTTAGACCTGATAGGATTCAAGCTTGACTATAAAAACAAGAAAATCATCCTGGACTATATAAACAGTAGTTTCAGTAATGAGCAGGATATAGAGGCTGCCCTGGATAATCTGGGACAGGAATCGCTTGTTCCTGTCTCCACCCCTATTTATCAGGATGGCAAGACCTCCTCGGGCAAGTTCAATGAACAATTCAGGAACATACTAATAGATTTTATCAAACTATTTGGCATACTGGACCAGACAGCATCAATCATTGATAGCAACAATAATCTTACCAAATCATTTATACATAAATTAGAAAATGGACTAAAGGAAATAAGGAACAAAATCGATGCTTACAGATTTATAGCCAACAATAAAGAAGGGTTTACAGAGGTCAAATATGAGCCCTTTGACGATATGTCCAGCTTTGAAACTTACGAAGGAAACAACAGGCTTTTATTTAATAACCCTAAGGATGACTCTATAATAAACAATAACTTTATTGCCGAACTAAACAAATATAATAGTTGTCTTACATTAAGGCATATAGGTATGGTTCAGCCGGAGGCACCTATTCCTGAAATAGTAGAACAGGTTGGAAAATATTTTAAGATAGAAAATAAGTTATATCCCCTCATCAATATAGTTGATAGTGATAATCCAGATACTGTCTGGAGCGAAACTATCTTGACAGATAAACCCTTTGAAATAGAGATGGAGGGCGAAAAAAGAGGGGCTATCTGCAAATTAAGGATAATATTTGAAAAACCAATGCCCATCAATAATATCTCCATAAACCCCTTCGCAAAATATCCCATAAAACTGGTCAGGATAGACACCTATCAGTCAACAGAAGACTACCTTAAGGGAAAGGAGTATGCCGAGCCATTATTATCAGAAGGATTCAGCTCTCATTTTAACCCAAGATATATAGATGAGCCGGTAACACTGGAATTTGCAACACGCAATGTGCAGATAGTAGAGTTTGTTATCAACCAGGAACATTACGAACTTGAACAATACTCAATCAGAGAAAGTGACAAAAATAATATTCAGCTTGTAGAAAAAATTTATAGAGGCAAGAATACTATATTAAACATCAGTGACAGCAATGCCGGCTCCATACTTGAACTGGATTATTCCAATAGAAGCATTATCTGGGACTACTTCAAAGACATTATAGATGAATTCTTAAAAAAGCTTAATGTAGGGGATTCAAAAACCGTTATCAAGAATATTATAAATTCCATAAAATATATCATTCCAGAACTCAACACCCGCAATTTCAATCCGCTGGACTTAAGCCAAAGTGAAGAGAAAATAATCAGCGTAAATAAATTCGAATACCAATATGGTTTCAGAAGTATTGAACCAAGCTATAAGGAATACACAGATATGGGCATATATGTTTCAAAACCCTACTTTTTCAGGGACAACGTGAAGGAAATCTCTCTTGTGGTAGATGAATATAATCCAACATTGTATCACGAAGACAGCAATATGCCGGCGACATCTGTAGAGTATTATATTACAAGCTTAATAAACCCATCGCCTATGAAATCTCTCTGGTTTCCTATACTTCCCGAAAACCATAAATATCACGATGAAAATGGTAATAAGGTTATCAAGGGAGAGAGGTTAATACCATTTAAAAAGGAGAATAGCCAATTTTTCCGGGCAAAAATCAGGTTTCCTGCCAAGCCAGACACCATATTCATCTATAAAAACGGAGAACTTTATAGAAAGAATTATAAATATAAAGAACAGAACAGCAACTATATCATAGAATTTCCAGAGGAAGACATAGGCATAGCCATTAACAACATCTACACGGTAAATTACACGGTAAAGAACGGATTCAACCCCTGTATTATTAACTTTGAAGAAGTTATGACCCCCGTAAGCTTTATAAGTGAAGACGGCACTATTGGAGAGAAATTTACTTTTACAGCCAACAAAAACCAAAGCATAAAACTCAGGTACTACCCATATATAGATAGGTACAAACTTAATACCAGCAAAGTAGTAACCAGCGGAGAAGAACACAACCCCTTCAGGGGGCAATATAATCCAAACTTTAGTGGATGTTATCAACCCATAATTGTTGAAGGCTTCGGTAAGGCAGACTATTTTGACGGAGAGAAAATCTCAACCTATATAGGTAAAATACCACAGGATACATCCGGGATACCATACAGGTATAAATACTTTGAAGATGTAGACGGGGATGGAGAATTGGAAGAAATGCCAGAAGTAAGGAAATTTACACCTCCCTATTTTTACAATAAGACAAATTACAAAAGCAAAATCATGAGCCCATTACAGGAATATGACGTCTTCGAGTACCCCGTTTTCGAATATATACAGAACAAAAAGGATATCTTCTTCAATAATGTTCTCGATGACATAGATGAAAAAAGAAAAGCAGAAGTTGTCATAAAATATCAATATCTGATGGAGGCAATCAGGGTCAAGATAATAATGTACCGCAATGTGAAACACAATTATGGTCTGACACCAGTAATCAGGAGCTATGCCATAAAGACGAAGCCTTTCAGGGAGTGATTTTATGAATCCTTTCAAATTTGAGCATAATATAGACCTAATCAAGGAACAGTTACAGGATAGTGTACAGAGCATTCAGGATAGACTCCAGAATAATATTGATTTTGATTTCGGCGGGATTATAAACAGTATAATTGCCGGAGTAAAAGAATCAATTCTAAAGCTTGGCTCACCTTCCTTTCAAAACAGAAAAGCAAGGAAGATTGTTTCTTCTGACGATTATAATAAAAACATCCGGGAAATCTGCAATGACATTAAAAACTCCTATATACAGACAAACTCCCTATTGGATATAATAAAAAACAATTTCAACTACAATGCAATATCCAATGAGACATTAAAAGAGGAGGTAGCAGAACTAAAGAGCAGGGCAGACAGGCTCAAATTAACTATAGACAGCAGTCATGATAGAAGTATTTTTGTGGCCAGAGACAGCTTTAATAACTCTAACCACATATCAAGAGATGAAACAGATGCCCACATTGATAACATACAGGGTACAGTATCCTTAAGAAGGATTTCATCTTATAACCATAATGACAGCAATGCAAGGATAATAATAGGAGATAGCTCCAACGGTTTTATAGGAAATCTCCATCAGGTAAAGGCAGACCACACCAAGCGTCTTCTGTGGGAGGAAAATATCCAGAATAGAAGCATTGTTTTTTATGGAGAGAGCAACCCATGTGCGGATATCTATGCTATTCAGGACCAGGACCCGACCACATGGTTTGAATACGAAATTGTCAATATATCTGATAAATATAAGAAAGACCCTTGCAAAAATTACGGTTTTACTTATCTAACTTCTGATGGAAAAGAAATCTCCTGGGCCAGGGACCCCAGCGGGGGCAAATTGGTCCTCACTTTAAAAATCATCCTTCCTGAACCAAAAGTAATAAACTGGATAGATATCAATCCATATATTCCTCCATTCCCTGGTTCGAATAGTGTCCTTGTCAAATATATCAAAACAGCCCCGAATGAAAAGGAAATACCTAAAAGTATTTATGATACCGAATACATAAACTATAGTATAACGGAAAATATTGATGGGGCTACAAGTAATTATGCAGATAATCAGGCAATACCGGGCAAAAATGACTTTACAGGACATGGGGTTTTCACCTTTTCTCCCAAACTTGTTCAGGTGATAGAAATCAGGTTTGAACAGGATACCCCTTACGATTGCCTGATAGGACACATTTACTATGAACGGATAACAAAAATCAAGGTCACCAAGAGGGGATTCCTCGGGCTCAGGACCAAAACCAGTTATGAAACAAGAAGAGAAAGAATCGAGGGGCCTATACCTTATTATGATTCTGGCTATGCAGATACCAGGAGAAGCGAGGGGCTTATAGGTTTTCTGGAGGACTTGTGGTATGGTATATTCGGAGGAACAACCAAAGAGGTTGTATCTGATGTAGTACAAAAGGGCATAGAGGCCTTTGAGGGAAAAAGGTGGGCAATAGGAATCAGGGATATAAACATCAATAGCTTTACCTATAGCACCCAGAGCCAGGTTGTCTCTGGAGATTTCGTTGTGCCCGGCAGAATCTGCAAGATAGAACTGGAAGCAACAGAACAGATACCCGAGCTCTTTTATTCCGGTAAATCAGAGCAAACCATGCCCCACAACAAGGACAACTGGATTAAATATTATGTAAGTCTTGATAGCGGAGAAAACTGGTATCAGGTAGCCCTGGCCGACAGTCCGGCACCAGATATTCCATCTGCAATCTATGTCAATGCAGATATTGCACCGGAATTACAGGATGATGATGCATTGTATATAAATGCAGACAATCCGGACAAAATCAGATTCAAGGCAGTCCTGTCAAGACCCACCGATATAGAGGGTGCAGAATTCTATTCTCCAATCCTGCACGACTATAGCTTAAAACTAGAAGTCAACTACGAAGGTGATGAAGAATGAGGATAAGGGACATACAGTCTGAAAAAATAATAAGAGATATCCTGCAAGAAAAACTCCGTTCCGGGGTTATACCCACAGAGGAAACAATCAGCTACCTCTTCCAGAAAAGGATAAAGGGCAAAAAACTCGGCATGCCCTTTTTGAACTTTGAAGAGATAAAACCAAGGGAACGTTCTGATAGCGAAAAATACAACAGGATGCTGGACGAAATTGCAGACGACCTGGATACTATATTCACTGCTCTTAATGAGCAGGGAAAACAAATCATCAATGACTTTTCTTTACAGGAAAACGAAAAGATGAAGATACTTGCCCAGATTCAGGACATGGAAAACGAAATGGATGAGCTTGAGACCATTACTTCTGATAATAAAACACCATATAGTATCTCCGAAAACTTCTCTTCTTTTAAAAATATAGACCTCAATGAGAGCACAGCCTTCTTCTCTTTGCCAGAGAAATACGCATCCCTGAACCTTTCCTACAGGGACCTGTTCAAGGTTCCCCTAAATAATGCCGACATAAAAATTATCAGTGTAACACCAGATGAATTTGCTGTCCAGAAAGAATTGAGCAGCCTTAGTAAATGTATTGACGACTATATAAATACCTTCTGGAGCCATCAGATACAATACAGAAAAGACAGGAAGCCAGAAGAAGTATCTATTGAGCTCCTCCTGACACTGCCAGATGAATATATGGTCTCACAAGTGACCCTTACCCCGAGAGCCGGAGGGAATACTTATGTCAGGATGTATTACCTCTACAATAATACCTGGCAGGAATTCAGCTCAAATTCTGGTTCACTATTAAATAAAAAAGAAAGCTGGTTTGTCTATCCTGAACCGGTTTTAACCAAACAGATAAAAATAATCCTTACAAAAAAAGAACCGGATATCGAAGAGGAACATCCAACATATATTTTTGGGCTAAAAAACATATCGGTTGATTACAGGGAATATGTAAATCAAAGTGTCGTCAAAACCAAAGAACTTAAATTAAAAAGCAATAATGGGATAGATAATCATACTATACAGGGAATCTCAATAGAAGCAGAAGACGAGATTCCCTCCGAAACAGATATAGATTATTTTATCCAGGTAAAAGAAAATAATAATTTTTTCAAAGACCCTGACTTTAATGACAAAAAAATGTGGAATGCCAGGTACTACTATAATATAGGAGGAGTAGACGGAGGAAGTTATTGTGGCAGCAATGAAACATGGGGTTTTTACCAAAATGTAAACCTGATAAAAAACAGGGTATACACCCTGAGTGGTTATGTACGGATGCCGGAAGGAAAAGGCACAGCCAGAATCTCTGCAGGAAGCCTTGGTAATATCTATATAGAGGCAGACAAGAATTGGACCTACTTCGAATATACTGCAACTGCTACTCAGAGCGGAGAAAACAGAATATATATATTGGATTCAGAAAAGAGCGGCCGCGAGGTACAGGCAGACAAATTCTCCCTTGTGGAGGGAGAGATAGCAGAAGCAGAAGTTTTCAGTGAACCTATTCCTATCAGTCCGGCAAACAGAGAGAATCCCAAATATGAACAGTATATCAGCTTTAACAATATAGGCGAAAAGAAAGAGACTTTCTCCAGTAAAGACCTTGTAAAATATAGCACGAGATATACTAAAGACTACTACAAAATTGCACTGAAAGAAAAGCCCATTCCCTGGCAGAGCAAGCTATATCAGGGCGTTAAAAGGTGGAAGGTTAATTCCTTCCATCATTCATTGCCCAAAGGAGAATCCGTAGGGCTTTACCTCTGGAATGCCACCAAAAGAAAAGACTGGAATAAAACCTGGTGGCTACACTTTATGCCCTCCGAAGTTATAAATGAATACCAGGAAAAGATAACCCTTAAAAACTCAAACAATATGCTTTATAAGTTTACTACATGGATATATTGTGACAAACCTCAGACCTACAATAAGACCGGAATAAATTACAACAAATGTTACGATATGGAGACATTATATGTTAACAACTCCAAAGTCAAGAAACATATAGAAGGCTCTATATATAGTTATAATATTCAGTTTTCAATAGGGTGGAATAAAATCGAATGGGTTGTCTACCTGAAAGATGGGAAAGATGCCAGTCTTTTCAATAATTTCATTGACCTGAGCTCATTTGAAAACTGGAGGGCAGAAAAAAATCCAATGAAAGAGGTCAGCCTACATGACCTGTATACAAATTATTCTTATACAGATGATAGCATCTATGCTATCGATAACGAAGGCAACATAATACTGAATAATATTCAGACAGACAGCTCAGGAAACATTACAAGCAATAATAACTATTCGGTCAGTTATAAATACTGCACCAATATAGTAGATACCATAAAAATCATTGCTGAATTAAAAACGAATAATCCATATGTAACACCGAAAATTAAAAAGATAAAAATCAATACCCATTACTAAGGTGGTGTAACAAGTGGCACAAAAAGAATTGGCCATTTTTCATAAAAGCCAGTGGAATAAAGGAAAATTCAAAGGCTCCCGGGTTACGGAGAATGATGCCCTGCTTAACAGGCTTAAAGAGCTGGACAACAAAGACTTCGAAGGCCCTGTATATTCTAACTGGAGCAACGGGGTTATCAATAGTGAGTATGCAGATATAAAAAGAAGTGGGAATTTTATAAGATTAACAGCCAATAAACCAGACAATGAAAAAACTCTGGACACAGAAGAGCTGGCTGTTATTGAGACTTCTTTTTTAAAAGAAAACCTACCTTATGAATTAGACTATGTTTCCATAAACTTTGACTGGCATACACTGAAGACCAATTTTGAAGAACAGGCAATTATTCAACTTAATGACGGGGACAGTTTCATACACAATATCATCTTAAATAACCAGTCAGAAGTCAAAATCATTACAACAGACGGGATGACAAAGAAAACCTCATCAATCCTTGATTCTTCTGCAAACTCTATTGGCTCAATAACTTCCGTGATTGATAACGATATGGAAGATTTCTTTTTGGATATAAGATTGGAATTTGATGATGGAGAAGGAATCTACCATATCTACACAAGACTCAGGAGTTTGGGCTACGAGAGCATCTGGTATGACCATCCATTCGGAAGCAAAAAAATAGCAAACCTGAAGCTCATACTGAAGTCAAGACCAAAAGTAAGGTCAATAATCAAGAACGAGCTTACTATAAAAGAAATCTATGTTGAAGGGTTTGCCGATAATTTTTCCTACGAATCACAGGTCTTTGATTCAGGAGAAAATGATACTATCTGGAACTGCCTGACTATAGACGGAGTTTTCCCGGTATATTCATTAAGAAACAGTGGGCCCAATTCCTTTGAACTTGAAGTCAGGGCCTCAAACAACAAAGAAACACTAAAAGATATGGAACCCATAAGGTATTCTGTTGTTCCGGGCAGAAAAGACTTTATCTACGAAAAAGAGCTCGAAGAACTCACGGGAAGGTACCTTTTTATAAAAATTGCTCCTAGCACAAATAGGAATTACCAGAATCAAATCAATTATATCAAGGCAAACTATACCTTGCCCAGCACGCTGAAAGGCTACAAGGAAATAGAAGTAACAGAGGCGATTGCAGAAAACACTATAGGCCCTGAAGGAGGGGTAGTCCATCTTGATACAGACTACTTCTCGGCAAAACTTTATATTCCTCCACAGGCATTAATGACAGAAGAGACCATCCAGATAAGAAGGGTTGCCAGCGAAGAGAATATCTTTGCCAGCGATATAATTGGCTTTGAATTTTCTCCAGGAGGACTCAACTTCAATGTTCCAGCCCTACTGGAAGTGGATTATGCCAACTTCCCATTTGGTCCCTATCAGTCAGAAGACGGGCTAAGGATTGCTTATCTTGATGGCGAAGAGCCCGAAGAATTGGATACTGTAATCAATAAGAATAAAAAGAAGGCTATTGCCTATATAGAACATTTCAGTATGTACGCCCTGATGGCCACTGATGATTTATATCTCCTTCGCACAGGCAATGCTGCCCTGAAATTTCCTAGGTGGATGAAAGTAAGAGAAAAAGAATCCAACTTCCAGAAATTTTTAAACCATGGTATATTCCAGGAAATTGAAAACCTCAGGAGTATCTATTTTCAGGTCATCAAGAATTACTTCCTTGATATGGCAAACGAAAAAATGAGACATGTCTCTTTCAAGACTATCCTTGATGACTTCAAATATAGAGATGAAAACATAATTATAAACAATACTGGAAGATTTGTAGCAAAATACAAGGGTAAATACATACCAATTACCTTTGATGAAAGAAAATTCTATGTATCTGAAAAGGAATTTTGTTATGTAAATTTAAGAAACAGGAGTATATACTTTACACAGCCCTATGATTTGCAATACCTCAAGCTAATTGACAAAGAAACCGGTAAAGAATATTATTCTACCAATAAGAAATTGCAATACCATAAGATATGGAATGTCTTTGATGAACATGCTCTTTTCTTTAACCTGGAAAGAAACTTGAAAGAAGACAACGAATCCTTGAGAGAAAGGATACTGGATTTTGGAAAAAACCCTGGAAATTCTACCAGGGAAGGGCTTTTAAATCATATTGTAAGGGAACTTGGAATAAGCAAAAAAGATATCCGGATTTATACCCTCACAAACAGTGATTATCTTGAAACATTAAAAAATGCTGACGGCTCTGCAAGTAAGGGGCTGAGGTCCATTGCCAACTATATTAACAATTATCTTAACATCTACTGGGACCAATTTGTGTGGGATGAAGGATACTGGATTTCCAACCTGGATTTACAGGTAGGATTCATTTACTAAAGGGTGGTATTATGGAAAACATTTATATAGACAAGGATACAATACTTAATATTCATAA